>FWWM01003016.1_pt1 | contig 43180 bp, 42 predicted proteins | sample 2228351 | NCBI WGS metagenome assembly FWWM01 (sample SAMEA103939774, study PRJEB20133) | metagenome
TGCTGGCCTCCTTGAGAAAAGGATACTTGGCCAGCATCTTAAGGTCAACAACAACGCTTTTAGTCTCCTCCCCAGCTCTTTTCTCAACATTCTTATCTGTCTCTGTATCTCTTCCTCAATACTATAGTTACTCCAGCTAGATAAGAGTGGTTACAGTCCTTTCAACCTGTGGTTAAACAACCAATGAGGCTGGTTGTTTAGATATATTATCGCCATCAACGTATCTTCTCATCCTTCTCGTTCTTCTCATAGAATCTTCCCTTCCTACCCCATCTTTGAATATGAATGTGGTAACTCCTAAGAGTTTTCCTTCCTTGATGGTATAGAGCTTCTCCGACAATCGTAGCTATCCCGATAACGCTTTAAATATGCTGGGCTCTCGCTAGAATTTTAGCAGGAGATGAAAACCATCCAACCTTCAAATACTATCCTTATCGTGATACTGCCAATGAAACTATTGTGAAAGCTTTATCGGCAGCCTGTTAACCCGTTTACCCAACGCGTCGTAAACCGCATTAGCTATAGCCGCCGCAGTTGGTATACATCCTGTCTCGCCAAGCCCCTTCGCCCCAAAGGGCCCTGCTGGGTCGGGTTTCTCGATAAAAACGACCTTAATGACGGGGACCTCCAAAGCCGTTGGGACAAGATAATCCATGAACGAAGCGTTAACGACCCTCCCCTTGTCTAGAACCATCTCCTCGTAAAGCGTGTAACCTATACCCATCAACACACCTCCATGGACCTGCCCCTCGGCCGCGGCAGGGTTTATAATACGTCCGGAGTCGTGTACAGAGACGATCTTTAAAACCTTGACAGCTCCAGTTTCGCGGTCAACCTCGACGAGGGCTGCTTGGACTCCGAAGGAATATGTTGCTGAGAAGTTTCCCATCCAGTTATCGTCCTGCATCTCTGTAGGTGGGTCGTAGAAGGCTGTGGTAACTATACTACTTCCACCCGTTTTGAAATGATGCCTTCTGACAACCTTCTCCAACTCGATCTTCTTGGAGGGGTTGTTTCTAGGATAGATGTAGCCGTTCTCAACCACAAGCTCTGAGGAGGGTGTGTTTAGAAGCTCTGAGGCGGTTGTTAATATTATCTCCTTAGCTTTTCTTGCTGCTAATAATGCGGAGTTTCCCGCAACAAAGGTTGCCCTACTCGCATGTGTTCCAACGTCCCAAGGCCTTATAGAGGAGTCGTCGTTTACAACTCTCACGTTTTGAACAGGGACGCCCAGCTCTTCAGCCACTATCTGTGCTATTGCTGTGTCTGACCCAGTGCCTAAATCGGTTGAGCCTGTTATGACCGTCACAAGTCCGAAATCGTCTACGGTGAGGATGGTACCGCACCCATCTGATCGGTAGACCCTAGCGCCGCCTCCGACGTGAAGGAACGAGGCAAAACCTATGCCCCTGTTTGGCCCGGCCATGCCTCTACCTCTCCACCCAATCTCTTCGGCTGCTCTTTTGAGACATTCCCTAAGCTCGCATGTTGTTATCTTCATGCCCTGCGGGGTGGTTGTGTTGGGCTTGTTGGAGTTGAGGATCCTGAACTCCACAGGGTCCATGCCAAGCTGCTCAGCAAGCATGTCCATCTGCTGCTCTATGGCGAAGGTTATCTGTGGGTTCCCAGCACCCCTCTGAGTCCCAGTTGAGGGGTTGTTTGTATAAACTACTGTAGCATTGAACCTGACCTCTTGTACGTCGTAAAGACCGCTGTTGGTAGCCATCATAACCCTTCCGTCAAAAGGCCCCCACGAGACGTAGGCTCCAGCATCCAAGATAACACGGGTATCCCTTGCAAGCAGTCTACCATTTTTGTCGGCTGCGGACCTCATGTATATTATGGCTGGCTGACGGGGGGGTGCATACTGAAACTCCTCCTCACGTGTGAGAACTATCTTCACAGGCCTTCTTGTTTTGATAGAAAGACCGACTGTTATAGGGTCCAGCGGATAAATGTCCATGCCCCTGCCGAACGATCCCCCTATCTCAGGCTGGATAACTCTTATGCGGGTCGGGTTGATGCCTACTATCTTTGAGAGCTCATACCTGTAGAGGAAGGGGGCCTGAGTGTTTGTGTAAACTGTTAACTCACCAAGCTCGTTGTAGTAGGCTATGCAACCCATCGTCCCCAGAGGTGAAGCATTCACATAGTGGAGCTGGTATCTATCTTCTGCTACTGCGTATGCTCTTTCAAAGATTTCTGAAAACCGTTGCTGGTCGGATGTGGAGAAGCTGAACTTAAGGTCTACTATGTTGCTCATCTTTTCTTCGTGAACAAGCGGCGCACCTGGTTTAACAGCCTCCTCAGGGTCGAAGACACCTTCCAGAGGCTGATACTCTACCTCTATTTCTTCAACAGCCCTTTCGGCGGCCTCGGGTGTTTCTGCTGCCACCGCTGCAACCTCATCGCGTACAGAACGGACCTTGTCATACTTCAGCGGTGGCTGATCATTTAAAACCCCCATCTTGGAGAAATGTGTATCTAAACCTGTTATGACGGCCCTAACGCCAGGAACCCTCCATGCCTTCTCCGTGTTGATTCTGATTATTTTTGCATGGGGGTAACTGCTGCGCAGTATCTTTCCGTAAAGCATATTGGGAAGTTCTATGTCATCTATATATTTAGAATGACCTGTAACTTTGAGTCCCCCATCTATTTTTGGGACGGATCTACCGACAACTTGATATCTTTCAGCGTAGGTTAGCATGCGTTTAACATCTCCTTCTTAGGTTTAAACCTTGCCTAAAGTAGCCTTAATAGATTCGAAAGGTTCATTCGTCTCGATTAGCTGTTGAATTATTACTTTTAGCTCTTGCCGTTTATATTCTTCCAATTTGAAATCACCTAAAACTCTAGCTGGTTTGCCGAAAACAACAATTCTGTCAACACTTTCTAATGCCTCATCTAGATTATGGCTCACCATAACGACTGTGGTCTTGATTTCGGTGAGTATATTTGAAAAAATCTATTCTAAGTTTACGTGAAGTTACTTCATCAAGGTGACCGAATGCTTCATCCAATAGTATTATTTCAGGGTTGACGATGAGGGCACGTGCTATCGCAACCCTCTGCCTCATGCCACCGCTGAGCTCTGAAGGATAAGCCATTACAAATTTACTTGAGCCGAGGTGATCTAACCATTGTTTCGCCAGCTCCCGACTCCGGGAATACCGTCAGCTTCACCTGTATTGATTGTTGCATAAAAACCCGCTATGGTAGGCTGAGGCACCCACACTATATCTAATCCATGTTTGAGGTCAAATCTCTTCTCTTGAATTATTAACTGAAGAAACATCATATAGCTTGGGAAGGCTATGCTAGCCAGTTTTATCTTTATAGGTGTTGGTGGTGGGGGCACCGTCGTTACGGTGATTGTTTGTGTTACGGTTAGGATCTCTAAACCCCCGCCACGGTTGTTGTCCTAACTAACGTCGTTGTAACAGGTTCTCTAACCCAACCCACTGTTGCAAACGCGCCAGCTATGATCAAAAGACGACCAAGACAGCGATCGATCGGCTTACGCTTCTCAAGCTCATAAAAACCGCTGCTCACTTGAATTTAATTTTTTATAGTTTGTTTAAGTAGTGTCCGGATAAGGATGGATACGATTGGATTATCTTTCCATTTCCTACGACGCATCTAACTGAGAGCTAAGTGTATTTAAAGTGTTATCGCGACACTACCGTTTGTTTACAGCAATAGATTTAAGAAATACTAGATAACGTGTTGACAAGGTAGGCTATCTTGTTGTTAATGATACCTGGACCAACAGAGATACATGAAAGGGTTATACGTGCGATGGCGAGGCAGATGATAGATCATCGCTCTGAAGAATTTAGAGAGCTTATGAAAGGCTTGGAAGAAAAGCTGAAGAAGATCTTCGAAACAAACTCAAATGTTTATGTGTTAACTAGCTCGGGGACTGGCGCGGTTGAGGCTGCTGCTTCAAACCTCACAGTCCCCGGCGATAAAGTCTTGATACCTATGGCAGGGTTGTTCGCTGAAAGGATGGCCGACGCCTTTGAAGCCTACGGAGCCTCTGTTATTAGGGCTAGGCTGAACAACGGTGAAGGGCCAAACCCAGATGCTGTCAAACAGCTGTTGGACAATTACAAAGATGTAGCGATAGTTGGTTTTCCATATAACGAGACATCGACAGGGATAATCTCAAAAGATGTTAAAGAGATTGCGAAAATATGCCACGACCACGGCGCATTGCTGGTCGTTGACGCGGTTACAGCCATCGGAGGAGTAAGGGTTGCTGTAGATGAGACAGGGATAGATTTCTGTGCAGCGGCGACGCAGAAATGTTTAGCGGCTCCTCCAGGTGTTGCAATGGTCACCGTCTCTGAAATGGCCTGGGAGAAAATAGAAAAGAAAAAGAATAGGCCGCCTTATTTTGACCTCGTAAAATACAGGAGCTTTTTGGAAAGGTGGGAGACACCTTTTACCCCTGCTGTGACCCTTTTCTGGGCATTGGATGAAGCATTAAAAATAATATTTGAGTATGGGTATGAGAGATGGCTTGCCAGACATGCAGCTGGAGCCGCAGGACTTTATGCTGGGCTAAGAGCCTATAACCTAAAGTTTTACGCGGCCAGAGGTTTTGAATCACCCATAGTGGCTGCGATGCACATACCACCTGGCCTCACCGATACGGCCATCCGCGAGAAAATGAAGAGCTACGGCGTGCTTATAGCAGGAGGGCTAGCCCACTACAAGGGAAAAATGTTTAGAATCTCCAACATAGGCTTGATAACACGTGAAAAAATAGTCAACACAATCTTTGCCTTGGGGAAAACGTTAAAATCGCTGGGCATGGACGTTGACGTCTACGCCGCAGTAGAAGAAGCCGAGAAAGAACTGGATAGAAACTGGCCGAGATGAGAAATATATCTCGAAGACTTTTTGGGTTTTAAGACCAAAAGCCGATGATAACACCCACCGAAGTAGAGATGTTTACTCACTTTCTGCTGCCAACCAACTCTTTCTAAGCGACCACTACACCAATGAGAATTGTTCTCCCTAACATGTTGTTCCTGGAGCTCTTATCATTGCAACCGGATTGCTTTATCAAATATCTATCTTCGGCCATATTATAGCATTGGCTGAATAGACAAGCTGATTTTAAGTAGCCTAACTTCCCGGCGAAACTATAGGGCCAGAGTTGTTGATAAGGGAGACAAGATCCAGTAATAGATCTGGTAATTTTTGTAGAATATCTGAAGGATTGGTGAGAAGGCGCATCTTTTAGGGCAGAAATGATCTTCGTGATGCTGCGTAAACCTTTAAACCCATAATTTCTCACTGTTAGACGTGAAACATGGCAGGACTGAGCTTCTCTACCTAGACGATTCCTACCTCAAAGAGTTTGAAGCAGTTGTCGTACATTCTGAAGGTGACTACGTTGTTTTGGACAAGACAGCTTTCCATCCAAGGGCTGGCGGCCTTGTTTCAGATATAGGGGTTTTAAAACATGGTGCTGAGACGTCTAGAGTTGTTGAGGTATTTTTCGGAGAAGATGTTATCCACCGTGTTGAAGGGAGCGTTCCAGCAGTCGGTTCTAAGGTTGAAGGCGTATTGGATTGGGATAAACGTTACAGGTTGATGAGAATGCATACGGCTCTGCATGTTTTAGCCGCAATAATGGTTGAGAAGACAAAGGCACTCATAACAGGCAATAACATCTCTTATGACTCTGCACGCGTGGATTTCAGCCTCGAATCTTTTGATAGGAAAATTATGGAGGAATGTGTCGAAGAAACAAACAATAACCTAGCCAAGGGATACCCTGTCAAAACGTACTACATGAGCAGAGAGGAGGTTCTTTCAACCCCTGGCCTCGTTAAACTGGCCAGCCGTATGCCTCCGCAAATACCAATACTTAGGATTGTCGAGATTGGTGACATAGATGTTCAGGCCGACGGGGGGCCACATGTCAAAAACACCTCCGAAGTAGGGAGAGTCGTGATCACCAAGCTTGAAAACAAGGGGAAGAACAACAGAAGGATGTATTTCACCGTAACCCCTTAAGCTTTAGCTTTTTGTCGATAGGTCTGGTGGTGTCCAGATAACGTTTTAAATATGCCGAGCCCTCGGCTAGAGGATTCGCAGTAGATGGAGAGACAATCCGATCTTTAACACTATTATTAGCGCACCATCCATCCTCAGAGATGGGATGATAGGGTAAGCCATATGGTAGCTAACTCAATGCGAATTTAAGTCCAAATAGACTTAGCCTCTTTGTTTTATCAAGTCTCTTAATTCCTGGAGAAGCTTCGGTGCTTCCTCAGAGAATTTCTGTTGATTGATTCTAAGTTTACTTATCTCTGAGACAATCGAATCTCGAACATCTAGCAGAGTGCGCCTGGTAGCTCCAAGGAGAAGGCTGAATACTGATGAAAGGGCACCTATAGTTCCTAAAGCACCTAACAATAAGTATATTAAAACCAAAATATCAAGCTCCGGGGGAATTAGCATAAACAGTAGAAGAAACGATATGATTGCAACTACTAGTCCGATCCAGAAGGCAGCCCGATAAATAGCATCCATCCTGTCCGAGGAAGTTCTCATGGCCCATTACTGCGTAGACGCTTCTATTTATATCTGTTACAGGCTCTTAAAAATTCTTTACTATTCTCTTCATAGGGCTAAAGGGCTCTCATAATGCTCTGGGCGACAACGTAAGCGATTATGGAAGACATTCTGGAGCTAATAGAAAGTAAATGAGCGGTCCCATCATGCTTAATGAAGAGTTAGTTAGATTGATCAGAAGCGGGCAAATTCCCATAAGACGTGCTTTAGATATTTGTTGTGGTTCAAGAACACAAGCAATTTTTCTCGCAAAACAAGGTTTTAACGTTTTGCTCTGGACATTCCCCCTACCGCTTTAAAAATCGCTAAAAAGAGAGCTGAGGAAGAAAAAGTCAAAATAGAATTCCTAAAGGGGGTTTCGTATAATTGAAAATTTAGAAATGAGACAAATGAGACTTTTAATTTTATTTTTGATAGAGGATGCTGGCCATGAAGCCTCTAACCATGACCGCGGCCTCATCGGCCAGAAAGATGGAGACCCTACACCTAGCCGTCAAGAGCCTCCTGAAGCCTGGAAGAGCCTGAACCCAGCTCCAGACGGCGACGTGACTCCTATCGGCGAAGGGCCTCAAAGCCTCGGAGGCACGCCTAAAACTCAGATCCAGGAACACAACGTATAGGCCGTAGAAGACCACCGGAAGAGACACCCTCTCCCTCAAAAACATGCAGAATACGGGAGAAGACTAGGCCATGGCCGTAATACCAAAGTTAACAGAGCCCAAATTGAGACTGTCAACTTAAGACTGTCCATGCCCTTACCCATCTCTCAGATGTCTTGGGCTTGTAGGTTGGGAGGCATACGTTGAGCTGCCTTATCCTCCTCTTCAGTGCTGATCCACGACTCTACAGAGTTCCTCCTGCCGAACGCCCTCCTCCTTCTTAGGCCTAGCATGCTCATGGACCAGCCATACCGGAGAGCCCCATCTGTGTAGACGGCTGGGTTGTTGACGCATGCATCTCCAACGTTCTCCAGGAACTTAAGGCGCTCGCCTATGCCTCCCTCTTCGATGCCTGGACGGCTACGACCCCTCCTGTCCTAGCCTCCCTTACAGCCCATAGATAGGCCCTCCTGACGAGGCTCCGTATCACTGTCTCGTCGAAGGCTGTGAAGCCCTCCTCCATCCGGCCAGGCCGGATAGCAGCTCCCGCCCTGTGGAACTACTTCCTTACGCTCTCACGGCTGGCCCGAAGCCGAGTTCGCATAGTATCTCGGCGACCCTGCGCAGGCTTGAGCCCCTCCACGTACATCCTCACCGCAAGACCCCTAACCTATGCTGGATAACGCATGCGGAGAAAGGCATTCCTATCCCCGAAGAACTCAACTAGGCGGCCGGCGCTGCGAAGCCTGCGGCTAACAGTATCAGCATTACGAGGGTCTTGCTGCTGACTGGTAGCCACTCAGTCGTCCCCTGCACCAAGCCTACGGCGAGCAGAAGGGTAGGGTCTGACGGCAAGGCTGGCCTCCGCTAAGCCATCCAACGGATGGTTTTGAGCCTTACGCAAAGAGCGTATATACCTAAAGCCGGAGAGCTTGTGGCTGAGCTGGGTTGAGGGCATACATCATGCTTACGACGAAGCCCGAACCTTTGAGGATGTTCTGAGGCATCTTAGGGAGGCCAGCGGCATCAAGGGAGTAGTGCAGGCGGACTCCATGTTCGGCAGGTTCGACGCCATAGTAACGATAGAGGCTCCTGACTTGGAGAGCTTAAGCGAGACAGTCTACAAGGTCATCGAGATGGTTCCGAACGTCATCCACACGGAGACCGCGATCGTCCTTTCTAGCATGAAGAAGTGAAAACAGATGCCCATCCTTGAAAGGATCCTCGTCAGGACGATCCGGGGACCTCGCATGAGATAGTGGCTTCGAGAAAGATTACGGGGGTGAAGATGGCCCACAGCGTCTTCGGAAGGTACGATGCGGTCTTGGTTCTGGCCGCGAGCGACATGGAGGAGCTGTCCCACGTCATCTACGAGGTCGTTGAGAAGCATCCCAACGTAACACGCACTGAGACTCTCGTAGCACTACCCGCCCCCGAAAGAGGTTAAACGACCGCCGGAGAGCTCGCACGTCGTGCTACCGTTCCACTGCCCCAGCTGCCACAACCTAGTTGAGCAGGGCTCAACCATATGCCCGTTCTGCGGGTACAGCCTGCAGTAACCCTCCTCGGTTGCCGATAGTCGCGGGCTGCGGCGCATTACGCCCCAGAGTTTTCAACGTGCTCTTCACTAAACTCGAGCGTAACCACTCTTCGTCGCAGAATCATTTAAGATAAAGAAGGAATCCTTACTGAACTGTTCAGTCGAGTCTATGACGGGGCACAGAATCGCCGTCCTGCCCGGAGACGGCGTAGGACCGGGGGTCATAGGGGCGGCGCTAAAGGTAATAGAGGCCGCGCACGTTGACGCCGAGCTCGTGTACGGCGACATAGGCTGGAGCTCTGGCGCAGAGAGGGCAACCCGCTGCCTGACAGAACTCTGGAGCTGCTTAGGGAAACCAGCTACGCGCTGTTCGGCGCGATTACGTCGAAGCCGAAGGAGGACGCGGAGAGAGTTCGCGGAAGAGCTGCGCGGGAAGGGATACAGCTATTACGCTCAATCGTTTAGGCTCAGGCGGGAGCTTAACCTGCACACTTGCATAAGGCCGTGCAAGGCGTATCCAGGCAACCCACTAAACTATGCTGAGGGCATAGAAAGGTAATCTTCAGGGAGAACGCTGAGGGGCTTTACTCGGGCGTCGAGTTGAATGAGCTGAGCATGGGCAAGGTTAGGATGAGGAAAGTAAAGCAGCTGGCAAGAGAAGTTCTAGAGTTATACGCGGACAGCGTTACGGTAGAGTTTGGGAAGAACAAGCTCTTAGTGCGCGAGGCCATTGTAGGCAGAGCCTCTAAGAAACTGTCCAACAGAGTGACTGGGTACCTCACCTCGCTCGCCAAGAGGCTGCAGCAGGAAAAGGCCGAGGAGCAGAGCGGGCAGGTCTCAGCTTAAATACATCCACGTAGAAGTGTTTGTGGATGATGCGATTGACCTGCGCTGAGAGCTGAAAGGCTCAATGAAGACCATACACCTCGCTGAGATTACGGCCTAACACCCAACGTTACTTCAACACTTAATGTTTGATCGCCTCTGACTATTGTAAGTGTAATGGTCTGTCCTGGTGAAGTCTTCTCCTCCATGTAAAGCAGAAAATCATCTATCGAGGTTATTGCAACACCATTCACAGCGATTATTATATCACCTCCCACCAATACCGGCAAGCCATTTACCACAACGTTTCTTTCACCTCCTCTCAACCCAGCTTTTGCTGCTGGGCTGTTTGGAATAACTTCGACTATCAAGATACCTTTATCTAGTGTTATGGCTGAGATACCCAGCCAACTCCTCTGATAGCTCCCCTTCTCTATCAATGCTGGGACAACACGGGCAACTATTGAAGATGGCACAGCGTAGCCTATACCAACGGCTGAAGGCTCTATAGCCGTGTTGACACCAACGACCTCCCCCCTCAAATTAAGAAGCGGCCCACCTGAGTTACCTGGGTTTATTGCCGCATCCGTCTGTATAACCCCTGCTATAGAGAACCCTCTGCCTGTTTGAAGCAGCCTTCCCTTCTGGCTGACCACACCTGTGGTCAGGGTCCCCTCAAGCCCAAAAGGATTTCCTACAGCCACAACCACTTCACCTATCCTCAGCTGTGATGAATTTCCCAGCTTCAAAGGCTTCAAATTGGGTGGCGGGTTATTAATTCTCAATACTGCCAAGTCGCTATCTATATCTGTTCCCACAACGGTTGCCTTGTAGACCGAGCCGTCGATGAAAATAACTCGAAAAGAAGTCCCGCCTCTTACGACGTGGTAGTTTGTAACTATATGGCCTTTAGTGTCGTAGACAAACCCTGAACCTATTGTAGACCCAGATCCGGAAAAGACCCTTATCATCACCACCGAGTCTTTAACCATCTCGTAGAGTAGGGTGAAGTTGGAGATATCAGCTGCGACAACGCTGTAAACTGTTATTGTCTGACGGGTCGCTGGCGTAGGCATGGTTTCTAACTTGTTGGCCAGCGATGAGATAGATTGTCTTAGCAGCTGGTTTTCCGTCTGGATGACAGAAAATTGGTATAGGTTGAGAGCTATCAAAACAACAACCAGGACAGCCAAGGACACGGAAGCCTTGGATACCATAGCATAATGACCTACCGCAGCCTATAAATAGTTAAATAGGTTATTGAACATCTAAATTTTCTAAGGAACTGATGCGGTGTCTGTGTTGAGGTTTGAAACACCGAGGGGGATGGACGACCTCCTTCCCGAAGAATTCGCAGTAAAACAGAAAATAGTAGACGTCATAAGGGAGGTTTACAGGCTTTACGGGTATGAAGAGATCGAGACACCAACCCTTGAATATCTGGAGCTCTTTGAAGCAAAGTCTGGCGACGAGATAAGACATAGGATGTTTGTGTTCACAGACCCACATGGACGGAGGCTTGTTTTGCGCCCAGAGGTCACAGCTTCTGTAGCAAGGCTTGTAGCGTCAAAGCTTTCTAAGCATCCCCTCCCAATAAGGCTTGGCTACATAGCCGACTGCTACAGGTATGACGAGCCCCAGTGGGGACGTAGGAGACGTTTCTGGCATGGTGGGTTCGAGCTTTTCGGAAGCAGCGACCCTATGAGCGATGCAGAGATAATCTTAGCCAGCAGGGATGTCTTCACAAAGCTAGACATAAGCCCATTCACTTTTAGGTTAGGGCACGTAGGTGTAATGAGGGGTATCCTAGAAGGTGTTGAGCAAAAGCTTCAAGACAGGTTCCTAACGATGCTTGACAGAGGTATGATGGACGAGGCTTTTCAAGCAGTATCGGCCTATTTGAGTAAAGATGCGTTGAATGTTCTCAAAAAACTCACGACTTTAAAAGGAAAGCTGGAGGTAGTTAAACAGGCGGAAGACTTTGTTTCACCTTGGCCAAAAGCTTTCAGATCCGTTGAAAACCTCAAAGATATAATAGAAATAATCAGCGAGGTAGATCCTTCACTCATACTAGAGGTGGATTTTGGCTTTGCACGAGGACTTGAATATTATACAGGAATGATCTTTGAACAGAAGATCCCTGGAGAGGAGCTTTCGTTTAACGGTGGAGGACGGTATGATGGGCTTGTGGAGCTTTTCGGAGGTCAAAACATGCCTGCTGTTGGGTGCGCAGTAGGCATAACACGGATACAAATGTATCTTACAAAGCAAAACCAAAATCTTTCTAGAAAAACCTGTGACGTGGCCGTCTCGGTTTTAAGCGACAGGGCTAGAGGGTACGCGCTTAAAGTAGCTGATACCCTCAGGAGAAACGGCCTGTCGGTAACGATAGATGTCTCACGTAAAAAACTGTCAGAAGCCATAGAAAACACAGCCGGCAAAGGAATACGGTACTTGGTGATAATAGGGGACAAAGAGAAAGAGAGCCAACAGGTTACGTTGAGGGACTTGGTTGCGAGGGAGCAGGTGACCGAAACAGTTGGGGAAACAGTTAACAGGCTCCGAAACAAGTGAGATGTGATGCCCTCCGCATCTTTCGAGGCTATGTTTGTAATAGGCATTATAGGAATAATAGCTGTGGTTGGACGTTTTTTGGACGCAAAAGGGGTTGCAGCGGCTGCTCCGATAGGTTACACCGTTTACCAGCTAGGAGGGAGGGTATATTTTCTAATCCTGTTAGTATTCTTCATCGTAACAGGCTTCGCGACACGGTATCGTTACAGAGAGAAGTACGGAGAGGATGGAAGAAGTATGAGATCATGGTCTAACGTCTTAGCTAACGGCTCAGCAGCAGCCCTCATAACGGTGTACGGCTATCTATCGGACATTGAGGACGAGGCCACCTTTGCCATGTTTTTGGGCGCTGTATCGGCTGTTTTCTCTGACACAATGTCCACAGAGATAGGGCTCTTGTCAAAAAACCCCCCGAGAATGATAACGTCGCTTAAACAGGTCAGTCCAGGGACGCCTGGGGGTGTAAGCCCAGCCGGTCTTCTGGCTGGTTTGCTCACAGGTTTTATCCTTACAGCGGCCGTCTACCTCTACGGCATTGTTTTTAATCAAAACTATTCATTAACCTCTTTAGCGTTGCTGTCTGTGATTCCAGGTTTTACAGGCAGCCTTTTCGACAGCGTTTTGGGCGGGGTTTTTCAGTCAAGGTACAGATGTCAAATATGTGGAAGGACAGTCGAGGTTAAGAAACACTGCGGAAAACCAACAATATACTTAACTGGGTACAGCTATGTGAACAACGAGATTGTCAACGTTCTTGCATCTCTATATGGGGCGTTTGTTGCGTACGTGGTGTGGCTTTACATCCGTTAAACCAGCACGCGTCTATGCTCGGCCAAAACAGTCGCTTTGCTCCCCTCGACTAGGACGACGTCCTCTAACCTTACGCCGCCAAAGCCAGGCTCGTAAAGCCCAGGCTCAACCGTCACTACATCGCCAGAGGCCAAGGTTGTTTGGGAAAACCTTGCCAGATAAGGCTCCTCCCCTATTGTCAAGCCTATACCATGCCCCAAACCATGTATAAAACCCCTCTCACCGACTTCCCTATCTAAAAGGGTCGGCCAGCCTCTCCGCCTGAAAAATCTACAAACCTCTATGAACGGTGTCTCGCACCTCATTCCTTCTTTCATCATGTCGAAGACAAGGTTTTGGGCTGTAAGGACGTCTTCAAACATTCTTCTGAGGGGTGGTTTCGGTCTTCCAACGCAGTAGGTCCGTGTAAAGTCATATCTGTACCCTGTTTCGGAGGCTGGGTAGATGTCGAAGAGGATAGGTTCGCCTTCGGCTATATTTTTATCCTCGCCGTCTATCGCATGTGGGTCGCTCGAAGTAGGGCCGGCGGCTAAAATAAACCCATCTGGCAAACTTAGGCCAACCTCGCAGCACCAAACCATCACCTTCTTCTTGAGAAAATTGGTTGTCAATGGTTTCCCCTCATAGAAAACCTGCCCTCTACGTATGTCTGTATGTCCAAGCAGCTCCTCCAACTTCTGCGCAACAGATACGGTCCTCATCCCAACGCTTCTTATAGCCTCAACCTCCCAGCTGTCCTTTCTCCTCCTGCAAAGGTCTAAAAACGTCGGCTTGACCATCCCCGTTACCCTAAACCTTCGCCTCCTGAGGAAGTCTATCAAATACGTTGTCGACAAGACGTCTGTACGTCCTGCCAACGCTATGTTCCCAACAACCCCCTCCTCCGTCAAAATAGCTGCGACCATCTCAGCCCATCCACGGCCAGGCCCGTACCGTCTCACCAGCTCTCTCAACCCATAGTCTGAATATTTTTTTATGTGGGAAACGATGCCCCTACGTGCACATCCAAGGTCTAAGCTACTTACGACAAGCAACGGCTCCACACCTCTCTTTTTCAGATAGATGCCGCCGCGTGGGATTGGGGCCCTGACGAGGTAGTAAAGCTCTGGCGAAGAGGCCGTCGAGTCGCCTACAACTAGGACCGCATCGTAACCAGCTCTGGACATTAAATCATCCAGCTCAGAGATCATCAAACTATATTTCTAAATTCATAGATAAAACCTTTAGAATGCCTGTAGTAACTATTTTGGGGCCCGTGGCCTAGAATGGATAGGGCGTCGGCCTCCGGAGCCGAAGGTCGTGGGTTCAAGTCCCACCGGGCCCGTTAACTAAAGCGAGCTGACATGACCCATCTAAAAGTTTTTGAAAACAAAATTTTGCCTTTCCAAGCTCTAAACGCTTACTTCAAGCCCTTAAATCTCCTAAAGACTTCCTTAGACCTCCTCATCCATTAGTTCTGAAGGGGACGTTCGAGGGATTTGAGAAGATCGACGCTGAAAGCCATAGGCTTAGCGGCTGATCCAACGACGGGCGGGTTATCCTAAGAGGGGCTCGTCTGGAGAATAAACTACGCAGCTTAAGGATTTGAACTATACTAAGGGTAGATATTTAGACCATATGCATGAGAAGTGGAAGCTCTACTCGTTATGTAACATCCATATACCAAGGCTTAGAATCACATATTTAAACGAGTTTGAGATGAAGGTTACGTTGATATCACCAATCTATCCACATCCCGGGCTGGATCCTTCCTGGGAATCAAGAGATATGCCAGTGAGCTATCTAGGGCATTGACCAAAACGGGAGGTTAAACTCATCACATTACACTGGGACGGTAGTGTAGAGCATGAGCTTTTAGACGGATTAGAGATATTCAGAGCACTAGATGCAAGCATTAGGCTGGAAAGGCTTGGGACGCATTTTCGACTTACATTACTAGAAAGAACACGTGGAAGAAGCTATCCTCTGATCCGATGTTGGTCCACATACTCATGCCACTTTCATGTTCAGAGGAAGCCCTCAAACCTAAACCGCTCGTCTCGCACCTCCACCATCCAGTAGTTATGGAGAAGCCCAGCGACTTATCGTATATGCCTTTTCATCACCGAACGGAGAGAATGACCTATAAACTCTCTGACGCGGCAATTGCACAGTCAAATTACGGGTCTAGAGCGCTTTCTAAGCTATTCAGAGTGCCGCCATCTAAAATCAACGTATGCTACTGCGGCATTGTTCGGATCATATTAACCACACCTAATGAAACTGCTTCATAAGTTTCGAATCCCTATAGGTATCCTTCAAACCCGCTTGATTTTTTGCTTTTTTAAGTTTTTTACTTTTTTGGGAAAGGTTTTCGTCGATGTGGGTTTTTGTGTGTCGTATATTGGATCGGCTGTACTGTCAACTTTTATTTAAGTCTTATATTGAATATATCGTTGGCCTGAATATTCTTTCGTGTTGTATGCACATCGTGGATCTTTCTCCGGCTTATTCTTGGCTTTAGCGAACGTTATGGCTTCACAAATGGGTCATAGGCTTAAGCTTCATGTAGGCCTATGAGGCATGTGGATAAGCAGGTTGACTTCTATAGTAGCAAAAGCAATGAGCGGTGGAAGTAACTAGGCCACCAACAGTCATCGGTCTAATTTAAAAGAAATTCCTAAGGGCTTCTTTAACAGTTCTTTACATAAACATGAAGTATGATTGCACGGTTGGAACGCCCAATTAGCTAAACGAACGGCTCATTAGATGACGCAAGGCGGAACCCGATATAAGATGTTTGGGAAAACCATATATATCGCGAAGCTCACCCCTACCTCAACATGGGTTATGCCAAATATCGAATGGCACTTATCACTCTATCACTACTCTCCATAATAATGGGAGTGCTTATCTTGGCGTTCGACGGGCTCCTCTGGTTTGATAACCCCAAGAACTGGCATGCGTACGCGTTGATAGCTTTTATTATAATTCAGGCGACCGTCCTCGGGCTCTTTATTAAAGGGACGCGGTTTGGGCTTAAGGCTATGCTCAGCTGGTCGATAATTTACCTAGCTCTCCTGCTACTCAACCCACTCTCAGGACCAGTCATAGGTCTCTCACCCGAGAGCTTTGCGCTCTACCTCCTAGGCATAACCCCCTTTCCTGGATCCCCAGACATAAGCTGCCCATTTATGTGCCCACCATTCATCGTTAGCTACGACCTCCTCATAATCTTCCAGATAGCAATAATAGTCCTAGCTCTGGGCTCGAGGCGCTCCTCTGTGGGCTGATGGGCCAGCGGATCTTTTCTTGATAATGGTTGATTATACAAATTCGTTGCGTAGTTGAAATTTTATATACAATCGATACTCCTAGACCACTAACCATAGTATGCCAGCCCACTCATACATCAAGCTAGAGTGCGGTGTAGAGCTGATCACGGATTTCAGGGGATGTCCAGGGCAAGAGATCTGGGGGGTTGAGAGGGGACTCGGTCTTACTCTATGTGGAGTGGATATAGTGGGCGAGGGTATGGGGATAGGCGGCGTTGTTGCCCTCAACGCAGGAGGCGTATACTTCGCCTTGGACTCGCAGCAGCGGCAAGAAAACGGGATCATCGAGAGGAGGCTCTGCCTAAACAGCACCATAGAGAAGAATATATTGGGGGTCAACGTTGACCGCCTCTACAAGACTCTCTGGGCGGCCCTATCTCCCCTCTATATCTCCAGCAGCTCCTTCAGGCCGATCTACAAGTATCTAATGTACGCCAGGTCTCTATTCATCAAACAAGCCCCAAAGAGAAGAAAGCCCATAGGACATGTCGAGCTGAGGTACACAGCGGATAGGGACACAATCCACGTTGAGGCACGATGGAGCCTCGAGGGTCAGCTCATCATCGCTAATGAGCTGCGAGGAAGGCTCTTTGACGAGTTGATAGTCGACGGCTCGAGGGCAAAGCTATGTCCATGGATGGAGCTTAGATGCAGGGAGGCGGAGCTTAGGAGCAGGCTTATCGGTCTCTCTATGATAGTTAAGGGGATCGAGGAGGCAGCCCTCTTCTGTGGGAGGGAGGTTATCGGGCGCCGCCTCGACTGGGCCGGCTTCAGCTACATCCCAAGGCCTGGCATCACGCGCATCGAGTATAGCGTGAAGTTGATGAGGCATGGTTGACGTAGCTCTAGTCTTCCCATACTTCAACGATGGCCGCTCACCGCTCTTCAAGTTCCCACCGCTCGGGATCGGCTACATAGCATCATACTTAAGGAAGCATGGATACAGCGTGGAGATAGTCGACTGCACATTCCTCACCTACGATGAGGCCATTGAGAGGCTGCGGAGGGCCAAGCCGCGCGTCGTGGGGATCTATAGCATGCTCTCGATGGTTAGACAAGCCAAGCAGCTCGCCGCCGATATATCTGAGGCGTGCGAGGTCCTAGTCGCGGGTGGGCCTATGCCGTCGGCATATCCTAGTATGTTCCTTGACAGATTTGATTTTGTCTGCCAGGGTGAGGGGGAGGAGACGATGCATGAGCTGCTAGAGGCGCTGGATAGAGGAGGTGTAGAGAGGGTTCGTGGGCTCTGGATAGGACCGAGGCAAAACGGAGGAAGAATAAAATTCACTGGGGCGAGGCCGCTCATCCGTGACCTCGACGCCCTTCCCTTCCCTGCAAGGGACCTCTACGACAACGAGGCATACAAGAGATATTATAGAATAAACTACGGATACACGATCACCTCTATGGTGGCGTCTCGCGGCTGCCCCTTCAGCTGTGACTTCTGCTGGCGGCCAGACTATGGACGCGTGTATAGGGTGAGGAGCCCATCCAACATAGTCGATGAGATGGAGGAAATCAGGGAAAGATATGGATACGAGCGTATATGGTTCGCAGATGAGATCTTCATTGTTGATAAGCGGCACGTGAAGGAGTTATGCAGGGAGATTATTAGGCGCCGCATAGACGTTGGGTGGGAATGTCTATCAAGAGTTGACCTTATAGATGATGAAGTTGCTAGACTCATGAAGAGGGCAGGATGCTATAAAGTAATCTTCGGACTTGAGTCAGGCGATGACCACATTCTCAAACTCATGAATAAGAGGATAACGGTGGAGCAGTCTAGGAAAGCGGTTAAGATAGCCAAGAAGGCTGGGCTCAAGGTCGGGGCGTTCTTCATCCTTGGATACCCAGGCGAGAATAACGAGACTATGCTTAGGACTATAAAGCTCGCCTCCCGTCTCCCCCTAGACTACTTCTCGATGACTGTTCCCTATCCCCTTCCCGGGACAAAACTCTATGAGCGGGTGAAGGATAGGATGGAGGCCTTCGAGTGGGAGAAGCCCTTTAGTGGCTATGACCACAAACTTCTATTCAAGCATGACTTCAGCATAGAGAAGCTTAGATACGGGATGTGGAAGGCAAAGATGCAGGCAGCGATCAGGAGGAAGCTGGGACCTCTAAGCATCCTAGCTAGGCCGTTGGAGCTATACACCGACTACAAATTTAAGCGGATGAGATAGGAGCCTGTCTATACCATACCTACCTCCCCCATTCTTAACCAGGAATATGGCGCTAGCAGCGAGGGCTATATTTTGCGGGAGGGCTAGAGGATAGGCCGCTACGGCAGAGAAGAGGGCGAGGAGGAAGAACGTGGCTGCAGCGCTGGCCCTCACCATGAAGCCAGAGATGAGTAAGAGGGCTAGTGCGACCTCGAAGATGAAGATCAAGAGCGTAGCGGTCTCAACGCCAACTGGCGAGGCCAGGGAGTAGGCGAGCCTGTTCCCTGAGATGAACGCATAGAAAATCGGAGGATTCCTAAATGCGTCGAGCCCCCACTCTAGGAATGGATACGCAAGCCCAAGCCTTACTAGGAGCAGAGCGGCTGAGTAGTCATCCCTTATATAGAGCAGGCTCATGAGCCGCTTCGCGATGTCGAGTCTAGTGAGGAGAGCAAGGGAGACGGCTATCAAGCCGACGCTCTGGGGCTCGGCGATAGGCTCTAATGGCTTCACAAATATCCAGTAATAGCTGAGGATGAGTGTGCTAAGCGCCCCTCCAAGCTGTACCCAGTTCCTATGGAGGAGGAGGGCTCCGGCGGCGAAGTGTAGCACAGCGAGCGGTGTGTATCCTTGCATCGCAAGCCTCTCGTCGAGGAGGAGCGCCATTCCCCATCCACCATGGGTCGTGGCCAACGCATATGCTACGATCCTCACCCTTCATCACCCATTCTATCCCTGAATAACGATGAAATGTAGAAGGATGTGGCTGCTAACCAGCTCAGCGAGGCGGCGAACTTTGCAATAAGCCTCAGCCCCTCTATATATCTGCCTATCCACGAGTAGAAGTCGGACACAACGCTTGGCCAGAGTGGGTAGAGTAGCTGGATCGGCGATGTATTGAGCAGGGCTAAGATGAAAGGCAGGATCCAGAGGTGCTTTGGGATGGTGCGCCCGCTGGTCAAGACCATTAGGGCCAAGATTATCACCAGGTTCTGCTCCGAGATCCATGTCCTCGAGAGGATGAACATGGCCGTCCCAAGTAATGCGTACCGGTAGATGTCTACCCGCTCCCTAGGCCTCCTCAGAATCGAGAAGGTTCCGAAGAGGACCAAGAAGGCTGGCGAGATGTATCCGGCCCATGCTACATCGCCTCTGAGCTCCTGCGACCCATATAGATGCTCAACTAAGCCCCAGGGAGATATCCCTCCAGCTATCTTGAACCAGTTCCCGAGACCACCCATAGGCGTCGATAAGCTCCAGCCTAGAAGGAGGAAGGGCATTAAGAAGAATGTGAGGAATGAAGCAGCTACGGATCCAAGGAAAACAAGCAGGTCGCGAGCCGACTTGGTTGAGTAGTGAGAGGCTAGGAGTGGAGCTAGTGGGAGAGCGAGGGGCTTTACGCAAAGGGAGAGAGCGAGGAGAACCCCTGATACGCCAGGTCTACTCAGGAGTAGTAGGGAGCTGATTGATAGGAGCGCCGCTAGGCCATCAGGCTTACCCCAAGCGGCCGTCACCATCAAGATGTATGGATTGAGGAGGAAGAGGCTCCAGCCCGTTGCACCGCTCCTCCTTAACAGGATAGCCAGCATGATGTTTGCCGAGATTATAGGGATCTTCGAGAGTAGATTGAATATGTAGATGTTGCCCATGCTCAGGGCCTCCGCTGCTGCGAGGATGAGGGGCCAGAGTGGGAGCTCACCGATCCCCTGTATCTCATCTTGGTAACTTGGGTTGGGAAGGGCCCCGCCTTCATATGGGCTGGTCCTGGAGAGCACGTTTCTAGCCGCTACTATGCTTACGAGCAGGTCGTATCCATGCGCAAGGAAGGGAGCTAATGCAAACTGGACGATGAGCGATGAGGCGATGAGCCGGTCGCCGATTAGCGGTAATCTACTTCCTCCACTACACATTACACAACGTGAATTTGAACGGCTAGGATAAAATTATTATTCCTCTCATAAACCTCATCGGAAGAGAAAATGATGAGTTATGCTATGCTCTTTATAAGCTCGGCTATCTCGTTGGTCCTTCTTGCCTATTTCCTCAACTCGGTCTTCTTGACCTTCCTCTCCTTGAGTAACCATAAGAGACATGCGCGTGTATCGCTGAAGGAGTGGCCTACTGTTACTGTCCAGATCCCTATCTATAACGAATTATTCGTTGCTGAGAGAATTATCCGGAGTGTATGCGCCTTGGACTATCCACGCGATAAGCTTCAGGTGATAGTAATAGATGATTCGGACGATGAGACGACAGAGCTGATTAGTAGGTTAGTAAGGGAGGAGAGGGAAAAGGGGGTTGACATAACCCATCTAAGGAGGAATAGTAGGGCTGGCTTCAAGGCAGGCGCCCTCAACGAAGCACTAAAGATTAGCAGGGGCGAGTACATAGCGATCTTCGACGCCGACTTCGTCCCCCCAAGGGACTTCCTTAAGTTGGTCATCCCCTACTTCTCCTCAGATGACATAGGGCTTGTTCAGACAAGGTGGGAGCACCTCAACGAAGATTACTCCTCCCTCACCAAGGGGCAGTGCCTCAGCTTGAATCTACACTTCAAGATAGAGCAACGCGCCAAGACTGCCTCCGGCTACTTCATCAACTTCAACGGTACAGCGGGCATCTGGAGGAAGAAGTGTATAGAGAGTGTCGGTGGGTGGAGGCCTTGCTTAGCGGAGGATCTAGAGCTGAGCTATAGGGCCCAACTGGCTGGCTGGAGATTGATATATGTCGATGAGGTTGGATGTCCTGGAGAGCTTCCTGTCCAGATGCAGGCTGTGAAGCGTCAGCAGTATCGATGGACCTACGGGGCCGTGGAGGTAGCTATGATGCATCTCTGTGTTTTCATCTCCTCAAGGCTCCCTCTGATGGTTAAGGTTCAGGCCATCCTCCAGCTGACTAGGCATCTCCCATATCCGCTCCTATTGTTCCCGCTAATGGTAACGCCATTCCTGATAATGGAGAGTAAGGGAAACCTTTTCCTCTCTCTCATCGGGCTATCTTAACTACCCTAGTCGTTGCATACCCCTGTATAGTGGCCGGTGTAGGGAGGATATCGCATCTCATCCACTTTCTACTCTTCACCAACGGCGTAATCGTGAATAATACATATGCGTTCCTAAAGGCCCTTCTAAGGAGGAGGGAAGAGTTCTTGAGGACGCCGAAGTTTGGCGAGATGCTGAGCAGCCGCTCTTGGAAGCTGAGTAGGTATGCCCTCCCTCTCGACCTCCTCTCGTACATCGAGTTGGCCACAGGGCTCTATCTAGCAGTTATCCTAGTTATATCGATTCTTAATTCATCGCTTGGGTACATACCCTACCTAGCCCTCTTTTCCTCATCTCTCTTGTACACCGCGACTTATTCCTTCATGCACGGGAAGAGGAAGCTCCGTTTCCCACTCAGGCCACTCGATATGGCTATCATAGCTCTGATAATCTTGGGCATCGTCCTGTCACTGTTGGGCTTTACCTCCACATATTATCTTCTCGACCGCGGAGCAGCATACCTAGAACGAGCTATGGCAACAGCAGATATTGATGAGATGACGCGGTACATCCAAGAGGCTAAACTCCTTATCCCCGAGGAGGGGAACCCAGTCTGGCTCTTCCCAACCGCCAGGACAGACTTCGGCCTGATAAATAACGATTTGGACTCCATCCTAGAACGGATAGAGACCATGCGAAGCATTGACCCGAGGAGCGATGCATATCAGCAGGCGCTCGATGATGTTAGGGACAGGATAGGCGTCATCAAGGGGCAGCTCCTCGCGGCAGCCCCCTTCTTATTTGTCTCTCCACTCTCCCTCTCTATCTCCGCAGTATGGATCGCATCATTAGTCATCCTCCTCAGGCTCCGAGCTAGGGCTAGGCGGTAGGGAAAAATAGAGACAGATAGATAACCAAGCGGCTAAGACGGCGTGAAGACGGTCATGAAGTTTGGGGGACACCCCTTGCAACGGGAGTAAATGTCAAGGGGCCGCAGAGGTCATAAAGGAATATACAAGGAAAATAAGATCGTCGTTGTCTGCTTCGCTATGGATGACGTGATTTGATCGACTCCTAGAGACTATTAGGCAAGCGGGGCTGCTCCTAGACGCAGAAGAAAAGCTGCATCTAGAGGTTGCCGAGGAAGCCATCTCGAACTTGGGGCTAGGAGGGACATGCTCAAGGCGGTTAAGCAGAATCTATCAGAAAGCTGCAGGACCATGCCCTCTCATTCGGGGAGCTATAGCGTAACTCTCTTCCGATACTTAGATGAAAAGTCATAAGTACTAGCTTGTTTAGTAAGCCTGATGAAGTTAGCTTTAACGAAGCCAAATATGCAGTACAATAACTCAGGAAGGACCCACATATTCTGGGAAAAAGCGTGATTCAACTTCTTCTATTCCTACTTGGGCTTGTTCTGGAACCTTCCTTGCTTATGTACTTCTTCATCGACGAGTGCCGCTGTTAGCTGAATCAATAGCAAAGAAGCAACTTGATGCTTACAAGTCTGAAGTTGAAAAACGCTGAAACAACAATATGAAAGTAGGCTTAGAGAGGAAATAGCTAATTTGAGAAAAAGGCGTTAGAAGATGCAACTTAAAGAGCTAAGGAGGAAGTGAACAGACTTTTCGAGCAACATAAAGCAGAACTTGAATCAGCATTCGAAAAGACGTATAAAGTTAAACTGGAAGAGTAGAAAATGCAAGCAAAGAAGTAAATAGAAGAAGAATACAGAGCACTTTTTGAAAGAAGCATAAGGGGGACGAGTAGCGCAGCAATATGCTTGGCTATTGCCTTCATTCCTCACTAAATACGACCCTTCAATGCCCTCTTCATTAAAGGTATAGCCCCAGTTGATTACCGTAGTCTTGATGGTCTTACTCAAGGGAGAATTAAGAGATTAGTACTTGTAGAGGTAAAGCCTGAAAATAGACCTATATTCAGAAGGGTAGCAGGGAAGACATTGTTAGGGAATACTGCAACAGCGATGAAGCAGTGATATGTCTAAAAATATGAATTGAGGATCTCGGTTAAGAAAGAAGTAGAAGTGGGAATTAATTACCTATCAGGTGTCTAGTAATTCTTGAAATGAGGTACTGGCTTTACGTGACGAACGAGGAGGGCTGTGCATGTATTTAAGCATCTCAGAGAATCCTAGATGTATTGCGAATGGGACTGGCTGAAGACTGTAGCTGCTTCGTTTCCCTAGTAGTCTTTTGCGACAATTTTGTGTCCTCCTTCTTCATCGTCAGGTACTACAAACTTTTCTAGATTGGAGAGAGTAATGCTACACAAAAGGATGCTGTTAAGTCATAACTAAACAAGTCTTTATTATCTTCTTTTTCAGTCTGTAATTAATAAAGGCTCTATGCGCAAGTTTTTAGCTAGAGGGGGTGTGGATTACTCTTCGAATCACCCTTTGCCCTATCAATCTCTTTATTTTTGCAGAAAGGACAGATAAGAAGTTTGGGAACTTTTCACACTTATTCATCAAGACTTAAAACCCTTCAAACAAACTAAAGTTATAAGCCATGTGTGAAGCCAAGAAGAAGGAAAGGTCCCCCTGTGTCGCTAATTTAATTAACCGCTAAACCGCTAGAATGGCTCAAGATGGTAGAGTTAAAGATATCTAAGTTTGAAGAGATTCTAGAAGATGGGATCAAGAAATTGTTGACCGAGAACAAGGTCCAAAGCCTTTGTGAACTTATTGAAAAGATTGGCTTCTCTGCCGTCCTCATAAATATTGAAGCTAAAGCTTACGAGATTTATAGAGAGAGGGAAAGGAGTGCTGTAAAAGAAGTACTGGAAAATAAAAATATCCCCTCAGAGATGGCTGAGAAAATAATAAGGATATTTATTGATGAGAGTCTGGCAACAAGAATAGCCAATATTAGAAGGGTAAGAGGCGGATTAACGGCAGAAAGTATCTTGAGGAAAGTCCTTAGAGAAGCGGAGATACCATGCGAGAAGTGCAAAATAAAAGTTGCAGGTTATAGAGCAGACATAGCAGTTCCTTCTAATAGTGTTTTAAAGAGTTGTCCTGAAAAAGCGGTTGCTATCGCAGTTAAAAGAACATTAAGGGAAAGATGGGCCGAGGATACAAATTTATTCAGGAAGTTTAAGCGTGCTAAATTCGTTTTACTAACACCCGACCCAGACTTCAATGAGGAAAAGGCTAAAGACATGATTGAGAGGGGAATGAAGGAGATTTACATACCTGATGAGCTATACGAAAAGTGTAAAGATTTCGCCGTTAGGTATAGCGAGCTTAAAAAGCACTCACAGTTGATCCCTGATATAAAGCAAATAATAGCAGCCAACACATCATAACAAAGCTTATTACTAAGTTTAGTAAAATGGCTAATGTGGCTAAATATAAAGACGTAAAGCTTCCGAAGTACCTCGCTGACATAATCGATAAGTGTTTGGTAGGGAAAGAGGGCTATCGGAGTCGAAATGATTATGTTATTAAGACGATCGTGGAGGATCTGAAAAGGAAGGGCTTTTTGAAAGAAGTCAAAAAAGTGAGCTAAATGGTCAAGATAATCAATGTGAAATTTGTTGAGGGTGAAGATTGGGACTTTGCGGGAGCTGATACTAAGTATATGACCCACGGTCTTCATCCTTACCCAGCTAGAATGATTCCACAAATCGTTAATAGACTGCTAAAGAGGTACGCCAGTCCATACGACGTAGTGCTAGACCCCTTCTGTGGCTCTGGAGGTGTATTAGTAGAGGCTAGATTAGCTAAGATGCACTCAATTGGTATAGATATCAATCCACTAGCATGTTTAATAGCGGAAGTAAAATCCACACCAATTGATCCAAATGTTTTAGAGGAAGCTTGGAAAAAGCTCAAAGCAAAAATAGGGCTTACGATCTGGTTGTTTAGGTCTGGACAGCGGAGTGATATAGAAGTTCCTGACTTTTCAGGGACGAACATCGAGTATTGGTTTAAACCTTCGACGATGAAAGAGTTGTCTATAATTAGGCAGCATTTGATGGAAATCGAAAACGATGAAATAAGGAAATTCTTTAGTGTAATATTTTCACATACGGTAAGGGAAGTATCGGGAACAAGAAAGAATGAGTATAAGCTCTATAGGATACCTGAAGAAAAGTGGGCAAACTATGGGCCGAATACTTCTGGTGTCTTTGTTAAACACGCTGAAGATGCCATAAAGAGAATGAAGGAGTTCTATAATGCATGTGATAGAAGCGTATTTTCTAAAGTGTTTATGGCCGATACTAGGAAAATGTTTTCAAGTGATTTCCCGAACGAAGCTAATGAATTGCTGTCGGAAAAACTGCCGAAAATAATCGTTACATCTCCTCCATATGGTGATAGCAGAACTACGGTTGCATACGGGCAATTTTCACGTTTATCATCTCTTTGGCTGGATTTTGAGGATTGGTTCGATAGAGAGACCATAATGAATGTAGACAATTTATCACTTGGGGGAAGGCCGAACAGAACCCTTAAAGTGGATCTACCAGTGCTAAATCAAACAATAGAGATTATAGAGCGAAAAAGTAGGCAAAGGGCTAAAGAGGCTATGGCCTTCTATTACGACCTTTACATGTGTTTAGAAAACATGTATGCGGCGTTAAGTAAGGGGGGATATTGTTGCATAGTCATAGCTAATAGGACTGTAAGAAGAGTTCAAGTGCCCACGCATGCTATTATAGCTGAGATGGGAGTGGACATAGGATTTGAAAATGACGTGGTAATTTATCCTCGTCGAATTCCCACAAAACGTCTGCCATGGGAAAATGCACCCGAAAATATTCCTGCTTTGAAAGGAAAGACTATGAGCAAGGAGAACATAATCGTTCTGAGAAAGAATTAAACGTACGCTAATAGAGTTTCAGTTTGTCTGTGTTATAGTGAATTAGTTAGTCAGAGAGGGGTATATCAAAAGGTCTGTGGGTGCTTTAGATGATCACTCCCCTCTCCTTAAAGCATAAGTCAAATTCATCCTCAAAGACTCTGGATCCAGTTCCATGATTATGCGTGCTTCCAAAATGGGAATTCAATACTTTCACTGAGGAGTTATCTCCGATACTCACTAGCCGTGAATGATGTAAAGCGGTAAAACCCCTCTTAAGAAAGGCGATAAAGGGATAGAGCTGGTTATAGTATGGAAGGTGGGATTCGAGCCAAACTGTGTAGGCTGGAATAATCACCCCATACAGTAAAAGCATTTAACGGCTAAATTCATATAAGAACGTCGCTATTGACTTTTCAAAGTCCCTTAGCCCCTCAACGACCACATACTCGTTTGGGGAGTGCGCTCTTGAGCCATGTCCTAACCCTCCATCAACATATGGTAGGTTCAGCGGAGGCTGGTTAAATAGGTAAAATGGAGCCGATCCCCCAGCCCTCGGCCATATTTCAGGCTCGTACCCATGCCTTCTATAGGACCTTATCATCGCTTGGACTACCTCCTCTTTAACTGAGACCTGGGACCATGGATAGCAATCATGCACCTTTACGATTATGTCGCCGAACCCATGCCTCTCGAGATGCCTTTTAAACTTAGCTATCACGTCTTCGGTCTTCATTTGCGGCACGAGCCTAATGTCTATCTTTGCCCTAGCCTCATGTGGTAAAACGGTTTTAGTTCCTGGACCTACATATCCTGAGATTATCCCATCCACGTTTAACGTCGGTGAATAGAGGTAGCGTTTACAAAGCTCCATTCCATGTAGGTCTTCCATAAACTTGATTACGCCGAGCTCCCTCTTCACAGCCTCCTCATCAAATGTCTCAGCGAGCTTCTCGAGTAGCTCCTCCTCTTCAGGGCTCGGTGGGCTAACGTCATCATAGAACCCTTCAATTAAAATTCTTCCATCAGGTGCCTTCATGGAGGATAGGGCCCATAGTAGCCTCCAAACAGGGCTATCGACCCACGCGGCGTTAGCTGAATGTATGCTTCTCTCAGCTGGCCCTCCCCAGCCCCCTCCTCTACAAATTAGCTCCATGTATATTATGCCCTTGACCCCAAGCTGCATTATCACCTTACCTTTAATGTCCTGAGATGGGATTGGGAAGTACATCGCGTCGGCTTTAGAAAGCTCTCTTTCGTATCTTTTAACGAAGTCGGGCAGGTGGACGCTGCCTATCTCCTCCTCCCCTTCAATAGCAAATATCAAGTTAACGGGAAGCTTGCCTTCGACATCTAATATAGCCTTACAAGCGTTAAAGAACGCTCTAAGTGGTGCCTTCGTATTTATCGCCCCCCTACTGACTATACATTTTCCGAACGGCTCGATGTCTACGATCTCTCCACTAAATGGTGGAACAACCCATAGCCCCGCTTCCTCATCTACAGGCTGGACGTCGTACATCCCATAAATCAACAGCGTTTTTTCAACGTCAAATGAAAGCTCACCATAAACGACCGGATACCCTTCAGTCTCCACGAGCTTGGCTTCCCCTCCAATCTCCTCGATGAAGCCCTTCGTCATATCAGCTGCCTCTCTCATCCCCGTCCCATCAGCTGATATACTGGGCTGCCTAAGGTACTCTTGAATAAGCTTCAAATGCTCATTAAACTCTTCATCTATACGCTTATGAACTCTGCTTAACAGCTCCTCCAATCTCAAACTTAATCCTAAAACACTTCTATACAGCTTCTTAAAAAGTCAACGACTTATAGCTCCGAGCTGGCAAGTTAAGAGGGGTGGGCCGGCATCAACCGAGCCCTTGGGATTCGCCGGCCTTCCAGCCCCTCTGGGTTCATCAGGGCATATCACAGCCCTCTCACCAGCATAGAAATGCTGGAGAACAGCCCCTCAATACAGTGAGGGGGATCCACCTTTTGGAGCTGAGTGGATGTTGCTGTCTTCGGTACACCATTGAGTTCTCTAGAAACTCTTTGACATCATGACCATTATGGATCCTATACAACCCATTCTCTGTTTATACATTACTTTCATTTCTCCAAAAGCCCCTCATCCACTCGCAGATAAACATTCACTAATTTACCGGACATCCTTAAGCCTAAGCTATGCTAAGCCCATTGAATTATATGAAGCGTTGCTGACACCAGTGGGGAATGAGGGCACTATCAATCAAGTATTACTTCCCTCTTGTTTGTTGAGTTTTAGGTTGTGTATGTATAACTATGGTTAGCCCTCTAGGGTACTCTTGAAAGGTGTAAATAATTAGAACATCTATGAATCAGCATCCATATCCATAAGCCTCATAGCTTACATGAAGACCTGATCCTATAGACCATAGCCATACCTCTCGTTAAAGAGCCGAGAAAACATCACGAGAGGATCAAAGACATGCATGCAACATGAAAGGATAACCAGACTAAAGATAAATTGACATACCGCCTGCAGATAATAGGAGGCTAAATGAAACTGTGTGAGACGATCGAGGCTTTAAAAAAGGTAAGAAAGGACTTAAACGGGACGGTAGGTTTTGTCCCCACCATGGGTTATCTACATGAAGGTCATCTGAGCCTTGTCCGCAGAGCCAAAATGGAAAACGATTTTACTGTGGTAAGCATTTTTGTTAATCCCACGCAGTTTGGAGCAACCGAAGACTATAATCGCTATCCTAGGGATCTAAGACGGGACCTTCATATGTTAGAAAAGGAAATGGTAGATATAGTCTTTGCCCCCTCGGTAGAGGAGATGTATCCAGAGGGGTTTAATACCTGGGTGGAGGTTAAAGGACTAACAGAAAAGCTGGAGGGAAAAGCACGTCCATCACATTTCCGTGGGGTGACTACAGTGGTAACTAAACTCTTTAATTTAGTTAAGCCGTCTAGAGCTTACTTTGGACAAAAGGATGCACAGCAAGCTTTGGTGATAAAAAAGATGGTCCGGGATCTAAATATGGACATAGAGATCGTGATTGTCCCCACTGTAAGGGAAGAGGATGGATTGGCGATGAGCAGCCGGAACATCTATCTTAACCAAGAGGAAAGAAAGTCAGCCACCATCCTTTATCGGTCGCTTATGCTTGCCCAACAGCTTTTCTCAGCCGGGGAAAGGGATGCCCAGAAGATAAAGCAAGAAATGCAACAGCTAATTTCCCAAGAGCCTTTAGCCAGGATCGACTACATCAGCATAGCCTGCCCAGAGACATTGGAGGAGCTAAGCTATATTTCTGAGAGGGCCTTAGTCTCCTTAGCTGTTTATATCGGTTCAACCAGGCTTATCGACAACATCCTGTTAGGCTCTCAGTCTCTGTAAAGCCAATGCTCCTTTACCACTACATAGTCTTAGCGCGGTTTGCATCTAACGTTGAAATCGGAAACTTCTCCGGGCGACTGTATTCGGCACCTTATACCCTCATGACAACCCCTATATCCATTTTTCTTGCCTTCTCGAAGCTTAGCTTTAGCGATGATCAGCGTGAGTTGAGAAGCCTATTATCAATGCTCACAGCCCCCACTTCAGCATTCATAGCCATATCTTTCGAGAACTAGTCAGCCTATTTTACGGTCCTAGATATGGGTTAGCCTCGTTCTACCTGACCCTATACTCTTATGTTCTTTTTGCAAGCTTCTCGATAGTCTTAGGAAACTTCTTCAACGGTATCGGGAGAATAGACGTAACCTTCAGGACCTCAGCAGTTCAAATTTTAATGCCACTCCTTTAGTTTTTACATTACTAACCTATGGTTTTTAACCATGTTGCTTATAGGCAGTTTCTCCACGCATATGGTATTTATGTAGAAACATGAAAGTTGATGGAGAGTCCTCTGGTTTCAATCTTCTCATAGGCTTTTACAGGCCTTGTCTTCTCCCTGTTTTTAGAGCCTCTCCTTTTTCTAGAAAGCTTTCTCTGCAGTATTCTTATCTACCTAAACATTTTCCGTAGAGTATTGGATTCTCTGTCTGCCCTACCCTCGCTTTCGGTTGGATCATCTTCAACTTGGAAGGTGGCAAGTCACTTTCCAGAGTTTTTATTATTACGCCCTTCCCGTAAAGTTAACTATCCGGAAAATGCAGAGGCGCTCAAGCTAAATGAAAATAAAGGATACATCTCCAAAGTCTTTTTAATTTACATCGGGCCATCGATCCTCTTCAGAGGTAGCAATGCCCCTCCCTTGATTGTAGAGGAGAAAATATATATTGCGATGCATCGCGATTTCTTCTCGTTACACTTCTTGGGCTGCCGTGAGACTACCTCTCCATTGCTGACCTAATGCTGAAACTCTCAGACGGCCTTCCCTAATGTTGTAGCTCCATATGTGAAGCATGAGCGCTGCCTTATTCTCGTGCTTGTAAACGTTGGACCGATTGTAATGGACAACAACGTCCGCTCCTTCTCTTGTGAGTGAAAGAGCAATTAGTTTGCCGAAGCCCTTCCCGCTTCCCCTAGTCAAAGCCCTTAATCCTTAGAACCTTTGGTCCGGAGGTGTAATTCACCTCCGAATCTCCAACTCACACTCAACAGCCCATTCATCTACAAGCCTACCACAACTCATTAGACATCACATCTTCCCGCTCCATTCACATAAAGTTTTCCTGAACTCTACCTTGCCTCAAAGGAGCAACTAAAAAGGGTCGGCATGGAAGCCTGTTGCTCTAGGGTATATGCTCCTCGACGTAAAGAGAAGAGGTCCTTAACAAGCCTACATTAATGGTATCAAAGGTGAGTATTTTTCGGACACGCCCCAATTCTGGTTATATCCGGCCTACTGGATACGAGCAGGATGGGAAACACAGTCAGAGAGTAAGCTACGTCTTTGTGTCTAAAATAGACATTACAATTGAGAAGTTTGGGCAAGCAGGAGAATAATAACAGTTGAAAAAACCCAAGGTGCCGAGGATTTGGTGGCCGCGATTTGACTTGCCAGGAGCGAAACCCAATCGGTCTCTTTCAAGGCATGAGAAAACCCGGAGAAAGACAAAGGTGAAGCCACAAAGTTCTCGTGCCGGAGATAATCCACGTCGCTAGTTTTCCATGTTTAGCAGTTTCTCCCTCTCGGTAAATCTGCTGCGATATCATAGCCCCGAATACTCAGGAATTGTTTCACGACGGTCAGTATGTTTTAACGTTCGTTGCGGCCCTGCTGAAAATCCCTTAGATGCTTGCAAAACTCTCTTTATTTCATTGTTTAGTGTGTAGACGATCTGCTGATTCGGTGCTTGGTGTCTGGTTATGACGCTCTGGCAGCTAGACGGTTAAGAACCCGCCAAGCCGTCATCCTACCAAGCTGTGTTTCTTTTGCTATAGCCGCTGCCGGCATTGCTTCATTGGATTCAAGTAACAATCTGATAATCTTCCGCTCATTAGTAGTGAAGAGGGCGCCTAGAACCCCCTCTCTACTTGGGTCATAACTGCCATCTTCTTCATACATGTACACGGTGATGAGAATGAGAAGCCCGAGAATAAGGGTGGAACATGACCAAAAATCCCCCATACCATGAGGAACCATCCTACTGCTAGATACAACAATCTCCTAACCCGCAAGCCACGTATCCTCACAAAAAGGATGGGGAGCATACATATATTCTCTATGGAATCTAGCACAATGCACTACGGCTAGACAACTTTGTTGGATCAGACGTATTCTCATTTCTGACATCTCACCACACTCACAGCAAACTGCAAGAATTTATTGATTGCCCATCTCGGATGCCGCTACGCGCGTAACCAAAACTGATACGAGTCCGATAGTCACCGATAGGAACCTTGTACTATACTACTGCCGCTATTTCTCCTATGTCTATGCCAAGCTCAAGCGTAGACGTCGAGAAGAAGATACCGGAAACCCCCAGTCTTGAAACGTTCCTCTACCTCGGCTCTTTTGTTCGGAGGCAGATCTGCATAGTGGAAACCGTAAATCTCCGTAAGGTCGTATATGGTCGTTGTGTTCCCTAGTAATGCGGTTGTCCGCGGTGCCTACACACAGGCCGCACTCATCGATCTTCAGCCTGCTCGAAGTACAGCGAGTATTCTCGACTACGTCGACAACCTCTTGGTCCCTGTCGGCGGGGTCCATGAGCTCAGGTGTACATATCCAGCCCTTGAACCTGTTCTGGTAGGCTGATGCGTTTGTCACTGTCGTGTTGTGGGGCGGGAAGAACTTTTTCGGCGACCATGCTTTGGGGTAGACGAAGTCTGCTCTCTCAAAGGTCAGCTTCAGTTGTTGACCACCTCAAAGCTTCCCCCATTATCTGTCAGCGTTTTCCTTGCATGCGGCGATGAGGTGGTTCTCCGGCTCGAACCTAGGAGGATGAGCCAACACAACATCCATGCCAAACTGAGTTCCTATAAGGACACATACTGCGGAACTGCAAGCGGCTTCAGATCACCGGAGTATGCGTAGGAGACGACATGCTTCTTTCAGCATGCTCTCGGCACCACTCTTGTCGATCTAAGTCCGAACCACACGCTATAGTTCTCCAACTTAACGGATTCTCGATATCTACATCAAGTTTGCGATATTTCACGATCGGTGATGGTCATGATATCAGCCAACGCTTGGAATGGGTGATAGAGTTCATCCTCCATGTTAGGACGGGTATGCTGCTCCAGCGTGCGACTCTTGAATCACCTTATGGCCCATGCCGATGGACCGGTTGGCAGCGTCGCCGTAGCTGCTTAGAACCCTAGCCACGTCAGCGATAGCCTCCGTCTGGTTAGGGAACCATGTCTTCAGGCAGGCTGGGAGCCCGTGCCCATATCATACGACTAGGCTCCTTTGAAGTATCACCGTTCTTCAGGTGTAGATTTTCCTTGGCATTACTTCTATGATGGCCATTTCCCACAAGAGAGGCAGAGCTAATCTCTGCTTCACATAAGCGTCTATGTATCTCCCCTTACGGCGCAAGAGAGGCAGGAGCTTCTCCCATCCATGATAGATGTATTCCTCGATGACTCTCGCGTCTCTCTTGACAAGCATAGCGTTGAACTCTGGTGATTTGATGAGCCTCCTATTGCTGAACAGCGCTTGAGCCCTCGGGTTCCTCTCAATGTGGCGAGGCTTCTTGCTGAAGAGGACGCTTGAGGTAAAGTATAGCTTCTCGCTCTGTCATAGAGAGGAAGAAGGTGATACGTCACAGGCCCGCCCTTGCTGTTGATGCGGGTAAAAAGCACACACCAATGTTCCATTCGGAATTGTTCAACTTCAGGAGGAAGAGATGACATGAACGCGAGCGCTGGTCACGAGGATTTAAGCTTTGGTCAGGAACGGTTCTGGTAAGTTGTCGAGAGATAAAGAGTTAGGCAGGAGCAGATGGTAAGATTTAGAGATGAGGATGCATCTATGACTATATCTACGAGGCGATAGGAAAGCTGCCTCGCTCGAGCAGGGTTAGCAGCCTGTTGTGCACCTTGTAGTGTATAATAGCGTATCTAAGCTCGGCTCCTTCAGCCTTCCAAGCGTCGCCTCCGCTATCGACTCCGAGATAAAGTAGAGGTCACAGTCGTGCTCGTGAGGCTTGAGAGGGTGAGAAGGGTAATCCACTCAAACATAAAATAAACACTTCAGGGATGGCAACTGTAGCCTGTGCTAAAACCCCCTTTTCTAAGAAGATGTGCATAGAAGAACTGACCAGTTTATCAAGCAAGAAATAAGGGGGCAAACCTATTATTCAGATAACTGAGAATCTAGATCTACGGAGAGGGCCCTTCTTAGGTAAAGAAACTGATTAAAGCCCCCATCGTTCTACTCGCGACAGCAATGAGCAATATCATGAATCTGAGCTGTGAAACTGCTCTCTAATTATGCGTTTCTTTCAGCGAGTTTTTCAAATAGATGCTTAATTTTTGCAATTTTTGCTAGATCCTTCGAGCTGGGATATTCTTGCACCCCTCTGATCTCCGATTTCAGAGAAGATGATCCCAGCCATCTACCACCAAATCTACTACTGTAGTTTTTTAAAATTTTGCATCAACGTAGTACATAGGGTAGTAACACCATAGAAATCACCAGCGACATCACTATGAAGGTGAGTAGGATACTTATCCGGTTAATTATCTCTACGCTGACCCTTCCCTTCAACGCGGCCTTGAGCATGGTCCGCAGCAACTGGCCCCCGTCAAGCGGAAATAGAGGCAGCGAATTGAATATAGCTATGTTGATGTTGACGAACCAGATCCAGAACAGCAGACTCGATAACGGAATCCACATATCACCTATCGGGTGTCTGTAGAAGCGGTTAAGCGCATCTGAGAAAGGTATTGAGAATTGAGCGCTAGGTGCTGGGAGGCTTGGTACAACGAAATAAAGGTGTGGGGAATTCAAGTAGTTAAGCATAATTAGTCTGAGCAGATTCTCTCCATACAGAAAGGCCCCCATCTTAGGCCCTTCAGGAGTCTGGACCAACCTCACCGCGACGTCCAGCTCCTCCCCTGATAGGATACGCACAATCCTGAGAGTTACATCTTCACCGGGCCTCTGCCTTTTTATTATCTCCAAAAGCTGATCAAGATTTGGCGTCGGCTCGCCGTTGATGTTGGTGATTATGTCAAATGGTCGTATGCCAGCTTTAGCCGCTGGCGAGTCGGGTAGAACACCGATGACCCAAGGCCCATCGACCGCAGGGGAAAGCCCTCCCACCAGAAGCAACAGTGCAGCAAGACTTACAACCGCTACTAATGTGTTTGATGCAGGCCCCGCAGCGAATACCCGGATTGAGTCACGAGCTCTCGCACTCTCCAACTGAGCCTGATCCAGCTCGACAAACGCACCGATGGGGAAGAAGGTCAAGAATAGTAGCCCGCTTGACTTTACTCGAAATTTCAGGCTTCGCGCCAGTATCCCATGTGCACCTTCGTGGACAACTAGAGCGACTACCAAACCTATCCAACCATAAATCAACGGAATAAACGGGTTAATGCCTGGGATTAATATATAAGCTTGAGGCCCGATTTCCCTTCCAACCTCGCGGGCTTCAGGGCTACTTGTGAGTACGACTATTGAGTTTACGATGAAGATAACTCCTAAGGCTAATGTCACGAGCATAACCAGAAGCATTAGCCAGCCGAGGTATTTTGTAGCCCGGAAGCTTCCCAACCAATCATAGATTCTCAGAAACTTCTCCGTCCTAAGGATAAGCAAAGCAATTTTCCACTCCACGCGACGCAGCTTCTCCTGCGAGGCCCCTGTAGCTTGACCATCCTCTTGGCCGGTCGTTTCAGACACCATAACTAACTATCTACGTTGCTGTCGAGTTTTATTTATGCGTTAGGTCTTTAGCCATGTTTTATTTCTGTTGATGTGACCTCGGCTTGTTTAGGCCCTAATAAGTATAGTGTTATTGGAAAGGCTTTACCCTCCTCTTGATCGTAGCCTGTAGTGGGCCTATAGGATTAGGCCTTCATGTAGACCTATGAGGTTGCTGTTAAACGAATAAGTCTGGGCGGTGTGGACATGGGGTTCTAGCCTTCTACACCTCTAGGGAGAGGATCTGAAACTCAACAAGAGGAAGAAAGTAATAGTAGCAGAGGAATAGAAAGAAGAGTAAATTTTATAATACTGCTCCGCCACGCTGTTTTTATGGATTTTAGTCTTTCCTACGAGGCCATTTTGGCCATTATCTGGTTTTTCATCGGTTTTGGAGCCGGGTTCACCGTTCCCCGTTTGTGGAAGTTGTTGTTAGGAGTTATTGTTGTTGCAGTGTTGCTACCGATAGTCATAAACCTTGCAGGCTTAACTAGTCCATTTACGTCTGAGGATATCATCAATGCATTCTTGAGGGGTTTGAACATGTTTGCAGCAATAATAGCGTACAACCAGTTTGCCGCCGTTGGATTTCTATTAGGGGTGCTCATAGGTGTATTGACTTTCGTGCTGCGGAGGAGAGGCTGAGATGGAGCTGAGGAGTTTTAAAGGTGCAATATCTGCCGTTTTGACCCCTTCACATGACGTAGAAGCTAAGATATCCGAGCTCGTTGATTTCCATCTTAAAAACAATGTGAGAGGGTTTTTCGTGCTTGGAACAGCCGGTGAAGGGGTGAAAATCAGCCCCGCTTTGAGGAAGAAAATAGCAGAGGCCTTTGTCAACTCGGTTGGCTCTAAAGGCATCGTTGTAGTTCACGTTGGAGCTGCTGATGTTGAAACTGTTATAGATCTAACGCGTCACGCGTCGAAGATAGGCGCAGACGCTGTAGCATCCATCTTCCCATTCTACTACAAATATGACTTAGAATCCATTATTAATTTCTACACAAAAGTTATCCAATCGTCTGCCATACCTGTAATCGCCTACAACAATCCTGCTGTCCAGGGCTATCAGCTAAAAACCCTTTTTGTGGAGCAGCTGCTCGAGCGGGTAAACGACCTTGCAGGAATAAAGGATAGCAGCAATGACCCGGAGCTTCTGCTGAGTCTATCCCAGAAGTTTAATGAGAAACCTCTAATAGCTTCGGGGAGAGACGAGCTGATAATGTATAGTTTGTCGATTGGTTTGAGGTCTCAGGTCAGTGCGATAGCTTCAATATATCCAGAGCTTGTTTCGGCTCTTATAGAGGTTTTCAATTCTGACAAAAAAGCCGAGGCCTTGAAGCTTCAACACCGTATCAACGTTTTGAAGGAGGTACTGGAGAGTTTTGGCCCTTACCATGCTGTCTGCAAACATGCGTTAAAGCTTAGAGGTATAGACATTGGAGCGCCATACCCGCCAACAAGAGACCTAACCCCTTCAGAGGCCCTAGAGCTGCAGAACGTGTTGGCCAGAATAACGACGTAAATTATAAATTCATTTAGAAAAGGAGAAGGATATGCCGAAACAGGTCATCACGTCGGATAAAGCCCCTAAACCTATAGGCCCATACTCCCAGGCTATACTCGCAGGCGAGTACATCTTCCTGTCGGGACAGCTCGCAATAAACCCGCTGACAGGAAAAATTGAAGGAAACGATGTCGGGGAACAGACTAGAAGGATCTTGGAGAATGTAAAGGGATTGCTGGAGTCTTTGGGTAGATCCCTAGACGATGTAGTGAAGACGACAGTGTATCTTACCAGGCCTGAACACTTTCAAGAAATGAACAACGTCTACGGAGAATATTTTAAAAACTCTCCACCGGCCAGAACAACGGTCGTAATACAGCTCCCTATTAAAGAAGCCCTGGTCGAGATAGACTTTATCGCCTATGTGGGACCCTGAAGTTTAAAACCTCTAATGGATGGTAAACCGGTAGTCCTGTTCCTTCTTCAATATGTATCCGGCAGACGCTGCTCGTAGTAACTACTTGGCTGCACCCGCTTTTCCTCAGCAGCTCAAACAATTCCTCACCGATGGCATTGGATAGCTCATAGCCTAAAACGCCATGCTTCATCCCAAAGGAGCCGGCCATGCCGCAGCACGAGCCCGTTTCGACAAACTCAGCCTCAAACCCTGCATCATTCAATAGTAAATAAACTGACCTGGCCGAGTCTAGGGCTCTTTCATGACAGGGTATATGTATTGCGGTTTTCTTCGGCTCGACCTTACATAGACTCAACTTGTTTTCTTTCACAAGAATTTCTAAAAGCTCTGTGGCAGAGATGGTAGAGAATGCCACCTTTAGCGATTCCTCGCTGTAATCTAGAAGCTTTGGATAGACGTATTTCAATGCATAGGTAGCCGTCGGCTCGATCGAGACGATCACCCCATCCTTTCCAAGGGCATCGTATAGGTGTTTAACGTTGTACTCAGCTATTTTACGGGCTTTTTCCATGTCCCCGTAGGCCACGAATGGATACCCGCTCGTCTTTTGTTTTGGGAAAACGACATTATAGCCAGCCATCCCCAGTATGTCAACCAACTTTAAACCTATGTCTGGCCTAACGAACTGTGCGTAAAAGTCGGCGAACAGAACGGCCTTTTCACCTTGGATAGAGGTGGATTTCAACAGTCTTGATAGAGGCTTTTTGGCCAGTAGAGGTATCTGTCTTCTCCTCTCAATCCCCGCCAAACGTTCCATCAAATAACGTATCAACCTTCTTTTGAGGAGCCAGTTAAAGAGACCTGGTGCATGCGATGCTATGCTGTAGAAGAGCTCGTAGTTTTCAACGATTTTGTTGACCCTCAGCTGGCCAGCCTGCTTTACAATCCTGTGTTTAACCTCGGCTATCATAATAGGCATGTCGATCTTTGCCGGACATATCTCCTTACAGAGGCCGCATGATATGCAGAGCTCTGTAAACAGGGCTGCTTTATCTATTCCGTGGACGAAATATGTCCATGGTATTCCTATGGCGCCAGTGTATATGTATCCAAATAAATGTCCGCCTACTGCGCCGTAGGTTGGGCATATATTCATGCAGGCACCGCACCTGATGCAGTAGAGGGCCTCTCTGAACCATTTGTCATCCATCATGGCTTTTCTGCCGTTATCGATGACCACGATGTGCATCTCTCTACCTTCATGTTTTCCAGCTAGAGGGTTTCTTCCAGTTATGAACGAAACATATGTAGTTAACGGCTGTCCTGTGGAGCTTACCGGATGGGCTACGATAAGCTTTAACGCATCCTCTACTTTTTCAACTATTTTTTCCAAACCCATTACGACGATGTGTGTGTTTGGAGGTATTGAGCCGAGCCTGTCGTTGCCCTCGTTTGTCTCAACTATCACGGTGCCAGTCTCGGCTATTGCTATGTTAGCCCCTGTTATGCCTATGTCAGCGGAGAGAAACAACCCCCTAAGGTAAGATCTTGCGAAATCCATCAAATCGCTTATTTCTTCGCTTAATGTTTTTCCCGCAACCTTTGAAAAGAGCTGCGCAACCTCCTGCCTTGTTTTGTGGACGGCTGGGTAAACAAGGTGGAACGGTTTTTCTCCTGCAAGCTGGATGATAAGCTCGCCTAGATCGGTCTCAACTATCTTTATCCCACGTCCTTCTAGAAAACTATTCAACTCTATTTCTTCTGTGGTCATCGACTTGCTTTTGGTCAGAAGCCTAGCATTTTTCTCCCTTGCTATCTCATATATAATTGTGCAGGCTTCGGTCGCATTTTTAGCAAGGTAGACCTTGACGCCTCTCTTTTCACAGTTTTTCTTAAATGTTTCAAAGAGCTCATCGTTCTTTTCGATAGCCCTTTCCCTGATAGCTCTGACCACTTCTCTGAAAGACTCGAAGTCAGGAATCATCGACTCTATTGTCTCCTTCCTAGCCTTCAACGTACGTACGAGGGCGCTTCTCAAATATTTTCGCCATTCTTTTCTTTTTAAGACCCTGGCCACATTCTCCTCAAGCTGCTGATGTATCTGTTTGAAGTTTTTCACAGCCATTGAAGGATCACCGCTACGACCACATGGGGGCCATGTATTCCTACCACAAGCCGTTGCTCAATGTCGCCTGACCTGCTTGGTCCTGATATAAGTGTTATGGCTGACGTAGGGGCCTTAAGATATTCTTTGACTATGTCAGCCAACTGATAAACTGTCTTTACTATAGATGATGATTTGACCAAAACTATGTGTGTTTTCGGCATACTTGATGCAAGCCGGTCTAGGTCGTCGTATGCAACCTCGACCACGGTCCCTGTTTCAGCAACGGCGGCAATAGCCGTTGTGATACCTACATCGGCCTTTTTCACAGCCTCCAAAGGGTTTTCCAACGATTGGTAATCTGCTACAACAAAACCCTGTCCGGAAAGGGCTTTTTTCACACCTTCCTCCACCCCTTCAAAGAGCTTTGACATGTAAACTATCTTTCCGCCGTAGGATGCGACTAAGTTTACGATCTTTAAAGCTGCATCTTCTAAGCTGTTGGCCAATACTACTTTGCCGTTAAGTTTTTCAAACCTTTCTTGAAATAGAGCTATGTTGTTGGAGTAATGAGTTGTGGAAACCATCTGTGTTTAATGTTTATGTTCATGTTCATGTGTTGTGGGCGTTGATGGGCTTTTGACATGGAAATGCAGTACTTTACCGCTTTCAAACTTGAGGTCAATGTGAAACATCTCTACTTTCTCCACATCTCCAAAGACCATTATGTGATATCCCTCACCTTCGACCCCCCTCATCCTTACTTCACTTAAGGGTCCTACACATACTTTGTCGACCTTCATCATCTTTATTATATTACCATCTATTTCTGTTTTGTGTAGCTCCGCTTTCAACTCAAATTCTCTACCCATGCTCTCTCCTCGAGCCCTCACATCGACTATGCAGTCGGGTAAAAGACCATCATTTCTAAGGTTTAGAAATATTGCCGCAGTATCAGTTCCAAGCCTTACGGTTACGTCGGATTCTTTGGGGAGAGAGCCGACAGCGAAAAGGGAGCCCAAAGAACCAACTATTAATAGGGCAACAATTAGTAGGATAACTTTCCTCATCGTCTGCTTTTTGACCATCACATATATAAGCTTAAATTAGATGATGCCACATAAACCAGTTGGATGAAGTACCGTCTTCTTGACATACTTGCATGCCCTATGTGTAAGTCCTTCCCGCTTACTTTAATCGTTTTTGATGATAGAAAGATACAACCACCTGAAAAGATCAGGAAATGCGAGCTCTACTGCGGCTTTCACAGAGCCTTTGTTAAAGATTTAGATGTAACGGAATGTAACGAGTGTTACAGCCGTGAGGTGGGTAATGGGCTGCTTGAGTGTCAATCATGTGGTAGGTGGTATCCTATAGTAGATGACATCCCAAGAATGCTCCCCGACGATCTGCGTGACAGAAAACTAGACAGACAATTCGCTGAAAAATGGCAGGCCTTGCTGCCGAAAAAAATTGTTGAAGAAGTTTTTGGACGTTAACTATTTGAATACCGTTTCCCGTCGACGTCTATAGAGGTTTTCTATACAGCACAATAACATCGACAGCGGACTTTCCTGCTCTGCGAGATAGAGCTAAATCATTACGAATGGTATTGCTAGGGCGCCTAGCATAGTTGGATGGTCTGCTGGATAACAAGTTGTGAAAATATTAAGAAAACAGTACGTTGATTTATCAAACATCATGATGTCTTAGAAGAGCCTGCATGTTGGTGCGAATTCCATCCAAGCATCTCTCTATACAGTCCCGGCAGGTTGAAATGGCCTTGCTATATACAGATGCTCTTGAGGGCCGAGGGCGAGATTCGAACTCGCGCCGCAGGGTCCACAGCCCTGAGGGCTTTCTGGATGGATAACCAGGCTACCCCACCTCGGCCATCACATCGTCAAACACCAAAAAATGATGGTTTATATTAAATTTTAGCGCGTTTTATGGAGAGCGTCAGGATAAGTGTCTCTCTTATTTCCGTATTTAAGTTAATGTGGTCAACTCAAGCGATGTCTAAACAAACCTAAGATATAAAGAGGATACCACAAAACCGTAAGACAAGGGGTTGGCTAAACATGCTTATCTGCACGCTACCACAGTCGTTAAAGCATTATTTTTCATGTTACAGTTTCTTATCGGTCGATCTATTCTTTGGATCCTGTTCCATCTGGAGCTCAGGCTGGCACAGCCTATTAAGGTTGTTGACTGTGTCTCGGAGAGTGTTTAAGGGCCTTGTTGCATGTTTGTGATAGAAACTTCAGGGTTAGTTTTTCAACCTCTCTACTGATGACGGTTTAAAAACCATATGAGCAGTTGTCCACTGCTATGGTGGATCAAACACGGCCCTTCAACAACTGAAACACCGTATGCAAGTTCTGTTTTGAACCGGAGCAGTGATTTTGAATTTGAGATGTAAGGGTTTTTGCAAACCTTTCAGTAGTTATCATAGACATTAATACCTGTTTTCTCAGGCGCCAGCTTATCGGCGGCTCCAATATGCTGAAGTATTGGTTTGAAATTATCTTTGAGTATTGGGGAAGCTTTAACGTCAGAAAGTTGCCCAAAAACTTGAAAGTTGGGGTTACCGGGACCATAACATGTCTAAATGCTTTTTTAACGATTTATCGTATTCCGCCGCATAAACCTTAGCAGTTAGTTGAGCAAGTCTCTCTCAGTTATTACACCTCTTCCGGCTCCAACGTCTAAAGCAACATTGTCTCTGCATAAGTTTGCTCCTTTCACAAGGCTCTCGACCACACGCATGTCTATGAGAAAATGCTGGTCAGTTCTCATGTTTAATCGGGCCAGCTCCAAGTCTTGTAAAGCATGTATGAATTATCTTTCCTGAAGAAAAGATGTTTATTGCTCTCCCAGCTCTCCAACCTTCGGCTGATAGGTTGAGGCTCCTCGTTTGAAAGCTCTACTCTGAACCCAACCAAATCACCTATCGAGGAGCCGTGAGCCTTCTCCTTTTTCTTGATGTTTTCTAAAACAAGTGTAGAACCAAGCATGATAGCCTCCATCTCGGAGTCGACGACTCCGTTATGGTCTGTTATCTCGGATGCTGGTATCCATCCCCTTCCTTGTACGAACACGAGGACTTTAAATGCCAAGGCTGAGGGTATGTTTTTCCATTGAAATTTATAGATGAGTTGGATACACGGTTTGTTGATATGGTGAAGGTGGGAAAGACTGAGGTCTACTGTGTTAAGGGCGACATCACTGAAGTTGAGGCCGACGCAATAGTTAATGCTGCAAACCAGTGGTTAAAGATGGGAGGCGGCGTGGCTGGGGCTATCTTGAAGAAGGGTGGCAGGTCTATTCAGGATGAATGCGATAGAATAGGGTACTGTCCGGTGGGTGGTGCCGTTATTACAGGGGCTGGCCGGCTGAAAGCAAAATACGTGATTCACGCCGTCGGTCCACGTATGGGTGAAGGGGATGAAGAGAGAAAGCTCCGTGACGCCGTAGTCAACAGCCTTAAGCTAGCAGACCTGTACAACCTAAAATCGATAGCTTTTCCAGCAATCTCCACAGGAGCCTTCGGCTACCCAGTGGCCGATGCAGCCAATGTAATAATAAAAGCAACATTCGATTACT
>FWWM01002303.1_pt1 | contig 43168 bp, 33 predicted proteins | sample 2228351 | NCBI WGS metagenome assembly FWWM01 (sample SAMEA103939774, study PRJEB20133) | metagenome
GCTCAGGTTTTTAGCTGAAACGTGATTTTGATACCATCAGGCTGTCGTTACTGGCAAAACAGCATCAGCCTTTGACGGCCACAGGGTTGGGCACTGATACAGGGGGTGTCAGTTTCAGGATCTTCACTCCACAATATGCATAAATAATCGCCAAAACCGGATTAATCAGGTTAAAGAACGCATAAAAAATGTATTCCAGCGGACTGACATTGAGCACGCCATGCATATAGGCACCACAGGTATTCCAGGGCACCAGCGGGCTGGTAATGGTGCCACCATCTTCCAGCGTGCGTGACAGATTCACCGGTGCCAGCCCTCTTCTGGCAAATTCCTCTTTGTACATTCTGCCCGGCATCACAATGGCCATATATTGATCTGCCGTCAGAATATTGGTCGCAATACAGGTCGCAATAGTGCTGGTGATTAAAGAGCCTGTGCTATGTGCTTTGGCCAGAATAGCTTCCACAAAACGGCGTAATAATCCAGTGTGCTCCAGCACTGAACCAAATACCATGGCCGACATAATAAGCCAGACTGTGTTCATCATTTTTGCCATACCACCGCCGGACAATAACTTATCCAGTTCAGCATTGCCGCTTTCAATCACAAAACCGCTATGTAATGTGCTCCAGATCACTTTGAGCAAGCCAAGCGCTGCCGGCAAAGCGTCATCCGCCATTTTATTAACCAGTTCAGGCTGGAACAGCAATGCCCAGACACCACCCAGTAATGCACCGATAAATACCGTTGGGAAAGCTGGTACTTTTTTAATCGCCATGATCATCAACACCAGCATAGGTACCAGGTTCAGCAAGCCGATATTAAACTGCGCCTGTAAATCAGCGCTGAGTTTGACGATTTTTTCCGCATCAGCTACAGCACCGCTGTTTATGCCTAATGCTGCAAAAATAACAATGGCAATCACCAGACTTGGAATTGTGGTCCAGGTCATATGACGGATATGGTCAAACAACTCAGCACCCGCCACTGCAGGCGCCAGGTTGGTGGTGTCAGACAAAGGCGATATTTTATCGCCAAAATAAGCGCCACTGATAATAGCACCCGCAGTGATGACTTCAGACAAACCAAGCCCCACCGATACGCCAATCAGCGCCACACCGATGGTTGCGGCTGTAGTCCATGAGCTGCCGATCGACATAGACACAATGGCACACAAAATACAGGTTGCCGCATAAAACCAGGCAGGATCCAGCACTTGCAGCCCGTAATAAATTAACGCCGGTACTGTACCTGCCAATAACCAGGTGCCAATCAGTGCGCCCACAGCAAACAAAATCAGTACTGCGCCGAGCGACAATGAAATGCCATGGATCATGGCTTTTTCCATCTCTGCCCAGCTGTAACCATTTTTTAAACCGATAATGACGGCGATAGCAGCCCCAACAAAAAGCGCGATTTGGTTAGGACCATATGAAGAATCACTGCCGTAAAGGTATACCGACAGGCTTAACAGGATGATTAATACCACCAGTGGAATTAACGCATCCAGCAGACTGGGTTTTTTGATTTGATTTGTCATTATTGCTACTCAGTTGCCCTTAAGGGCGTTTTTTGTAATTGTCAGAGTACGCCAACCAGATTCAAAAACACTGCAGCTATTGCCACAGGTGTGAACCAGCGGATACAGAAGCGCCAGATAGTATAAGCAAGTGGCGTTGTATTCAACTCTTCTTCGATGGCATGACGTTTCATCACCCAACCGGTAAATAAGGCCACCGACAAGCCGCCGAGCGGTAGCAGAATATCTGAGGTCAGATGATCGATGAACTCAAAAAAGTTGTGAACGTCTTTGCCAATAAAGTGAATGTCAAACTGTGACCAGCTGGCGCCGCTAAAAGAAAAGACCGTTAACAGACTTAAACTCCAGAGTACCAGACCACCAAGCACAGCGGCCGGCACACGGTTAAAGCCTTTGGATTCAACCAGCCATGCCACAACCGACTCCATCATGGCTATGGTGGAAGTAAATGCAGCCAGCACCAGCATAATAAAAAATACCGGTCCGAGCACTGCACCGCCCGGCATAGTGGCAAAAGCCACCGGCAAGGTAACAAAAATAAGCCCGGGCCCCTGACCTGCATCCAGTCCCTGACCGAACACTATCGGATAAATGACCATAGCTGCAATGAGCGCCACTGACGTATCAGCCAGTGCTATCCACACCGACGTGCGCACTATAGAAACGTTATTGGGCAAATAAGCACCATAAATCATCATCACGCCCGAGGCCAAACTCAGGCTGAAAAAGGCATGGCCCAGTGCAATCAGTACCCCATTCATCGTCAGTTTGGAAAAGTCCGGGTAAAACATAAAACGGACAGCTTGTAAAAACTCTCCGGTTAAACTAGCGTAAATTGCCATTCCAACCAATAACAAATACAAAGCCGGCATCATCCATTTTATCGTGCGTTCCAGGCCGTTTTTCAGACCACGCGCAACCACGGCACAGGTGGTCACAATGACGACTGTGGTCCAGAGCAACAAACTACTGCTATCTGTGGAAAACTGACCGAACATCTGCCCAAGTTCAGTAGCGGATTTACCGGCAAATTCCCCTGTGGCCGCTTTGCCAACATAAGCAAAAGCCCAGCCGGCGATCACTGAATAAAATGACAAAATCAAAAAGCCGGCAAAAAGACCAATCCAGCCGGTCAGTTGCCAATAAGGATGGGCATTAGCTTCCAGCGCCAGCATGCGTGCGGATAAACCAGGGCTTTGTCGCCCTCTTTTACCCATCAGCACTTCGGCCATCAGGACCGGCAAACCAATTAACAAAATGGCCAGCAGATAGACGAGCACAAAGGCCCCACCGCCGTTTTGTCCCATGATGTATGGGAATTTCCAGATATTGCCAAGACCTACGGCGGCACCGGTAGCGGCGATAATAAAAGTAAAACGGCTGGACCATTGGCCATGAACAGATGGACGGCGCTGTAACATGCGTAAAACCTAAAATAAACGACACAAAAAACACAAAGGACTGAAACCAGTCCTTTGTCGGGGGAAGCTTGTATAAAGCAAGATTACTTTTTGGCCAGCTTACTGCTCATGATCAGATCTGCAGTGATAAGTGCTGTCTCTTCCAGGAAAGGATCCAGTTTTTCCAGCACTTCAGGCGCGTCTTCCGCTTTTTTTACCGGCGGTAACTTTAATCTGGCCAGACGTTCATTGGTACGGGCCAGTTCACGGGCGGCCAATTCATCTTTTTTAGCGATACGTTCTTTTTCGTTCAGAGAGACAGTTTTTACGTCTTTTTCTTTCTGATATTCAGCTATGTCTGCCAGCAGAAACTTAAACTCCGGCTCTTTGGCAATACGTTGCTGGTGTTTTTCCATCAGAATTGGTAACGCCACTTTGATATCAGTAGCACTACTGTAACTGGCAGGTGCAATCGAATCCCATGGCAAAGCATTTTTCTCTTTGCTTTCGCCCCATTCAGCCGGATCTATCGGTGATGGGAAGGTGATATCAGGCACCACACCTTTGTGCTGGGTACTGCCACCGTTGATGCGGTAAAACTTAGCGATAGTGTATTGAACGCTACCAAGCTCTCCGTCGAAGGTGTCATAAATCCGGCCCAGACCACGGTGTTGCTGCACTGTGCCTTTACCAAAAGTGTGCTCACCCACAATCACAGCACGGCCATAATCCTGCAGCGCAGCGGCAAAAATTTCAGATGCTGAAGCACTATAACGGTCCACCATCACGGTAAGTGGGCCTTCGTAAAATACACTGGCGTCGGTATCGTCATTTTGGGTAATACGACCATTGCCTTCCCGAATTTGCACCACCGGGCCTTTGTCGATAAACAGACCCGTCAGCGTAATGGCTTCAGGTAAGGAACCGCCGCCGTTGCCACGTAAATCAACAATAATACCTTCAACTTTCTGCTCTTTTAACGCAGCCAGTTCTTTGCGCACATCTTCTGTCAGGTTGTTGTAAAAACTCGGAATGTTGATCACACCGATGTTTTTACCATTCTGATGCAGCATCGACTTAAATACTTCACCTTTGGCTGCTCTGTCTTCAAGACGGATTTTGTCGCGGATAATTTCAATTTGTTGTGGCGTCGCCCCTGCGGTATCGCTGGCCGCCATCACCTGTAAACGGACTTTAGAGCCTTTAGGGCCTTTGATCAGGTCGACCACATCATCAAGACGCCAGCCGACCACATCGACAAAATCTTCATTGCCCTGTGCCACACCGACAATGCGGTCTTTCGGCTTCAGTTTTTTGGTTAAATCAGCCGGACCACCGGGCACCAGACTGGCAATGGTGGTGTAGTCATCGTCCAGCTGTAACACAGCACCAATACCTTCAAGGCTCAGGTTCATTTCCTGCTGGAAACGGTCGGCGTTACGTGGTGACAAATAAGAGGTGTGTGCTTCGATACTACGGGCATAAGAGTTCAGGACCAGCTGAAATACATCTTCACTTTCCGTTTGTGCCAGCCGTTTTTTTGCACTCTTATAACGTTTTAATAAGATGTCTTTGATTTCAGTATCGTTTTTACCTGCTAATTTCAGATTTAACGCATCAAATTTTACCCGCTGACGCCACAACTCGTTAAGCTGCGCCATGTCCGCAGGCCAGGGAGCACCTTCCCTTTCATATTCGTATTGATCGGCCGTGGTGAAATCAAAAGGCTTGTCCAGCAAAGAGATAGCATAATCAAACCGTTCGGCGCGACGCTGCAGACTCAGGTTAAACATCTGATAAGCAAAATCAAACTGGCCCTTTTGAATGGCATCGTCAAACTGAAACTTGTATTGGGCAAAACCGTCGATGTCACTTTTGAGCATCACGTTGTGGAAATAGTCCAGACTATCCAGATAGCGTTCAAACACTTTGGCTGATAACTCGTCGTCAATCTGCACCTGCAGATAATGACCACGGGTAAAAATTGCCGCAACCCTTTTACTGGCGGTGAAATGCTGGTCCAACTGCGCCAGTTTTGGCATCACCACAGTATCGGAATTTACTGCTGCCAGTACCGTACTGCCTGAGATCAGCAGCAATGCTGCCGCTATACCGGATAATCTTTTCATCTGAGACTCTGCGTTGTTAAGCCTGATACAAACTGCCGCTATGCGTTTTGACCACCATACCAGAGGCTAACTGCACTACGACGTCCTGTTTAACCACTTCGACTACGGTAGCTGGCATTGGGTTCTGTCCTAGTTTGACTAAAACTTTAGCGCCCACCACCAACTTATCTGCCGCAACGGCTTGCAATTCTTGTTCAGCAGCCGGGGCTGGCTGAGCTTTCGGCCGTGATTCTTTCAGAGTAGAACTTTTTGCTGTTGCAGCGGCAGACTTTGTTGCCGGTTTTTTGTAACCAGTTTTGTCAGTTTTACGCTCAGCACCGGTAACAGCAGCTGCTTTTGGTTTTTGCGCTTGCTGTTTGGCTTTTTGTTCTGCAATTTTAGCTTTACGAACTTCAGCTGCTTTTGCTTTGCTTTCGGTCAGGGTTTTTAATGCATGTTCAGCTTGCTGCTGGTCAATCAGCTCGCCCGCCGTGCCATCCAGATCGACCCTGGCCACCCCTTCTTTCACTGCGTCCAGGTAACGCCAGCTGGAGGTGTAGACGCGCAGCGCCTGACGCAACTGGGTTTTACTCAGCTGCTGATTGTCTTTTAAACGTTCAACCAAATCCTGGAAGATACCGATTTTCAGCGGTTTCGCTTCACCAGTCAGCGTGAAACACAGTGGAAACTGTTCACTTAATAAGGCTACGATTTCTTTCACGTTGTGTGGTTTAACTTGCGGTTCGACTTGGCTGGTCATGCATTAATACTCTTCATCTTCTTCGTCATCTACATCGGTATCGCTGTCGTCATCGTCAGCATCATCTTCATCGAGGGCTTTATCCAGAACTTTTCTGGTGTGAGCCAAAGCCCAGTCGATTAATTCGTATTCGTCGGCTTCAATCAGCACCAGACTGCCACGCAACTGGTCCCAGATATCACGCATCAGTTTGTCTATCACTGCAACTTCAGTGTCATCGGGAATTTGTTGCCATACCGCATGGTATATAGCATTGATCCGGTCTGCAACCAACTCTTCATCACCTTCCCAGTCGCCGACATCGCCAACGCCGAACAGGTAATCATGGATTGAAACCAAATCCTTCATAAAGTTTGTTCCAGACGCTCTTCAAAAGTAGCCACCAGCGCTGCCAAACCTTGTTGGTCGGCGTCATCAAAACGGGCAAGCGATGGGCTGTCGATATCCAGCACAGCGATGATTTCACCGCGCAGTCTGACTGGCAATACGATTTCTGAATTGCTGGCGGCGTCACAGGCAATATGGCCCGGGAACTCATGCACATCTTTGACCAGCTGGATGTCTCCTGTTGCCACTGCAGTACCACAGACACCTTTGCCTACGGGAATGCGGACACAAGCAGGTTTACCCTGGAATGGGCCTAACACCAGTTCACCTTGTCTTAAAATGTAAAAGCCTGACCAGTTCAGATCAGGCATTTCATTAAATAACAAAGCGCTCAGGTTGGCCATATTGGCAATCAGGTCAGTTTCATCAGCGATCAGCGCCTGTGCCTGCGCTGTTAATGTGCGGTAAAAGTCTAATTTTTCAGCAAACATGGGTGTTCAGTATCTGACTATCACAAAGGTCTCTACCTTACTTGGTTTGGCTTTAAATTTAAACCTTTAGGCGGAACATTTATCAGGGCTTTGCCAGTTCAAACTGTATTGACAGCTCAGCACGTACCTGATTATTGCCAAATTGCACCGTGTCAGAGGCCATCATTGCCATTTTATGCATAGGGGCCGGTGAAGCGCCCTGCTCCTGAATTTGATGCACCTGTTTGATTTTCCGGCCACTTAATCTGGCCAGCTGCTGCGCTTTTTGCTCGGCATCGGCGTAAGCCAGTTGCAGGGCCTGCTGATACAAAGGTGCAGGTTCAGAAACAACCAGCTCAGCCGGCGCCAGTTGTGTGATACCAAGTGCTGCGGCCTGCTCTAATAATTCCGGATATTTGCTTAAGTCACGCACCTGAACTGTTAGTTCCCGTTCAACCCGGTACATCTCAACGGCTTTTTGATCCTGTTGATATTCAGGATATATACGTAGTGGTGCATTGTTGATGTCGCTGCTGGCAACGCCAAGTTGTTGCACCATAGCGGTCAGTTGCGCCATTTTAGCATCAACCTCTGTTTTTGCTTTACTGACCGAGTTTTGCCTGCTGCCCACCGTCATTTGCAGTCTGGCTCTGTCCGGCGCCGCTTGTACAACACCAGAGCCCTGCACTGAGATCAGTGCTATTTGTTCCTGCGCCAGTGCCTGAGTGCTTAGCAGCAGCGCCAACATGGTCAGAGGCAATATCATTTTCATTGGTGTGTTCCTTTTGTGATGTTTATACAATCTTTCGCCAAAACAACAGCCTGTCAGCTGCCGATGAACTCTGGCTGAAATATCAGAGCCGCCATGTTAATGGCGGCTCTGAATAGAAACTGTTAAATGATGTTGCCGGTCGCTTTGGGGTTATTGCACAATTTTATCGACCTGCGCCTGGGTCAGCGGATGATAACCCGGCCGTGCCTGTTGATAGACCTGTTTAGCAAAATCCCGCCAGTGTGGATTTTGTGCCAGTGCCCGATACAGCGGCACCACAAACTTGGAACGCCCTACTTTTAACAGGAATTGCTGTAAAGGCTGTTTTAAGGCTTCGTAATTCAGTGGTATTGCCAACCGGCTCCAGGCCACAAATAATTCGACATTCTGGCTTTGGCTAAAACTAAATTGCTGATCAAGGTTGATTAGCTGTGTTCCCGACAACTGGCGCGGTAACTTATCCAGTAAATGCAGCCACTGGTGTACTGTCCACTGGCTTGTTTGCCACTGTGGTGTGCCAGCAACAAAAAGCGCCAGTTGCTTTTCTACTTCGCTAAAGGCATCAGAGGGCCGTTTGGGATAAGTATCCGGCAAGCCGCCCTGAAATACCCACTGTTCAACTTCGGCTTTTGATACCACTTGCGGGTATTTATCTAAAAGATTGGTGTGTAAAAACTGTAAAAACCTGTCTGTATCCATCGACTGAAAGGCAAAGGTTTTAAAGTACAAAGACACAAACTGATCAAAACGCTCGCGGCCAAAGCGTTGTTCCAGAAAACTTAAAAACAGCTGACCTTTGACATAAGCGACAGGACTAAATGCTTCATCCGGGTCCCGGCCTGTGAGTTTTAGTTTTAATGCCTGATCGGCTTTTGTTAACTCCGGCATAGCGCGGGTTAATTCCGCCACACTGAGGCTATATTCCATATCAGCCCGGCCTTTGCCGTACACTTCTGCCATTAGCCTGTTTTCAAAAAAGTTAGTAAAACCTTCGTTTAACCACAAATCTTCCCAGTTGCTGTTGGTAATTAAATTACCCGACCAGGAATGCGCCAGCTCGTGGGCTATCAGACTGACCAGACTTTTATCGCCGGTGATCACCGTTGGGGTAATAAAAGACAAACGTGGATTTTCCATGCCACCAAACGGAAAACTGGCCGGCAAAATTAATAAATCATAACGGCCCCATGGATACTGGCCGTAAAGTTTAGAGGCCACATCCATCATGGACTGAGTGTCGGCAAACTCATTCACCGATTTTTGCAGCCAGGTTTTTTCGGCATAAACGCCGGTTTGCGCTGACATGCTCTGAAAGTGCAAATCGCCCACTGCCAAAGCGAGCAGATAAGACGGCACAGGCTGTGGCATGTCAAAGTGATAATCGCCGTCACGTTCGGTATTTTTGCTGTTATCAGCGCTCATCACCGCCAGTAATTGTTTGGGAGTGCGGACACGTGCCTGATAACTGACCCTGACTGCCGGCGTGTCCTGCAGTGGGATCCAGCTTCTGGCATGAATAGCCTGAGATTGGCTAAACAAAAACGGCTGCTGTTTTTCACTGGTTTGCGCCGGACTTAACCACTGCAAACCGCTGCTATCGGCTGTGGTGTGATAATACACCCGTACTTTCTGGCTACCTGGTGATAGCTGAATACTCAGGCTCTGCCCCAGAATACCGGCCGCTTGACCCAGTTGAAAACGGGCGCTCGCCCATTGCCCGTCCGCTTTTTGCTGTAATACTTTTTCAATGACCAGAGCGCGGCTATCCAACACTAGGGTATTGGCATTTTTTTGCTGTCGTTGAAGTTGATGTTCAACAAAACCACGCAGTTCAGACTTGTCAAAATCGACAGTAACATCCAATAACAGATGACTGGAGCTGATTTGTTCAGGATTGGAGAAACTATGCTGGTCGCGCACCTGCGCCTGTAACTGTGCGCTGAAACTCACTGCAATCAACAGCAGGAAAAAGTGAAACAGATAAAACATTTGTGGCATAACGGCCTCCGAAGTTAAGGCCGTTATCATAGGCGCAGCGTCAAACGAAAAAAAGCAGTTAAGCGCTGTAAGAATAAAAACAACGAGTTTATGCAAGTTTTTTGCTGATTCTTTATGTCTTCACTGCAACTCAATACAGCCTGACACAATTGCGGCCATTGGCTTTGGCCTGGTATAAAGCGTGATCTGCCGCGGCAACCAGTTCATCCAGCGATTGTAACGACAAGGAAAATCCGGCTATGCCGATACTGCTGGTCACTTGCTGCCCGGCAAGTTGCTCCGGATACCAGAGTGCAATTTTTTCGCGGATCCGCTCGGCAAGTGCCAGTGCCGACACCGCACTGGTGTCCGGCAAGACAGCAATAAACTCTTCACCACCCAGCCGTCCCAGCTCATCCGGCTTACGCAGTTCTGCATTCACCCTGTCAACAAAACCGCTTAAAATACAATCACCTACGGCATGGCCAAAGGTGTCGTTTACCTGCTTAAAATGGTCTAAATCAAATACCAGCACCGCCAGATCCTGCTGGTATCTGCGGGCTTTTTTCAGATAAAGCTCAGCAATTTCCAGAATTTTTCGTCTGTTATAACACTCGGTCAGCACGTCATGGTCGGCCATACTTTGTAATTGCCGCTGTAAATCTTTGATTTTACTAATGTCAGCAGCAACAAGACCGGTTGCAAATAACTTGCCTTCAGTAGAATAAATCGGAAATTTAATTGATAAAAAATCCCGGTCTATGCCGTCGACCGGCACGACTTCTTCGACACTGATCGGATTTTGGCTTTGTTGTGCCAAAAGATCGGCACGTCTGAACTGAGCTGCGGTTTCAGCCGGGAATAACTCACTGTCTTTTCGACCGATAAAATCACTGACCGGGCGCTGAAAGAGCCGGCCATATTGTTGGTTCACATAAAGGTACTCGCCATCCAGTGACTTGGCGCCAATGACAGCCCCCGAGTTATCGGCGATAGCTTTGAAAATTTGCAGTTGTTGCTGCGACCAGTCTTTCTCGTCACTCATAGCGATAACCAAAGTCCGTTATGGTTGCCCGCAAAAGCAGGTTATACCTCAAGTCAAAGGTAGCAGAGGCCAGAGACGCCGGTGAAAAATATTACGAAAATCTGATATTAGGATGATAAAGCACTGTTCTGTTTTGGATTGGCCGGATAGTAGCGGGCATTTTGCACTATCTGGTGTGGGAAAAAGCGGGTGTCTTTGTGCGGTAGTTTCATAAAACCACCTACACCTTCTCCGGCAATAAGGCAGATATTTTCGACGATATTCGCCAATAATGCACAGAATTCTTGCTCTTTTGCCGGGTCGAGCAAATGGAAATAACTGTGAATTTTCATATAAAGTGTGGTTACTTCAAAAATAATACAGCCGCTGTGCCGGATAAGGTTCAGTTTGGCAATGTCCGCCATAATAGCGTCGGGCAATACCAGCTGTTCGTCCGGATCTTTACCGTCTTCAAAATAAGAATGTTGTTTGCTACTGTCATCTGGGCTTAAAGCGGACGCTACGTCATAAGGGATCACAGTGCCGGCGGGCGCCACAAAAGGAGTATCGGCACTGGCTCTGGATAAATGGATGGTCTGGCGGGCATTAAACAAACAGGCTTTAAAAATGCCCACTTTGCCGATGGCTTGTGCCAGATACACCACATTATTCACAGCCAGACTAAAAGCACTGTAAAGCTTCGCATCATACAGATGCAGGTTACAGTCGATATAAACGCCCTGCTGTTGCCAGTGAATGGCCAGCCCGCCTACCACCGGATAACGTGCCAGCCGGCTTACGGCCGCTACAAAGGCTTTTTCCGTTTCGCCCATGCCTTCCAGATAGTTTTTGTAGTAACGCTCCAGCTGTACGTCGTCCACATACTGGATGCCTGCTTCTTCGCTGTGTTCCCGTAAAAATGATTTGCGGGAAGAATAGACTACAGTATCCAGCTCTTTGACATCTTGCTGCAGCTGCACCGGCAACAACGGGCTGTCGTCAAATAAGGTTAAATCGGGCAATACCAGCTGGGTTAGTCGTGGCATTACTTTAAGAAAATAGTCGCCGGCATCAGCTCGGAGATGGGCATCATCAGCCAGCATACTGTCGAGCATAGTGGCAAACTCCATTGGCAATCCCAGACTACGGGCCGGAATGGCCTTGCGACCAAAACGACAGGATTGGCCTGAGGCCAATGCATATAAGGTACCGGCTACACCTTGCTCGTCAAATCTGGGGCTGGATAAAGCGCCAAGGCGCTGCTCTGTGCCAATAAAATACACATCCCCCAACCTGGCGTTAGACGTTTGTAAATCGGCAGACATGAGCTGCATCACATTGTTGCTGATGTATTGGCCCTGCTCGTCCGTCTGGGCAAATACCGAAGAGCCCCAGTCCACCAGACTGATTTGGCCACTTTGTTCATCAAATACAATGTTGGACGGTTTAATATCACCATGGACTATCGGGCATAACTCGCCGTCTTTGTGATGAGTGCGCAGCACTTTTAACAGCGCAGCCAACTGCGCCGCTATGTCTATAAGCAGTCGCACCGGCAGGCGGCCATGCTGCAGACTGTATTGTTCCAGATCCACACCTTTGGCACGGCCCATCATCAAAATACCCTGCTTTTTAATCAGCTGATAAGTGATATAACGCGGCACATTCGGATGGTTCAGCTGAGACAGCATAAAGGCTTCGTCAGCGAGCCTTTCCTGAATATGTTGTGGCAGATTAATGCGGGAAAACTTAAACACACACTGTTCATTACGCTGATCAAGGCCAGCAAAAGCAAAACCATAAGCGCCTTTGCCTACCAGTTCGATATCGCGATAACCGAGCTTTTGCAATTCTTCAATACAAAGCGCCACCCAGTCTTTGAGTTTTTTGGCGTCATTGGCGTTTAACAGATAAAACGACTGCTCTTCCGGGATGTAAAAATTGCGAAGCTGGTGTTTTTCCATGCTGAACTCTGTTTCTGCAGCTGAGAAAATCGCTGTGATAAAAATACTTTGTTAAACAACAGGACGTTACCATGTGTCTTTCATCAGGTAAATGAGCCCTTGGTAACCTCAGTGTTGTTCCTGCTGTTGTTGACGTTGTTGAAGTTGCCACATCAGTACCACAGCTATCCCCAGTAACAGCGCTGAGAGCTGTAACATCAGCTGAAAATTTCCACTGTATTGAACCGTAAAACCGGCAACCCAGGGCGCGATGATTTGTGCCAGACCGTAACTTAAAGTGAGTTTGCCCATGGCCGCTGCAGCATTGTACTGATAACGCCGCCCGGCCAGGGTCAGCATCAGGCTGACAATTCCAATAAAAGTGATGCCAAATAACAAAGCGCCTAACACGCCGGAGAGCGCGCTTTGGTTATAGAGAGGCAATAACATCGCGATAATCTGCAAAACTAAGGCCTGTAACAAAGCGTTTTCAAGGCCAAAACGGCGCGCCAGAGCATCCCAGATAAAGGGTGCCGGCGTGGTTACAAGTCCTACACCAACCCAGATCCAGGCTGTCTTATTTTGTAGTGCAGTGATATGTTCAAGTTCGAGCAGAATAAAAGTGGTGCCGGTTGCAAAGGCAAAACCGGCACAAAAATAAACCAGCAGCATCATTTTCAACCAGTTGCTGCGCTTTGCTGTGCGGCTATTTGTCGTACCAGACAATTGCTGAGGGGCTGGTAACCAGCACCAGGCAGGAAACAGCAATAACAGGCTCATAGCGGCAAACAGCAACCACAGCTGCTCCCAGCTTAAGTTTTTTGCGTAAAGTGCACAAACAAGACCAGATAACACAATACCTGCGCCCATACCGATAAAATGGCCACCCAGTTGGGGTCTGAAACCGCTTCGGGTTAAAAAATTCAGCACAAAAGCCGAGGCCAGCAATAAACCGGCAATGCTGGCAAAGCCGCCGGCAAAACGCAGAATAGCCCAGCAAGAAAAGTCTGTGGTCAGCCCCATCCCCAAGGTGCTGAGCACCGACAACAGCAAAGCAGCACGATACAGCAGTAATTTTATGTTGTTGTTACTCAGCCAGGCCACAGTTAGTGCGCCTGTCAGATAACCGAGATAATTAAAGGTGGCCAGAAAGCTGCCCTGTGCTTTGCTAAGTTCAGTCTCTGCAAGCATCAGCGGCAGCATTGGGGTGTATGCAAAACGCGATAAACCAACACTCAGAATTAACGCTGAAATGCCTGCCATTATCACCTTCGCCGCCTCAGATGGTATCGGGCTTATTTTGTGCATAAATAGCTCAAAAATAGTCACTTAGATTGATTAAGCCTGAAAAACAACGGCACTACTATGCGACTTCTGTCTAAAACGTTGCTTGTAAAAAACAACAAACCCACCAATATGGTGGGTTTGTTACAGAGGTCAACAGAGCGCAAATCGTTAGCGCATATTCACCAGCATACTGCTTGGCTCTTCCAGATACTGCTTCCACAGATTGGTAAAGCGGGCAATAGTGCCGCCATCAATGACACGGTGATCGCCAGACCAGCTGATTTGCATAATAGAACGCGCCACCACATGGCCTTTGCTGTCAAAACGCGGCAGTTGCTGCACTTTGCCAAGGGCAACAATTGCCACTTCCGGCTTATTGATAATAGGTGTGGCTACAGTACCGCCAATAGCACCGATGTTGGAAATAGTGATAGTGCCACCTTTTAAGTCGCTTGGGCTGACACGGCCTTCACGGGCTGAGTCTGTCAGTTTGGTTAAGTCTTTGGCGATTTCCGCTATCGACTTATGCTGACAGCCTTTGACATTTGGCACCAATAACCCCACTTTAGAGTCCACCGCGATACCAATATTGTGGTCGTCAAAATAAGTAATTTCAGAACAATCGCTGTTGACCTGACTGTTTAAAATCGGGAATTCATTGAGCGCCAATGACATCGCTTTCATAAAAAACGGCATCATAGTGAGCTTAACACCTTGTTTGGCAAGACCGTCTTTTAAGCTGAGCCGAAGGGCAATTAAGTCAGTTAAATCAATCTCTTCACAATAGGTAAAGTGTGGAATAGTCGACACTGACTCAGCCATTTGCCGTGCCATCGCTGCTTTAATGCCTTTAATAGGCTCAACACGACGACCGCCGGTTGCAACCGCAGGAGCAGCCACTGTTGCGCTTGTCGCTGCTGCCACAGCTGCGGCTTTTGCAGCGCAGGCTGGTGCTGCAGCGCCACTGACAAACTTCTGCACATCTTCTTTATAGACCCGGCCTTTAGCGCCAGAGCCTGCCACCTGGGTTAAATCAACATTGAGCTCACGGGCTAAACGGCGTACCGCCGGGCTTGCCACCGCTTTGCCGTTATTGGCCATCACAGCGGCTGGTGTTGCAGTGCTTGTTGCAGCGACCGGAGCGGCAACAACTGCAGATCCCTCAGATACAGCAACAGCAGGCGCGCCTTCTGCAACCCGTTCAATGGCAAATAACGGCGCATGTACTTTGGCAATTTGCCCTTTGGCGGTATATAACTTCACTACTTTACCGGCGTATTTGGCCGGAATTTGTACTAAAGCTTTGTCGGTCATCACATCACAGACCGGCTGATCTTCGGCAATCACATCACCTTCTTTGACCAGCCAATCCACCACTTCACACTCAACAATACCTTCGCCTATATCCGGCAGCAGGAAATCTTCAGTGATTTTACCGGCAACTGCTGCTGAAGGAGCTGCAGCGGTTTGTGTTGCAGCGGGCGCTGCTGTTGGCGCTTGAGCTTCACCGGCAATCTGCATTTCAAATAAAGGGGCATGCACTTTGGCAATATCACCTTTGTTGTAATACAACTTGCTGACCACACCATTAAACACAGATGGGATCTGCACCAGTGCTTTGTCGGTCATCACGTCACAAACCGGCTGATCTTCAACTATGGTATCGCCTTCTTTCACCAGCCATTCGACCAGTTCACATTCAACGATACCTTCACCGATATCCGGCAGAATAAAATCTTTTTTCATTATGGCCTCTATCAGCTGTGGATCAGAACTTCACCGAAGCCACAATAGCTTCAAAAGTTTTTAAGTGGTCAGCCACGTATTCGCGTTCCAGCGCCAGCGGATACGGCGTATCTAAACCACACACCCGTGCAATCGGGCTTTCCAGGTGCAGGAAACAACGCTGCTGGATAGTAGCGGCAATTTCACCGGCAAAACCGCCAGTTAACGGCGCTTCGTGGTTAATAACTAAACGGCCGGTTTTGGTGACCGACTTCACGACGGTTTCCACATCCCATGGCAGAATACTGCGAAGGTCAATCAGCTCACAGGAAATGCCCTGTGCAGCTGCCATTTCAATGGCTTTTTGGCAAGTTTCAATTTGCGCGCCCCAGGCTAAAACTGTCACGTCTTTGCCTTCCTGCATCACTTCGGCCACGCCTAATGGAATTTCGTAATACTCTTCCGGCACTTCACCGGTAGAGGCGCGGTACAGCTTCTTAGGTTCAAAGAAAATCACCGGATCTTCTGACGCGATAGAAGCCAGTAACAAACCTTTGGCCTGGTACGGGTCGCGTGGCACGGCAATTTTTAAACCCGGGGTGTGGGCAAAATACGCTTCAGGTGACTGGCTGTGGTAATGACCACCGGCAATACCCCCACCGTATGGCGTGCGAAACACCAGGCCACCGACATTAAATTCGTTGCCTGAGCGGTAACGGAACTTGGCCGTTTCGTTGACGATCTGGTCAAAGGCCGGAAAAATGTAGTCGGCAAACTGAATTTCAGCCACAGGCTTCATGCCTTGTGATGCCATGCCATTGGCAAAACCGGCAATACCCTGTTCAGTCAATGGGGTATTAAAACAACGGTCTTTGCCGTATTTTTCCTGCAGTTTTGAGGTTGCACGGAACACACCACCAAAGTGGCCTACGTCTTCACCAAAACAGACCACAGTACTGTCTTTGGCCATCGCCAGATCAAGGGCGTTATTAATGGCCTGCAACATATTCATTTTTGCCATTATGACATTCTCCCTGACGTGATTGGATAAGCATCCGGATATTTGCGGATGTGTGCTTTGAGTTCAGCCAGCTGACGCTCAAGTTCAGGGATAGGTTCGGCGTACACATCAGAAATTAAGTGTTCAATGCCAGGTTTGGCCACTTTTTCTGCCACTTTCAGTGCATCCAGAATCTCAGCACGCAGTGCTTCAATCTGTGCTTTATCGGCTTCATCATCCAGCCAGCCTTTGGCCAATAACCATAAGCGAAAACGTGAAATCGGGTCGTTTTTACGCCACTGCTCTTCTTCTTCTTTGCTGCGATAGCCGCTTGGGTCATCAGAAGATGAATGCGCGCCCAAACGGTAGGCGATAGACTCGAGCAACACAGGCTCATTGGTTTCCAGCGCATACTCACGTGCCATTTTAGTGGCCTGATACACGGCCAGAATGTCTGCACCGTCCACCCGGATCGCTTTCATACCATAACCCACAGCACGGCAGGCAATACCGTCACCTTTAAACTGCTCGTTGGCTGGTGTCGAAATGGCATAACCATTGTTACGGCAGAAAAACAGCACAGGTGCTTTATGCACGGCGGCCATATTTAAACCGGCGTGGAAATCACCTTCAGAGGCGGCACCTTCACCAAAATAACAAATAGTGACGTTGGATAAACCACGCAGCTTTTGTGCATAGGCATAACCTGCGGCTTGCGGGATTTGGGTTCCCAGCGGGCTGGAAATGGTCATGTAATAAATATCTTTTGAGCCGTAATGCACGGGCATCTGACGGCCTTTGCCGAGGTCTTTTTCGTTGGAAAACAGTTGGTTCATAAACTGTTCCAGCGAAAAACCACGGTAACGTAAAGCACCCTGTTCACGGTACTGCGCCATGATCATGTCTTTGTCATCGAGCGCAGCTGCACTGCCGACAGTGGCGGCTTCTTCGCCTAAACACTGCATGTAAAAGCTGATGCGGCCCTGGCGCTGCGCAGCGAGCATCCGCTCGTCCAGAACCCGGATGAAACTCATGCTGTGATACATTTTCAGTGCAGTTTCTTTATCCAGTTCAGGTGCCACAGCACCAGGGTAAATAGTACCGTCGTCCTGCAGAATACGAAGAGTTGGGATCTGTAACGCGTGCCCACTGGTGAATTCGGCTGTGTGTACAGTCGAAATGGTGGCGTTGTTAGGGTTGGTCATAGGTCTCTCTTTAGGTTTCGGGTAACGCGGACCTTGGTTGTTTGCCGGCATTACCTTGAAATTGAACCAGACTGGTGGCGCAACCATTGCTCTATGGCAATTTGTGGCAGGCAAAACCAGCTTCTCCCCATGGTGCTACTTACGCTGGCGCTTCAGATAACGTTTTAACTGTCCTTGGTTTTAGTACTCAAAGGAAGCACCAATCAGGGCTTTACGTTAACGTCAATCTGAGCTGTGCCTGCAGCACCCGCTATTCTTGTTTTTAGAATATGATCGATTTTTAGAATGCGCGGCAACTTTACCTTTACGTAAACTGCATTGCAACCGGATCAGCCATTAAAAATTAGCAGAAAGCCAAAACAAAACGGCAAGAAATGTTGAACCGGTCTTTCTAAGCTGCATGCTGTGCATAGCGGCGCAGCACTTTGTGCTTCGAAGCTTAGTCACTGCTCTGACTAGACAAACTGGCATAAAAAAGCCACAACAAATGTGGCTTTGATGACAGTCACGGCGTCGTTCACTCAGGCCGTACGACCCGCCACTGAAATGGGTTTCACCATCAGCATGGCTCTTTGCCCTATAGCCACTTTGGCATTAGGGAAAATAAGCGCCTCGCCGGGTTGTTCCACCACATACTCAATACCTTCGTCCCTGGCCAGCACTGTGCCTGGCGCAAACTGGGTAAAGTTTTCGATATCAGCGGCAAAACAAAGCTCAAATGCCTCGGTTTTTTTGTTAATAGCGCGATACACCTCAAACAAATGAAAATCCGTTTCGGCAAAAGCCTTGGTGCTGATCATGTCGCCACTAATCAGTTTTTTCAGTAACAGTGCCACATCGGCAAAACGGCTATGGTCGTTTTGGCCAAAAGGTCGCGCTTTGCCAAGCTCCAGCGTAAAGGCATGGGCGTTGTGCTGCTGCGCGCCGTAATAACTAAAAGTGGTGGCAGGCGTTTGCATTAATAAAAAGGTATTCACACCACAACTTGCCCATAAGGTGAGCTGTTGTTCAGACCAGGGTTTACCGTGCAGATATGGATAAACTGCAAACTTTTCAAACTTAGAGCCGCGAATGGCGGTATGTAAATCGTATAAAGCACGGTTGCGCCCTTGCGGCATAGCCTGATAAAAACGGCTGACATATTGCTCTAACCTGGCGCAACGTAATTTTTCAAAGGAGACACCGGCAGCTTCCGCCTGCTGTGCAACTGGCGCTTTGGCCAATAACGCAGCGTCTATCTGATGGGCGCCGGAAAAAAAACGGTTCATATTGTCTTTGATTTCACGCAAACCGGCATTCATTGCCGGCGGATTGCCGAATAAAAACAATACCCGCTCTGACAGCTGTAGTTTTTGAAGAAGAATGTCTTTAACCAGAGCGGTGCAAATTTCGATGGGCGCTGTTTCGTTACCATGCACACCTGATGACAATACGATGTCCTTATTGCCGTAATTCAGGGGTGTAAAACAAATGACCCCTGTATCCCAGATGTCGCACTTTGTGCCATTGTGCAGCACAAAACTTGTCGCCGGGTAAAAGTATGGGTGTTTGAGGGTAAAAGCCAGAAAATCGGCATCGGCAAGCACTTGAGGCAAAGCGGTAGGTAACGCAGATAACATAACTGGTCCTTGCAATGTTGAGCAAATAAACTGCCGGCGTCCTGGTAGCAGCAACCTGAGCGGCAGAGCGTCATTGTAGCCAGCTCAGTGACGGCTTTGCAGCAAAAAAATGACGGCCATCGGCCGTCATAGTGCAAAAAGCGCCGTTATATCGGCATCAGCTACTGAGCGCCAGTTGTTGCCGCTGTCGCTTTACGGGCAGGAACTGCCATAAATTGAGCTTGCCCACTGCGGGTTATCGATAAAGGGGTTGCGGTTTTTCTGTAGCTCGTAAATACGGTTGTTACGGCGCTGCTCAAAACTGTCGACCGGATCGGCTAAATGCCAGGCGAGCAATACACAAAGTTTACCCATTTGTGGTGCTGTGCTGCCTGTTGGCGCAATGTTAGGGATAGATAAATCCGGGGTGCCGCTGTCATCTCCCCCCTGGTAACGCACGTCCATATAAAACAACATCCGGGCAACGTCGCCTTTGACCGCTGCGCGAGGCTCAAAGCTGTCGCTGTCGGTTTTATTCAGCGGCGCTTCGGCAACGCTTGTTCCGCCGTTATCAAAGTCTTTATTACCGCGGGTAGAGTTCAGCGACACATCTTCCGGCCTTAAATGATGTAAGTCGGTATGGGCGTACTGGCTTTCATCGGGGAAACCATGGCTCTTGGCCCAAACGTGCTCGCGGTTCCAGGCATCCAGCGAGCTGCTGGTATTTACTCTGAAAGTTTTTGGTGTGCTGCGCCCGGCGTACAACAAAATCACGTTGTTGGTATTGGCCGGATCTTCATCGGTATAACTAATAGCATCCCAGACTTCGCTATAACTAAACCGCACATGGCCACGCAAAATATTATTTAACGCAGTTTTAAGTGCAGGGCCTGTTAAGCCTGTGGTGCCAACATAATAAGTGGGTAAATTCACTGTGGTTGAACCGCCGCTGCCACCACCGTCACAAGAGGTACTGAGCAAGCCAGAGCCGGGCGCGCCGGCATTGGTTGACACCTGCCAGTCGGCTGCAGTATTGCTGTCTGGTACGTTTTTGCGTGCAACCGATTTATCAACCGCATTTAAGCCCCAGCCGCTCACAGCATTTTCAAATGCCACCATGTCAATTTCGGTGCTGCCCTGGCGCAGACGCACATAATCACCACTATTGCCCAGTGACAACGTCATGCCTGACTGATTGGCCGTTTTTCCGGTCAGAGCCTGCAAGGCACTGCTGCTTTTTGCTACGACAAAATAACCACCTGCGCTGATGGTACCGGTTAAGTTAAAACTGCCACCGTTATCGGCCAGGCTATAACCTGTTAAGCTGACCGCAGCGCAGCTGTCGTTATAAATTTCAATATATTCTTCGGTACTGTCATTGTTCGGTGCGTCATAGAGCACTTCCGACAACAGCAATTTAGCTTGTACTGGTTGCAAAATAAGGCAGCAACAAGCCGCCAGAATAAGACGTTTCATCAGTTCCCCACTTTATACTTATCTACTTATGTTGTTTCGTTAGCTTCAGAAAGCTAAGTTGTTTTATGAAAACACCTGTCTACCCGTTCAGGCTTATCAAAAAGCGCTTAAAAACAAAGTTTTCGCATCAACAAGCATGATGATTTTGGTATTGCGCCGGTGATTTACTGCCGGGAACTTTCAACACTTTGTTGTTAAAAAGTACGGCAGCGCCACAGCATAAAGCAGGAATATGACAATTACCTTATTTAAAGTTAACTTATTAACAAATGTCTGACAGTTAGAAACTGCTGGCTCAATCATAGGGTTAAGCCACGAAAGGTAAAACCAGAACTTGATGGCTCAGGCCCACATCACCAAAATGGCCGCCACTACTATTAACCCAAGCCCCAGATAATGCTGTTGTTTTAGCTTTTCCTTAAAGAAAAAGGCAGAAATCATTAAGGTAAACAACACTTCTACCTGACCCAGTGTTTTTACCAGCGGTACTATTTCCAGACTCATAGCGGTAAACCAGCCTAAAGAGCCAATACAGCTGCTGACACTGGTCAGCAGGGTCAGCTTTGGTTTTGACCATAAGGCGCTGAGGGTTTGAGCGTCACGCAGCGCCAGATAACAGAGCAATATCAGCGTTTGTAAACTAATGACAAAAAGCAGCACCCAGGCCGCACCATAAGGAAAAGGCAGACCAAGGGCTAAACTGGCCTCACGTACCCAGAGTGATGTCAGCGCAAAAGCCAAGCCCGAAGCACCGCCTATCAGCACGGTAGACCAACTGATGGTTTTGATGCTGGTTAAGCCACTTAATAAAAACACTGCAATGCCACCAAGCAGAACCCCGAGCCAGCCCAGTGGTGTCAGTGAGCTGGCAAAAAATAATACCCCAAGCACAGCGGCAAAAATCGCTTCACTTTTGGCAAGGCCAACGCCTATGGCGTAATTCTTTTGTTTAAACAGCACCACCATCAGCGCAGTGGCCAGAATTTGCATCAGGGATGCGGCCACCACATAAAATACAAAATCGCCGTGAAAGGCCGGTATCACCGCATCGGGTGAGCGATATAACAACCACAGATACAAAGCTGCTAAGGGGCTGGCGTAAATAAAACGCGCCAGCGTTACCCCCATGACATTCACATCCACACTCAGTTGTTTTTGAAAGGCGTTGCGCCACGCCTGCATAAATGCAGCTAATAAAGTAAATAAAATCCACATGCGATAATGTCCTGTGCTGTGCTGGCCGCGACTGTGCTAAAACCGGCGTTGTGAGTAGATATCACCATGCAATCACACTGCTGGATGGCCAGATGGATGCAAGCGGAAGGCTTAATGTAACGGATTTTATTGTTGTTGGTAGCTGATATTCCGGAAAAGCCGGTTAAAAACCCAGCAGTTAAACAAGCTAAGCCAGACATTCCGTTGCAATCAGGAGGAAAAGTATTATGATAAGCCCCAACGTCGGTACGTAGCGCAGCTTGGTAGCGCACTGTCATGGGGTGTCAGGGGTCGGAGGTTCAAATCCTCTCGTACCGACCATTAATCTCCCGCAATAAACTCTTGTGTTCTCTCTTACGTCTTTTGATCAACGATTTTTGAAAAACTGATGACAATAACGCACGGCGGGATTGCGCAGCAGCATATGGTGACTGATCCAGCGTTGGCCGTCCGCCCAGGCCAAATCATTGTGATCAGCTGAAGTGTAAAACTCAACTGTCTGTACCCTTTTGCACAAAAACTCACGCTGCAACAACAGATACAACAAAAGACGCCCCGGTGAATAAGCCGAAAAGTCTTCATCATAGGCTGTTTTTAACAAGATCAGCATATTGGCTGATGCAACACAAAGCTCCATCGCCACCGGTTGCTCATTCAGGCAAAGCTGATAAACACAGGCTTGCTCCGTTTTGGCAAAGTGTTGTAACAGCTGTAGATAAAACTGCCCTTGCCTGTTGTTCAGATGCACTGCTGTGCCTATTTTTTCTTTCCAGCCTCTGGATTCCAGCCTGCCAAATTGCGCCAGTGCGCATTCCATCTCGGCCTCTTTGGTAAAACAGTGTAGTGTGAAGCCAAACCCCGCCTGCTGTACCTTCTCAAAACGCCGCTGCAGATTTTGTCTGAATTTTTTACTGCGTCTTTGCAGATAATCATTAAAACTTCCTGCACTGACGTTGACATTAATGGTCAGTGCATGAGGCATTATCGTTGCTTGCAACGGGCTGCTATCAGGGTTTAACGGGCTATACGCCGGGTCCTGACAGGGCAAATCCAGCCCCAGTGTAAAACCGGGTAACAATGGCAATAACTGCGACAAAATGGCAGGATTTTGCAGCAACAACGGCGTCACCTGTGCCTGTGCCGGTAAAAATAACGTCCATTTGGTAACGACCTTGCGCTGCACTAACAGCATGCCGTCAATCTCGCCGCCGCTTTGATGCACACAAAACCAGACAGTGTCATGGGCAAAATACTGCAGCATGGTTTCGATAAATCTGCTGTCGAAATAAGGATGCTGCTGATATAACTCAGCGTTGAGCTTGTCCCAGGCGCTTTTAAACACACCAAGCCCCTGCTTTGCACAGTAAAGACACCAAGAGTCCATCGCAACCTCTTTATTTCTCGGGCTGCAGACGTTATGCCTGAAAAAGGCATGGTATTTTTATTTAAAGTAGTAATTTGATAATAATCAGTTTATAAACGCAGGCTTTTAATAAAGCCAGCCGCTTTGAACAGCACCTTTGGTTGATGAAGCAAAAAAACGTCCAGTACCGGAGCCAGTTTTATGTCAAAGAAAGTTTATTGTATCGCCCAGTTTTTACCCAAAGCCGGCCAGGAGCAGGCGCTGTTTCAGGTATTACAAAGCCTGGAAGCCAATACGCTCAGGGAAGATGGTTGTTTGCAATACCGCGTAACGCGGCAGATCAGCAGCCCCTTTGCCGAAGGCAAAAGTTTCCCGCTGGTGTTTAATGAGATCTGGGCCGATTTAGCCAGCTTCGAAGCGCACTGCCAGCGCCGCGAAATTCAGACCTTCTTCAGCCGTTATTGTCTGGCTGAAGATGGTCTGGCTGAGGATTGGAATGTCTGTATTTATTCTGATGAACCCGTAGGTTATGACGCGCCGGAGTTCAAGCACCAAGCATAATGCTGCGTGCTATAAACCAGCGCCTGGCATTATCTTAATAAAACCAGCCCAACCACTGCTGATAAAGCGGAATACCCACCAGCACATTAACCGGGAAGGTAACACCAAGGGCTGCCAACATTGAAAGGCCAATATTGGCGCTGGGAATAGCTGCTTTAATGGCTGCAGGCGCGGCAATATAAGAGGCGCTGGCGCATAAAGTGGCCAGCACCAAAGCGCTGCCAAGTGGTAACTGCAGCGCCAACGCCGCCAGAATGCCCACCCATGCCAGCACAAAAGGTGCTGTGGCGGCAAAAGCCAGCAAACGCCAGTGTTGCAGTGGCAAGGGTGAACACACCCTTGCTGTACATAGCCCCATTTCCAGTAAAAACATCGCCAGCATGGTCTTAAAACCACCAAGCAGCACCGGCGACAGTGGTGCCAACCCTTCCGGGCCATAAAGCACACCAATCAGCACACCACCGCCTAACAACAACACACCCCGGCTGGTTAACGACTCGCGCAAAATGCCGCCTGCACTGCCCTTGCCGGTTAAACGCCGGTGTAACCATAACATCATCACAATGGCCGGCAGCTCCAGCAGTACCAAATAGAGGGTCGTTTCGGCATTGAGCGGTAACCCAGCCTTTTCGGTGAGCGCCAGCACCACGGCAAAGGTACCGGCACTGACCGAGCCGTAATGGGCGGCAACACTGACAGCGTCATCCTGATTGAGCCTGACCAGACTTCTGAGCACCGGATAACACAACAACGGCAAAATAAAACCCAAAGCGGCAATAGTCAGAAGTTCAGGCACTATCTGTGCCGATAACTGGCCATGTAATGCCAGACCGCCTTTAAGGCCAAGCACCAGCATTAATAAAATTGACAGGGTTTCATAAATCGACTGAGGAACTTTTAAGTCCGACTTTAATAACCCGGCCACCAGGCCAAGGGCAAAAAATGCGATGACAATATCCGGCACTGTGTACTCCTGTATTTTCTTAAGCTTTACCCTGTCGCTTTGCCAAGGATCCCAAAGCACAGGTAATAGAAAGTTCGCATTAAGCTAACTGTTGAACAGAGCATAAAAGTTCGGTTTTGCCGCACTCTGTTACCGGCTGGCGATTTTGCCCTTATTTGGGTATATTGAATAATTAAATATAGGCGACATATACATAGATAATCATCAATGGATATAAGGCATCTTACTTTTCGTTTGCTCCAGGTGTATGTGCAGGTGGTGCGGCTGGGTTCAGTTTCTGCTGCCGCCCGGGCGCTGCATCTGACCCAACCGACAGTGTCGTTACAGCTGAAAAAACTCAGCGAAGAAATTGGTGCACCTTTGTTTGAACTTCGCCAGCAACAGCTGCAACCTACCCATGTTGGCCAGCAGCTGTATCAGGCCGCCTGTGATGTGCTGGGCCGTTTTGACGACTTTTCACTCAGCCTGACCGAAGCCGAACAAGGCACCAGCGGGCATTTAAGTTTGGGGATTGTCACCACGGCAAGTTATGTAATGCCACAAATTTTGGGCGGTTTTTACCGTCAGTTTCCTAACATCAAAGTGACGCTGAATGTGGCAAACCGCGCCCAGATGTTAGCCAGGTTTGAACAGCAACTGGATGATTTATATGTGTTCAGTCATCCACCCATAGGCCACACAGTGCAGGCCGCACGCATACTGAAAAATCCGTTGAGTCTGATAGCACCGGGCAACCATCCGCTTTGCAGTACATCCACAACTCTGACAATCAACCAGCTGCGCCAGTACCGCTTTTTACTGCGCGAGCCTGGCTCAGCCACGCGGCTGATGTTTGAGTCCTGGCTCAGCAGTCAGGGCATCGAGCTTGGTGATACGATGCAAATTGAAAACAATGAAGCGATCCGGCTTGGTGTTGCCGCTGGTTTAGGGCTTGCCGTGGTATCGGCGCATAGTTTGCCGCGCCATCACAACGACAATATTAAAGTGCTTGAAGTGGCTGGATTTCCGCTGGACGGTCACTGGTATCTGGTAAGGCGTAAAGACAGGCGGCTGCCTCAAACCGGTGAGCAGCTGGTGCGTTATATCAGCCGGCATCTTGGCGACTGTGTGGAGCCCAGATGGATTGTCAGTGGTATTGAACAGTTGGGAACAGCCCTTGGCGCGCATCCGGCATAAACTCTTAGCATCGCCAGCCCGTGGCAGACAGTGCCTTAAGCCTTGCCCTTGCGGGCTTTGAATGCCTGATCCTTCACACTGCATCTGCAGCTCACAACACTGTTGACTGACAGAAGCTTATAAAAACCAGATGGCGTTATTTTAACGAATGCCGGATTCAGCGGCGACTCAACCAGGCCTTTGCTACATCCGGCGCAGCCCGATATTGTTTTTGCTTTTTCTCTGGCAAAATGCCGTTGTGATTGGCTGCTTTGCTGCCTGACGAGACCCCATGCCCCCAGGCACGCAGCCGCAACAGATTTATGTGACCCTCACTTTGACCTTGCATAGAACCGGCGCAGGAACAGTTATGATTGATTTACGCAGCGATACCGTCACCCGTCCAACTGCGCTGATGCGCGAACTGATGGCAAAAGCAGAAGTGGGTGATGATGTTTTTGGTGACGATCCCAGTGTTAACCAGCTGCAGGCTTATGCTGCTGAGTTGCTGGGTTTTGAAGCGGCGTTGTTTGCTCCAAGTGGCACCATGACCAACTTAATAGCGCTGATGAGTCACTGTCAGCGCGGTGACGAGGCCATAGTGGGTCAGAACTGGCACACCTATAAGTGGGAAGGCGGTGGCATGGCGGTGCTGGGCTCTATTCAGCCACAACCTCTGCCCCATCAGCCGGACGGCTCTATTGCTCTGGCCGACATTGCCAGCGCTATTAAACCGGACGATCCACATTTTGCCCGTACCCGACTCATAGTGGTGGAAAACACCACAGGCGGTCAGGTGTTGTCAGTTGAATATATGCAGCAGGTGCAACAGCTTGCGAAACAACGGGGCCTTGCCTGTCATATTGACGGCGCCCGTATTTTTAATGCCGCCACAGCCCTAGCTGCTAAAGACGGTTCAGATGTTTACCAGAAAGCGCGGCAACTGGTGGCTGGTTATGATTCGGTGTCGGTCTGTTTATCCAAAGGCCTGGGTGCGCCTGTTGGTTCTTTGTTGTTAGGCAGTGCTGAATTTATCAAAAGAGCAATTCGGGTGCGTAAAATGCTGGGCGGTGGCATGCGCCAGGCCGGCATTCTGGCTGCAGCCGGTTTATATGCATTGCAACATCAGGTCCGGCGCCTGACTGAGGATCACGACAATGCCACTTTGCTGCAACAAGGCTTATGTGCACAAGCGGCACACTATGGCCTGACAGAGCTGTTTGTAGCAGCACCTGTGCAAAGCAATATTCTGTTTTGCGATTTGGCAGCCGATTTTGCCGCCTTTTATCAGCAGCAGCTGCAGCAACAAGGTATTCTGTGCACCGGCGGCAGTTATCAGGCGGAACAAGGGCCAAGGGTACGGCTTCGGTTTGTCACCCATCTGGATATCAGCCGTCAGCAAATTGAGCAGGTGCTGGCAGTCAGTCAGCAAGCGATGCAGCTCTGGTGTGCAAAACAATAAGCCTTCGGGAAACAAACTGTTTCCGCCGATGCTGCTGAGTTTATGCTGATCTTTTGTTAGGGTCTTATGGCTCCTTCTAACCGGCATTGCACCTGACAGGCCTTGCCGCTTTAACAGCTTTTGTGAATTAAGGTATTTATGCTGCGTTTTTTTGAAAAACTAACAGAGCCCTTCCCTTCGGCAGAGCCCACTCAGCCGCCACATGGCCTCTGGGCTTTTTGCCGGCATTATAGTCAGGGTATGGTGTTGCCACTGTTGGTGATGGCCTCTTTAACGGCGTTATTGGCCATGCTGGAGGTGTCGTTATTTGGTTTTATGGGCCAGCTGGTTGACTGGCTGATTGAAAAAGACCCGGCTACTTTATGGCAAACAGAAAAAGATACCTTGATCCGGATGGGCTTGTTAACCGCCATTGGTATTCCACTTCTGGTGCTATTGCACTCTGCGGTGATCCACCAGATGATCCTGGGTAATTTCCCGATGGCCATCCGCTGGCAGGCACACCGTTATTTGCTCAAACAGAGTGTCAGTTTTTATCAGAATGATTTTGCCGGCCGTATCGCCACCAAAGTGATGCAAACCGCGCTTGCTGTGCGCGAAACCGCCACCAAATTGCTGGATGTGATGGTGTATGTGCTGGTGTACTTTGGCTCTATGTTGTATCTGGTGGCAGATGCTGATTTTCGTTTGGTGTCGCCATTGTTGGTCTGGCTTTTGTGTTACATCGGCCTGAATATCTATTTTGTACCGCGGTTAAAAGCCGTGGCCAGCCGTCAGGCCGATGCCCGCTCGGAAATGACCGGCCGTATCGTGGATAGTTACACCAATATCAACACCATCAAGCTGTTTTCCCATACCAGCCGGGAAGCAGATTACGCCAAAGACAGCATGACGCAGTTTCTGGTGCCTGTGTATCAGCAGATGCGGCTGGTGACCTGGCTGACGTTTTCTGTGCAAACTTTAAATTACCTGCTGGTGTTTGCCGTTGGCAGTATGTCGATTTGGTTATGGACTGAACAGGCCGTCACTATTGGTTCTATTGCTATTGCCGTCAGTCTGTCGTTGCGCTTAAACGGTATGTCACAGTGGATCATGTGGGAAGTCAGCAGCTTATTTGAAAATATCGGCACTGTGGCCGATGGCATGAATACCCTGGCCCAGCCGCAGCAGGTGCAGGATGTCGCTGATGCCAAAGCTTTAACAGTTCAGGGCGGCGCTATTGAGTTTCGCGATTTAACCTTTAACTACAGCAAAGCGGTCAGCGCGCAAAAAGCTGCGGTGCTTGATCAGCTGAATCTGGTGATCAAACCCGGTGAAAAAGTTGGTTTAGTGGGCCGCTCCGGCGCTGGTAAATCAACGCTGGTGAATCTGTTATTGCGCTTTTACGATCTGGAGCAAGGCAAAATTCTGATTGATGGTCAGGATATCAGTCAGGTGCAGCAGGAAAGTTTAAGAGCCCAGATCGCCATGGTGACGCAGGATACTTCTTTGTTGCACCGCTCTGTGCGCGACAACATTTTGTATGGCAAACCTTCTGCCACTGAAGCTGAATTATTGGCGGCAGTGCGCGCTGCAGAAGCTGACTTGTTTATCAATGATTTAACCGATCCAAAAGGCAACACTGGCCTGGATGCCCAGGTTGGTGAGCGTGGTGTTAAATTGTCCGGTGGTCAGCGACAGCGTATTGCCATAGCCCGGGTGCTGTTAAAAAATGCCCCTATTTTAATTCTGGATGAAGCCACCTCTGCCCTCGATTCTGAAGTGGAAGCCGCTATTCAGCAAAGTCTGAATACACTGATGGCCGGAAAAACTGTGATTGCCATTGCTCACCGGCTTTCAACCATAGCAGCGATGGACAGGCTGATAGTGTTGGATCAGGGCCGGATTGTTGAGCAAGGCAGCCATCAGCAGCTGATTGCTCAGGGCGGTATTTATGCGCAGTTATGGGCACATCAGACCGGTGGTTTTATCGGGCTGGATTAGCCCCTGTCTGTTGCTGATTGCAGGCGAACAATATAAAAGCCCTATCCGGGCTTTTTTATTGTTCAATTTATAACGAAACTCCGGGACTGGTTTTTCAGGACAACCTTGGGTCGCTTAAGGCAATACCCGGATGATTTTTTGCCGTAGCAACAAAAGCATTGAGCGCGTTAAACGGGGTTAAATCAGTTAAATTGCGAAACGCAGCCCAGTCCAGTAATGCATACAAACTCATGGCCAAATAGTTCCAGCGCTGGAATTCACCTTGCTGTGCCTTTTGTTCCAGCACAGTTAACACTGCATGGGTACGTTCCCGTTGCAGATTAAAAAACAGCTTGTTGTCGTTGGTGTCAAACCCACTGCGCTGACACAATAAAATTTCCACCAGCGAATCATTCACAGCATTGATCAGTGTCAGGGTATTCTCTTCATCCCAACTCAGTGGTGCCCAGCTGAATTTTTGCGACAAATATCTGAAAATCACCCCTGAATCAAACACCACCTGCGCGCCGTCGCTCAGCATCGGCACTTTGCGGGTTGGATTGAGTTTGATCAGTCGCTCTCTGTCGGCAGATTCAAAAATATTCATGCTGATAAATTCATGTGGATATTCAGCGAGTAACAAACGTAAACGCCGAACATAAGGTGAAGATTGTGAACCATATAATTGCATCTTAACTCCCTTTTTATAACAAGACGCCCGCAAAACGGGCGTTTGATACAGCATGTTTTATTCGATCTGACGATTAGATTCTATCGGCCTTTCCGCCTGTTGTTCAACAGGAGGCTGATATACAGGCTCTGGTTGCTGATACACAGGTTCAGGCTGTTGGTACACAGGTTCAGGCTGCTGATACACAGGCTCTGGTTGCTGGTAGACAGGTTCAGGCTGCTGATATACAGGTTCAGGCTGCTGATACACAGGTTCAGGCTGCTGATACACAGGTTCAGGCTGCTGATACACAGGTTCTGGTTGCTGGTACACAGGTTCAGGCTGCTGATATACAGGCTCAGGTTGCTGATACACAGGTTCAGGCTGCTGATATACAGGCTCAGGTTGCTGTTCTATTGGCCTGGGTTGTTCAACCACAGGCTCAACTTGTCTGAACATATCTCTGTTGTGAGTACGTTCGAGTTCGGCCGGCACCTCTGCAGTCGGCAACTGCTGATCTGCCGGTACACCCGAGTTTGTCTGGTCGGTGATATCAGGCACAGGCTGAGGTCTGATCTCCTGTTCCAGTCCTGAGTCTTTCAGACTGTACTCTTTTCTGTCACCAGAAACATTCAAGGACGGGTTCAGTTTGTCCTCTGTGCGTTGATCCGTGTGTTGGTCCGGTTGAGTCTGATTTGGTTGCACTGCCTCGTGCTGTTGCCCAATCTCAAGGGGGTTACCGTCGTTATCCCGCACTATATCCCTGTCGCGTTGCCGGCGTTCGATATCACGTGCCGGATCTGAACGCATCACCGGCTCCTGCGCCGGATACTGGCGCTGAATATCCTGATCACCAGGCAAGGCGACATTCTGTTGCTGGCGCTGTTCAGCTGCCCAGCGCCGTCTTTCGCCAACATCGTCCTGCCGGTAATCAGCGCCACTGAATTCGCGGTTTGGCTGGTAACTGGTGTGATACACCACACCATGGCGGTGCTGCGGGTTGTGGCGCCAATGCCGGCGTTCTTCATGACGGATAATATCGTCATAACGATAATACTTTGTTGGTCTGTGGTAATGGTTGATCACCACCACTTCACGTCTTGGCCAGTAGAAAGTGGAAAAATAAAAGCTGGTGGAAACTCTTGCACCTGTCCCCCAATACACCACAGACGCATGATTACCATAGACTGGATGTGGCCAGTGAATGGGCGGGTATTCGCGCCACCACCAGTCACCATAAACCACGCGGGTGTCATACACAGGCACATACACCACTTCACGCTGACGGGGTTCGATGATAATGACTTTTTCTTTTTCACGGCGCTGAACCGTGATGTGTTCCTGATCTTTCAGATTGCCTGCTGCGTAAGCTTTTTCCCGCAGGCTTTGCACTGTGGCCATCACCTGTTGCTGCTGAATTAAAAAGGCATCACCGAGCTTTTGGGTCCATTCCAGCTCATTATTCATCTTGGTGAGCAAGGGTGCAAAAGCGACCAGCGCGCGTACGCTTGGATCCCAGGGTTCATTTTCGGCGGCTTTTAAGGCTTGTTCGGATGTCATGCCTTTTTGTGTGCTGAGCCAGCGGGTGGCTTTTACAATTTCCAGCGGATAAGTGGCGGCAATTAGCACATGGGAAAGCACCGTATCCGGATATAGCGCAACAGGGGCCAACATTTGATCAAGCTCGGCCTGGCTGAATAGCTTCTGGCCGGCACTGGCTTGTTGCTGCTGTGGATTTGGCGATGTTGCCTGCTTACTGGTGCCGGCAGAAATGGTTTTGGTCTGACGTTTTGTCGCGTCTGCCGCCGGTTCTGCCGCCATAGCCAGAGGGAAATGTAACGCCAGCGCAAGACTTAACGTCATGGTTGACAACCGTAACACTGAGCTTTTCATCAACAAACTCCTGCTGCCTGGGCAGCTTCTTGCTAAAACGACAGAAACAGGCATGGATGCACCGGTTATACGACATCCAATTATCAAAGGTTATGACACAGCGGATCTGAACTGGTTCTGAATTATCCGCCGGCATTTATTTTTTAATTTTTAACAGGACTTACGCCATAATTGCTGCGGGCGAAACCCCGTCACCAGCGCTGTGCCTGTTAACACAGTCAAAGCCCCCACTGCGGTGTGCCAACCCACTTGTTCATGCAAAAATAACGCGCCCCATAACACACCAAACACCGGGATCAAAAAAGTCACGGTCAGTGCAGGTGTGGCACCAACTTCCTGCACCAGCTTAAAATACAACAGATAAGCAACGCCGGTACAAACCACGCCAAGAACCAGGACTGCAAGTGCAACCTGCATGCTCAGCTCGATGGCTGGCCCTGGCAGCAGGGTCAAAGGCAACAATACCAGCACAGCACCCCACATACTTCCCTGCGCATTGGCAAAAGGTTCAACGGCTTTGGCTCTTCGGGTGTAATGGGTGGCAATGCCGTAACAGCAGGCTGCAATTGCCGCCGCGGCTACGGCCAGCAAGGCACCGCTTTTAAGCAGTACAGGGTCAAAGCCAACCAGAATGGCAACACCACAGACACCAAGTATCAAACCTGCAACCACGGCAAATGACAACGGCTGGCGGAAAAATAAAATACCAATCAGCGCGCCCCAGATAGGTGCTGTTGCGTTTAACACTGATAATAATGACGCTGTGAGCACTGTTGCAGCATAAGCAAAGAGTAGAAATGGCAAGGCCGAGTTAATAAAACCGAGCTTCAGGTAATGCAACCAGTTTTGCCGCCAATGCAGTTCTTTATGCAACAGCAGGGCAATCACCGACAAAAAGAGTGCAGCAAATAACACACGGCCAGACATCAGCAGTGAAGGCCCCAGCGATGGCACCGCAATGCGGATAAATAAAAACGAAGCGCCCCAGATAGCCGCCAGCAGCAACAAACGTCCGACATTCATTAACGACATCCGTCAACTCCGTGACAAGCGGCATCTGGGTGATCAGACGCTGCTCTGTTTGTGGTAAATATGCAGTAAAACTGCAATCTTCTGCAAAAACCTGCTTGCATGACTTCGCAGTTTTATTGCATAATCACCGCGCTTCATTTTTGCTTTATTGCTTCCGCCCATGCATTTTTGCATGGGCTTTTTCATTTGGGGCACAGGTCAACTCAGCGGCTGCTTTTGTCGTCCTGATTAATGCGACTGGCCACAGCGCCGGTTTGTTGCTGATACTTGGCATCTGTTCTTTTGTTGTAAGGCCGATCGGCCGGACCTGTCATCAGCTCAAAATTCAGTGCACCAATTTTCATACCAGGGCGCAGCGCCAGCGGTAAACGGCCGCTGTTATAAAACTCCAGCACTATATTGCCAGACCAGCCCGGATCAATACGATGTGCTGTCACATGCACCATTAAACCAAGCCGTGCCAGGCTGGAACGACCATCCAGCCAGCCCACGATGTCAGCTGGTAAAGTGACAGACTCCAGCGTGACAGCCAACGCCAGTTCGCCAGGGTGCAGATAAAATGCTTCATCGTCAGCAAGTACCAGCTCTTCACTCATCACTGAATCCAGCGCTTGTTGTACTTCTTCCCGCGGGCCGCTTAAATCAATAAAAGGTGCGGCGTAAGCGGTAAAACTTCTGAACTTATGTCCCAGGCGGATATCCACGCTCACCCCACTGATCATGTCGCGGGACGGCATAGGTTCAATACAAATTCTGCCTTCAGCCAGGTAGCGTTCAATGTCGCGGTCACACAGTCTCATGTTAATCGTCCGTTATAATAATTTGCGGTTGTTGGGCAATTTTGTGCTGGGCTTGCCAGTATAAAGCGAAGATCAGTTGCCTGGCTATTTTCTGATAAATTTCAGCACATTGTTCACTTTCATTCAGCACTATTGGCACACCTTCGTCACTGTGCTGCCGGATTTGTTTTTGCAGTGGCAACTGGCCAAGCACAGCCACCTGATAACGTTCTGCTAACGCAACACCACCTTGTGAGCCAAAAATATCGTCGATATGACCGCAGCTGCTGCATTGGTAATAACTCATATTTTCAACAAGGCCCAGTAACGGAATATTCACCTGACGGAACATCGCAATGCCTTTTTGTGCATCGGCCAAAGCCACATCCTGCGGTGTTGTCACTATCACGGCGCCGGCCACAGGCAACTTTTGTGACAAAGTCAGCTGAATATCGCCGGTGCCCGGCGGCATGTCGACTACCAGATAATCAAGCTCAGGCCAGAGTGTTTCATTCAGAAGTTGCAACAGCGCCTGGCTGGCCATAGGGCCACGCCATACTGACGCAGCCTGTGGGTCAACCAGAAAGCCGATAGATTGCATAAAAATGCCAAATTTATGCACAGGAGCTAAGTGTTTGTCATCCGGTGAGGTGGCTTTAGTGCCAACCAGCCCCAGCATGGTCGGAATCGAAGGCCCGTAAATATCGGCATCCAACAGCCCTACTTTGGCGCCTTGTTGTGCCAGCGCTATGGCGAGGTTCACAGCAGTGGTGGATTTGCCTACACCGCCTTTGCCTGACGCAATTAAGATGACCTGTCGGATGTTGCCAAGGCTTGGCGGTACTGGATTCTGATACCTGAGTTCTACTTCACCGTTAAAACCCGCCGCAGCCATGGCCTGTTGTAATGACGGCAACATAGCATCAGCAGCAAAAGGTAGTTGAATTAAAAGACGGTTATCAGAAAACTCTATATCAGTGGCAAGCTGTGATAAGGCCACCGGCATTTCATCAGTCTGAAACTGATCCAGCACCTGTTGTTGGGCGCTGCTGAGCTTTGTTGTGTTTTTATTTTTCCACCAACCAAACATTGGATACCTGCGTTTAAAAACCAGTTTATGTTCTGGAGTTTTTGCCTGTGCCACAGCAGTGACAGATAAAAACTAATAATACGATGTGCTGCAAGCAGAAAAGCGGGCTGAACTGCCGCAGCGGGAGTGCGCTTTAACGGCCGTTATTGTATCATGTTGTCATCTCTTTTCAGTTATTTATGCATTCAGAGTTTGATTTGATGACACAACGTAAAATTTTGATCACAAGCGCCCTGCCATACGCCAACGGTCCTATCCATTTAGGCCACTTATTGGAATATATTCAGACCGACATCTGGTCGCGTTTTCAAAAAGCGCGCGGTCATCAATGTTATTACGTCTGTGCTGATGACGCCCATGGCACTCCAATTATGCTTAAAGCGCAGCAACTGGGTTTAACGCCGGAGCAAATGATTGCGCAAACTTCAGTAGAACATCAGGCCGATTTTAAAGATTTCCTGATTGGTTTTGATAACTACCACAGCACCCACAGTGACGAAAACCGCGCTTTTGCCAGTGAAATTTACCAAAAGCTGGACGCCGGTGGTTATATCAAACGTAAAACCATCAGCCAGCTGTTTGACCCGGAAAAACAGATGTTCCTGCCGGATCGTTTTGTCAAAGGCGATTGTCCTAAATGTGGTGCCGTGGATCAAAACGGCGACAGCTGTGACGCCTGTGGTGCGACCTACAGCCCGACTGAGCTGAAAAACCCACGTTCTGTGGTATCAGGTGCCACACCGGTATTAAAAGATTCAGAACATTATTTCTTTGATTTACCCGCTTTTGAGCAAATGTTGCAGGACTGGACCCGCGGTGGCTCTTTGCAAAGTGAAATGGCCAATAAACTGCAGGAATGGTTTAAAGAAGGTTTACAGCAGTGGGATATCAGCCGCGACGCGCCTTATTTTGGTTTTGAAATTCCAGGTGCACCGGGCAAGTTTTTTTACGTTTGGTTAGACGCACCTATCGGCTATCTGGCCAGCTTTAAAAACCTCTGTGATAAAACCGGTATTAACTTTGACGACTTCTGGAAACTGGATTCTGACGCTGAGGTGTATCACTTTATCGGCAAAGACATTATTTATTTTCACAGTTTGTTCTGGCCTGCCATGTTAGATGGTGCCGGTTACCGTAAACCAAGCAGCGTGTTTGCCCATGGTTTTGTCACAGTGAATGGCGCCAAAATGTCCAAATCACGGGGCACCTTTATCAAGGCCCGTACTTATCTGGATAACTTAAACCCTGAGTATCTGCGTTATTATTTTGCGTCAAAACTCACTTCCGGCATTGTGGATCTGGATTTAAACCTCGATGACTTCTCGCAAAAAGTGAACGCCGATTTAGTGGGTAAAGTGGTTAATATCGCGAGCCGCTGCGCCAGCTTTATCAGCAAAAAATTCGACAGCACTTTATCTGCCGACATTGCCGAGCCTGAATTACTGGCAGACTTTGTGGCGCAGGGAGAAAGTATCGCTGCAGCATTTGAGCAACGTGAATATGCCCGCGCAATCCGCGACATTATGGCGCTGGCAGACAAAGCAAATCAGTATATCGACGCCAAAGCGCCCTGGGTGTTGGCCAAAGATGAAAGCAAACAGCTGGAAACCCATCAGGTCTGTTCTATGGGCATCAACCTGTTCCGCGTATTGATGCATTATTTAAAACCCGTGCTGCCGGCCATGGCCGCTGAAGTAGAGGCCTTTTTAAATATTGAACTGCGTTGGGATAATTACCAGACAGCGCTGAAAAGTCACAAAATCAATACTTTTAAACCGCTGATGCAGCGGGTTGATCCGGTTAAAGTGCAAGCCATGGTGGATGCATCCAAAGAAAATCTACAGGCTGCTGAGCCTGCAAAAACCACAAGCAAAACTGCGGCAAAAGCCGATGCAGCAGTAACAACGGCAGATGCAGCAGCTTATGAACCTTTAGCACCGATGATTCAGTTTGATGATTTTGCCAGACTTGACTTAAGGGTCGCCCGAATTGTCAGCGCCGAACATGTCGAAGGTGCCGACAAACTGGTGAAACTGCAACTGGATTTAGGTTTTGAAAACCGCCAGGTGTTTGCCGGTATTAAATCTGCTTATGATCCAGCCGACTTAGTAGGCCGGTTAACTGTGATGGTGGCCAACCTGGCACCCCGTAAAATGCGGTTTGGTATGTCAGAAGGCATGGTGATGGCGGCAGGCCCTGGTGGCAGTGATATTTTCCTGCTGACGCCGGATGATGGTGCAACCCCTGGTATGCAGGTGAAATAAACCTAATCAGGGCGCTGCCAAATACAGCGCCCTGTTTTTATCAGCTTATTATTGATTTTATTGATGTAAATTCAGTTCCCCAAATTTGTTTTTGTTAGAATAAGCAAATCCCGACAGGCTTAAGGACAGCAGATGTCTGCCACTATCCGCTCATTTTCTTCGTTATACCTCGCCACTTTACTGATGGTACTGGCGGCGGGTTTGTTAACCACTTATCTGGGTTTGCGCCTGGCCGCTATTGATGTGTCCAAAATCTGGATAGGCGCCATGATGTCGGCTTATTACCTTGGCCTGGTGGCTGGTTCCAAAATTGGCCACCGCCTGATTGCCAGAGTGGGCCATATCCGCGCTTTTGTCGCAACCGCAGGCATAGTGACGGCGTCGGCGCTCGGTCATGCGCTGATTGACGATTTAAATGTCTGGTTACTGCTTCGGCTGATGGTCGGTATTTGTATGATGTGCCAATACATGGTGCTGGAAAGCTGGCTGAATGAACAAGCAGACAGCAAAAACCGCGGCACTGTGTTCGCAAGTTATATGATTGTGTCTTATCTGGGCCTGGTGCTGGGTCAGGGCGCCATGAGTTTAAACCCGGAACTGACCATCAAGCCTTTGTTGCTGGTCGCAATTTGTTTTGCGCTTTGTATAGTGCCTTTGGCGCTGACCCGCCGTATTCACCCACAGCCTATGCGCCCTGCACCGTTAAAAATTAAGACGTTCTGGCTGAAAGTGCCGCAGTCACTGACCACTATTGCGCTGGCCGGCATGATAGTGGGTTCTTTTTATGGTCTGGCGCCGGCTTTTGCCGCAGCCCAGGGCATGAATACCGAGCAGGTTGCCGCTTATATGGCAACTACAGTCATTGCAGGTTTACTGGCGCAGTGGCCAATGGGTAAATTATCAGACAGAATTCGCCGCTCCAGGCTTATTCGCACCAATACTGTGCTGCTGGGCACTTTGGTGCTGGCAATGGCAGTGTTGCCACTGTCAGGCTATCTGCAGCTGGTGTTTACCTTTTGTTTTGGCGTGCTGGCCTTTACCCTTTATCCGCTGGCGACTGCCCTTGCCAATCAGAATATTGAACAGGATGAACGGGTGGCGCTGTCGGCGACTATTTTGCTGACCTTTGGCCTTGGCGCCAGCACAGGCCCACTGATTGCGTCCGCTTTTATGCAATTTGGCGGCAGCCGCATGTTATACGCTTTTATGGCATTGGTGGCGGCCTTGTTGTTCCTACGCTTAACCCAGGTCAATTATCAGCAAAAACAGCAGGAAAAATCGCAGCCCAAAGATTATGTGATGGCATCGGGCGACTTAGTGTCATCGCCGCTGGCTGCCGCTTTAGATCCAAGGGTTGATCAGGCCACAGCACAACAACAACTGATGGCTGAGCCGGAAGTGGTTGTTGCTGAACCCGGTCAGGGTGTGCAGCAGGAACTGGTATTTGAAACAGAACCCGTCGCCAGCAGCGAAACCGCTGAACCCGTGCAGCCATTGACTGAGCAGGTTACAACAGCGCCTGATGACCCTACCCCAGTCGCAACAAAAGATAATAAAACGTCCTGAACCAACGGCGCCAGAAAAGCTAACCTTTAAGAAAAGCTAAGCTTTAGCCAACCTTCAGCCTTTCTTCCCCCTTGTTTGGAGGGCTGAGGGTTAACACCAGTTTGCCTACCATCGCATTACTGGCAAGTAACTGATGCGCCTGCTCTGCCTGTTGCCAGTCAAATACCTGAGCTATCACCGGCTTTATCGCGCCTGTTGCCAAAGCGTCAGCAAACTTCTGGTAAAAAGCCGCACAAAGTGCCGTTTTATAAGCGTCGCTGCGGTTTCTAAGCGTTGAACACAAAAGCTGACCACGTTTTTTAAACATTGGCGCCAAATCAAAAGCCGGTACCTGCCGACCGCCCATCATCGCCAGCACCACAATACGGCCATCCTGTGCCAACAGCTGCAGATCTTTGGCAATATAATCACCGGCGACCGGGTCTACAATCACATGAAACCCCTGAGGCACAGCCGCTTGAAGCGCGCTGACAAAATCAGCTTTTTTATAATTAATACAAAAATCTGCCCCCAGGTCACGACAGGCGTCTGCTTTATCATCTGAGCCAACAGTCACGGCCACAGTCGCCTGTTGCAGTTTAGCCAGCTGAATAGCAGCAGTACCAACACCGCTGGCTCCGGCATGTAAAAGCACTGCACCGCGTGCAGTTAATCCGCCCAGTTCAAACATCGCCTGATAAGCGGTTAAAAACACTTCTGCTGTTGCCGCCGCCTCAACTGCGCTCACATTGGCCGGACGTTTCAGTAAATGACCACTGTGAAGCAGCGCATATTCGGCATAACCACCGCCTGGCACCAGGCCAAACTCCTCCTGCCCCAGCCAAGGTTCTAAACTAACATCTCCCACAGCCACCACAGTGCCGGCTACTTCCAGCCCCAAAATCGGACTTTCCCCCGGCGGCGGCGGATAAATGCCAGCGCGCTGGGCGAGATCGGCCCTGTTCACCCCTGCTGCAGCCACTTTCACCAGCACCTGACTGGCATTGGGCACAGGGACGGGCAACTCGGTAACCACCAGTTTGCTGTCAGGGCCCGGGTTGAGCACGTTGATGGCACGCATTGTGGTATTGACTGAACTTAACGCAGATTTTGTATCAGTGCTTAACATTGACATCAGAACTCCTTGAATAGGCGTGATTTTTTGCGCCCGACTCAGGCGGTTATTCACTATAACTCACATCTCTTTGTGGTGGTATCCAGCCTGAGGGCAGGCCAGAGCGGCAAAACACCAGACAACATCAGCACAACAACATAAGTTTTACTTTAGCTTTGCGCTTTTCGTGCTTAAAATGCGCGTCTTTTCTTTTTAGCCGGAAGCCCCTTTTATGACCGCCAGCATCATTTTACAAAACGATCGTGACAAATCGTTAAAACGCCGCCATCCCTGGGTGTTTTCACAAGCCGTCAAACAGGTGCATGGCACACCAAATTCCGGCGACACTGTCGATATCCTGAGCGCGGATGGCAAGTTTGTAGCCCGTGGTGCTTATTCGCCCAATTCACAAATTCGGGCCCGGGTCTGGACCTTCGACCAAAACGAGCAGATAGATGCAGAGTTTTTCCTGCGCCGTATTGCTCAGGCCTGGGCTGTACGTCAGCAACTGTTTGACTTAAGCCAAACCAATGGCATCCGGGTGGTGGCGGCTGAGTCGGACTCATTACCAGGTGTGACCATTGATTTATATGCTGATGTGCTGGTCTGTCAGCTGTTAAGCGCAGGTGCTGAACGGCAGCGCAAACATATTGTGGCCGCATTAAAACAACTGTTTGACGGTTACAGCATTTATGAACGCTCAGACGTGGATGTGCGTAAAAAAGAAGGGTTAGAACCGCGCACCGGTTGGTTACATTTACCGCGCGATAGTGGCGAAGTGACGATAAAAGAAAATGGTCTGAATATTCTGGTTGATGTGGTCAATGGCCACAAAACCGGTTTTTATCTGGACCAACGTGACAGCCGTGCTGCCGCTGGCCGTTATGCCAAAGGCAAAACTGTGCTGAACTGTTTTAGCTACACCGGCACCTTTGGCCTCGCCGCTTTAACAGGTGGTGCCACTCATGTGACCAATGCCGATTTGTCGGATTTAGCGCTCGCCACAGCACAGCGCAATATGGAACTGAATCAGCTGGACTTGTCCAAAGCGACCATGACCAAAGCTGACGTGTTTAAATTACTGCGCCAATATAAAGACGAAGGCAAACAGTTTGATATGGTGATTTTAGATCCACCTAAATTTGCCGAAAACAAAAGTCAGCTGGTTGGCGCCTGCCGGGGTTATAAAGACATCAACCGGGTGGCGATGCAAATTGTCAAACCAGGTGGTTTGTTATTAACCTTCTCCTGCTCAGGTTTAATGGAAGAAAGTTTATTCCAGAAAGTGGTGGCGGACGCTGCCCTTGATGCCAATCGTGGCTGTTTGTTTATTGAAAGGTTAAGTCAGGCCAAAGATCATCCTATCGCCAGCTTCTACCCGGAAGGCCATTATTTAAAAGGTCTGGTCTGTATTATTCAATAAGCCGCCATTGGCAGTATGAAACATCCAGCCGGAGTGGCCAAAAGGTCGCTTCGGCTTTTTTGTACACAAGCTTTGCTGAAAAGTTATTGAGTGCTGCCAGCCAAACCACTACATCCACCGCAGCAAATGGTATAAAACGGCAATTTTACTGGTTGTTGGCGCCCGACTTGGTTACCATCAGCCGGCGTTTGTTTCATTCTTGCCCACAGCGGCAATTTATTATCTGACAGGAGTTGTTATGCGTTTATTATTGGCCGCATTGGCCCTTTCCACGACTTTTGCAAGCCAGGCAGCCTGGCAGCTGGAACCCGCTCAATCACAACTGCGTTTTGTCTCTGTTAAAAACGGCACCGTGGCTGAAGTACATAAATTCAGTCAGCTGTCTGGCAACTGGGCTGATGATGGCAAGGTTTTGGTGCAAATTCCGGTAACAACTATAGATACACTGATCCCTATCCGTAACGAGCGGATGCTGGAACATGTGTTTAATGCCAAAAATTTCCCAACCATCAGCGCCAGTGCACAAATTGAACCTAAATTGCTGTCTGATTTAACTGTAGGCGCCAGCATGCAACATCAGACTGAGCTGAGCTTAACACTGCTGGATAAAACTCAGTCTTTACCAGTGCAGCTGACGCTGACTAAACTCAGCAACACTAAAATTCAGGCAAGCACTACTGCACCTGTACTGGTTAATAGTGCGGCTTTCCAGCTGGACGCTGGTGTGCGTAAATTGCAGGACATCGCCAAATTAAACGATATCAGCCTGCTGGTGCCTGTTACCTTTAACGTTGAATTTAACCGCAAATAAAGCTGCTGTAGCGCGACCAGGTGCATAAAAAAAGACAAGCCAGGCTTGTCTTTTTTATCTGTACTTTTTAAGCAACTTAAGCAACAAAGTCAAAACAGTAAGTGCGCCATACCGGCAATCACCGGCAAAGTCACCAGCGTACGCAGCAGGAAAATCAGCAATAAATCCAATAAAGTGACCGGAATTTTACTGCCAAGTAATAAAGCGCCCACTTCCGACATATAAATCAGCTGGGTCACCGACAAAGCCGCTATAACAAAACGGGTCATGTCACTGGGCACTTCGGCAATCAGGATCGAAGGCACAAACATATCAGCAAACCCCACCATCACAGCTTTGGATGCATCCACGGCAAAAGGAATTTGCAACAGTTCAAATAAGGGCACAAAAGGCGCCCCCAGCCAGCTGAAAATGGACGTGTATTCGGCAATGATTAAAGCACAGGTGCCCACCGCCATAATCACCGGCAATACGCCAAACAACATATCCAGCACAGTTTCCACCCCTTCTTTGGCGGTGGCTTTTACACCGGGCGCCATACTGGCACGGTGTAAACCATGGGAAAAGGCACGGCTCCAGACTGAAGTACGGCTAAAATGGCCACCTTCAGCTTTCATATGGTCAAATCCGTCAATAAAGGTATCGGGTTTATTTCGAAGTGGTGGCAGATATGGCAGCACTATAGCGGCGACCACACCGGCCAGACAAATGGTGCCGTAAAACTGCACAAACATATGCTCAAGTTTTACCTGCCCAAGGACCACTAAACAAAAGGTCACAGAAACTGCGGAAAATGTCGTGCCAATGACCGCTGCTTCGCGTGCTGTATAAAAACCGGCTTCATATTGTTTACTGGTCAGCAGAATACCGACACTGCCATCGCCGAGCCAGGAGGCCATACAGTCAACCGCCGAGCGGCCTGGCAGTCGAAATACCGGCCGCATAATTTTGGTCATCAGGGTGCCTATCATTTCCAGCAGACCAAAGTTCAGAAGTAATGGTAAAAACAAACCGGCAAACACAAAAACACACAGAAGCACCGGCAATAAATCATGAAATACCAAACCGCCGGTGGCGCTGCTGTGAATCGCCGCTGGACCTATGGCAAAAAGCGCCAGCACAATAAACACCGCCCCTGTTAAACGTACCCAAAGCCAGACAGGCGCAGGTTTAAACAGTTTTTGCCACAGCACATGCTGCATAAATGCCGCAGGTTTAATCTGTGTCCAGAGTGTCAATAAAGCAGAACTGGT
>FWWM01003017.1_pt1 | contig 43154 bp, 40 predicted proteins | sample 2228351 | NCBI WGS metagenome assembly FWWM01 (sample SAMEA103939774, study PRJEB20133) | metagenome
GCGCGGATAGAAAATGAGGGAAAAAGGCAAAATATTCTGGCGCAGTGGAGGCTTCAGTGGCAGAAAGAGGAATTCCGGCGATTGAGCCGGCAGCGGCAGAGATGGGAATTCCGGAAGTTGTCCAGCAAGGGAGGAACAGTTTCTCCTGTTTTTTCATCCCTCATATTGGGAGGCACCTATGGCACTGGGCAGTGCGGCGGGGACAGTTTGTTGTGAAGAGCCTCAACCCCGACCCACGGACGAATGCAGCACCTGTTGCGGCCCTGCCCCACCACCCTGTGGCTGCAAAACTGTGTATTATATAAAATCTGACCCGGATAGAATTATAGATAGCGGAAGCGGTAGAGCGGACGGAGCATGCGGATGTGACGATGTTTTTTGTGACTGCACGGCTAATTGGACAGAATGGGCGTGCAAAATAACGCAGGGAGAATTTAAAATGTGCACGCCGTCTGTAATAGAGGAAGATCTGGTGTTTTGGAGCGAAGTGTTGCAGAAAAAATTTGATTGCAATTCTTTGTCTTGCGTACCTGGCGGGTGCAGGGTCGAGTGCCCTTCTGTCTGTCCGTATACTGCCCTGGACTGTGGAACCCAATTTTGTACCCAAGCACAGTGCCAGGAAGGATATTGCGATTGCGAAAAGGGCGATCGCTGGGAATCTGGATGTGGTGTAAACTGTCCTTGGTACTGTCAGCTTATTCCCGCATTGTGCAAGCAAACTTTGAAGAAAAGTACGCCTGCCATTGAGATAGGTTGCTTGCCATGCTAAGGTTTTTGCAATTCTGCAAATTTCAGAAAAAAAGGAGGTGGACCAAATGAGAAGATTGTTGTTGATTTTTTGTGGGGTGCTTTTCAGTGGTGCTTCCGTGATTTCAGCCTGGGACATTTCCCTATTTTCCGAAACCTATCCCAAAGGACAAGAACCCTGTGTTTACGCGAAAGTGCTTACGATGGATGAGCCTTCGGAGTTCATTCTCCCATTCTGGAATTGCCCTGAAGAAATTCAGGTCACGGTGCAAAATTTTAACTATCTCATGGTGGTCTTTAGTCTCTACTTTATTTCCACGGCAGGTGAAGGTCCTTCCACAGCAGCGGAAGTAGAAAATTCGCCGTATAATCCCATTCCCTTCTCCGAACTGCGTAACCCTTATTTCAACCGACCGATTCAATACACGGAAACTCCTACCGAGGGGGATTTTACTTTCCGTGTGGTCAAAAAACCGGGCGAATTTCCAAGACTCCATGTTGAAGTCTGGTTCAAAGACCCAAACCCTGAATATCCGGACCGACTCATCGCCTTGCGCTATGGAGACTCGTATGACGACTTTGCCCGGAAAGTGGACGAATACCAGGGGAACCGTAAACTCTTTCAAAGCGGGTTGGATATGGATAAAAAGGTGTATGCCCTCAACTTTGTCCTTCATCAGGTAGGAGGAGTAGCCTCTATGAAGTTGCTGAACCATCCTGCACGGGAATGGGAAGAGTTTTTCCAGACCTACTACTGGGCAGAGAAGTTGAAAAATCCGTATACAGGGGCGCCGGTTCAGAATGTTTCCCACAAGGTTGCCTCCCCCGGGGATTGCACCTATTTCTGGCAAAAAATTTACTGGGATTCTGAGGCGAAAGAATTGCGGGAATTCCCGAAAGAATACTACTATACTCTTAAATATTCCAAGGGACTCCGACCGTATGTGTTCTGCTACAACGACCAGCATAAGCCGGTGGGTTCTTATGGCTACCATTTTGACTCATATTTAGAGTCCAATCGCATCCTCACAAAAGTTGGTCTCGGAGTGCTTCTTTATATTCCATAAATCACGCTGGGGATTTCAGCATACATTTCCGCATCTGATACATTTTCATTGGGTTTAGTGGAAAATCGTTTTTTGCCGTATCCAGCTTAGCTGTACTGGGTGCATTTACACTTGTTGGATGCAAGGGATTGCGGGTGTGGTATTGATGGGAAGAGGGCTGCTGAAGGAAGAAAGCGCTGTTTCCAAGGGGGTAGTTGAAATATCACATCTTTTCTTATCCAGAGGGACGATGCAGGATGGAAGCGTCGAAAAATAAAGAAGCGTGGTTTAGGTTAATTGGAGACAGCGACGCCGAGGGTAACCAGGATGATTGCCCAGAGTAGAGCTCTACTGCGCCGCTCGTCCCTTTTTGCTTTTTCCAGTGCTTTTTGCAGTTCTTCGATTCGTGTGTTCAATTCATTTACGCTGGATTCTGCCCGCGCTTCCAGTGATTTTAACCCTGTTTGCAGGGTGTCCAATGCATCCGAAGTTTGCTCCACCAGGGCGGTGAGTTCTTTGGAAGAGATTTCCTGTTGCTCCTCCAGAGCCTGCAATCTGCGTTCAAGTTTTGCTGATTTTTCTTTGAAATCAATGATTTCATCTTTGAATTCCTCGGCGAGGGCTTTCAAGTCCTCCAGGTCTTTCCGGGTAATGCCGGGCAGTTCGCGTTTTTCCAGTTCGTTCAGAATGCGCGCAGTGAGTGATGCAAGGGTGAAACGGTCCACCGGTCGGTCGCCACGAAAGGTCTGGTCTTCAAATAGCGTTATCCAGCCTTTCTCTACCAGACGCTTCACCGCTTCATACGCCCAATGCCCGGGTGGAACATCCTTTGGGCTTACCGCGGCAACAACAAAGACTCCCATAGCCACAATCAAAAATCCTCTTTTCATCTTCTCACCTCTCCTTCATTTTTCCAGAATTTCTACGGTTCCGTGCAACGCGGGCACATCTATTTTTTTCCCGGATTGCTCCAGTTCAGAATTTTCCACATTGACTTTTGCTACTCCGGGGGAAAGGGCGCGAAAATGTAAACGGAGAAAAGTTTCGGATGGGTTCCACACGGCATCGGGAGAAAGGCTGAAGTCAAAAGAAATTTTGCCGGGTTTCTGCTGGAATGTTCCGAAACGGTAACCTTGGCGAAAGGAAATCGTCCCCGGTTCCACCCGGATAAGTTTGAGGCGAAATGGGTCGTAGGCGATGGTAAAGCGGGCAGAGGTGATGTTTGCCATCTTCTCCGCTTTCACATCAAGGAAAAAATATTCGGCAGTATATATCCGGGAAGAAACTGGAAAAATCTTTAAGCGAGGTGGCAACGCGGGAACAAAAATTTGAAAGGGCAGGCGGATAGTAGAAATTTCTGGAGAATCCACCAGCACTTGCACCTGTGCGTATCCCAGCCCGTCCACCGTTTTGACTTTCCAGTAGACCGAGTAGGTTTCCTGCGGGTCTAAAAAAGAGAGAAATTTTGGGTTCTTTTCCGGTGGCGGCAGATGCATCCCTTCCGGCATTTCTACCGAAAAAGACAGGGAAGAAATGGTTGTGGATTCGGGGTTGGTGATAAAAAGCCGAATAGAAAAGGGATTCTCCTGCAATTCGGCATCCACAACATTCAGGGTTTCGGGCGCTTCCAGCCGGGCTTTCAATATGGGGGGAGGTAAAATCTGAATCCCTCGTTTGAGCGTTGAAGTGCCATATTCCGCCGAATATAATCGCCAGGTGATTATGCCTTCCCCGAAACTGGACCCATCCAGCATCATTTTCCAGAAAAATTGCCTTGTGGCTCCTGGTGAGAGAATTTCCTCCAGGGTTTGCTGGGATTTTCCTTCTACAAAAGTAATTCCTGGGGGCAATTGCATTGTGGCAGATTTTAGAACAACGGGGATGGGCGAAACATTCTCTACATAACCCATCACCGAAAAAGTGGTCACCGCTTTCGGTTTGTAGCGAACTTGATAGAGGGTAGAAAGCCCCAGAAGAAGCCCTTCATGCGCAATGGTAAGCCCACCCAGACCATACATCACCCGGATAGTTCGCGAAGAACCGGCGGGGAGAATAGCCGGAAGCCAATATAACGCTACGGCGGAGTCCAGTTCATCTTCTCCTTCCCGGATCAAGGATGTGCCTTCCCGGCAAAGAGGTTGCCAGGGCTGGTCTGCCAGCGTTCCCCAATTGGCGATATATATTAGGTCTGGAGGTGTCAGTCCTTCCCCCCGAAGAGTCGCCTGAGAAATCACAGTGGGCTGGGCAAGGGAATCAAAAGCCTGAAGGAAGTCGGGGATGGCGTCTTTGTCAAAGCATTTTTCTGAATCAATGGCAAAAGGACCGGCGCGAAGCGGAGCACCGTCATTGCTTCCCAGCATCGTGTCCAGAAGGATGCGCACCCCGACCTCCACTGCCTCCTCTGCTTGATTCTCAATTTCATATTGGAGTAAAAGTGTGTCCACCGCCTTCGTGGTCAATCCCTGAACAGGGATGAGACTCTGGGTGACAAGAATTTGCTCAGACTGTTCTGGTTGAAGCGGATAGGCATAAACTGAAGTGTGTATCCCTTCCGGCGTAAAAGTGGGTGGTTGAATTAATTTCCCGTATAAAGCAGTTTTCCCCGCCCTGCGCTCGGTGCTTCCACCAAACGCATAGTTGTATCCCTGAATTCGAATGGTGGTATACGAGGTCCAGGGAATCGGCCTGCCGTAAATCAGAGGCTGGTCATCATCTTCTCTTCGCTCAGGGTCGCCACCCGTGGTATCTAAAGCAAATCGCCCCATTTCCTGTTCGCCTATGTTTACAAATAAACGAATAAATGAATTCTTCCACTCCCAGATATTGTCTGCTGGTAGAAGGATTTCTTCCAGTTCTTCCGGCGATTTTGCCGGCTTATCTGATGATTCGGAAACTTCTTGCAGTTTCGTCGCCGACACTTCCTGCCCAAATACCGACAAGCGGTTCAGGATGAGAAAAACACCCAGCAGAATTAGTAGGCGCAGATGGAATATTTTGGCGAAAGCGCGCACCGTACAAGCACCTGCCCTTCCACTTTTTCCCCTTTATATATTTTGGGCGTAAACTGCAGGCGAGAAACCATTTTCAGAGCAAAATCATCCAGCAGAGGATTCCCGGAGGATTGACGGATGCGAATAGATTTGGGTTTCCCTTCCTGGCTGACCACCACATCAAGAAGCACTTCACCGGATAGGCGTAAATTCTGAATAGTTTTGGGCGAAATCAAAGGGGAAACGCTTACCAATCCTGCTTCCCGGTCTCCGGGATAATCCGCCGGATTATACGGTTTTTCTTTTTCCTCCGTTTCCTGTGCTGGTGCGGTTTTTTCCCCTTCTTTACTTGTGAGAATTTTTTCTTCTTTCTTAATTTTCGCAGGTTTTGCCTTTTCCTGGGGCTTGGCAGAACGCTCGCCGGCTACGGGCATTTCATATTCCCATACACCAACCCGCACATATTCCCCGTAGCGCAAACCATATACGACTTTGGCTGGAAAGAAAAGGGAAAGAAAAAGAATTGCAATATGTAAGCCGGCGGAGATGCCAAAAGAGTAGCCAAAAGTTTTGCGTTCGTATGGTGTCATTTCTTGGGTTTAACGGCGAGAGCAATTTCTAATCCTGGAATTTCTCGCACCACATCCAGCACATCTACAACCCTTTCATAAGCCACGGCACGGTCGGCACTGATGAGCACCCAGGAGCCGGGTCTGCTTTTCGCCGTTTCTTGCAGTTTTTGCTGGAGTTGTTCTCGGGAAACCAGAGAATTTTCCCAGAAGAATTGCCCGGCGCGGTCTATGGAGATTAAAATCCGTGCGGGCGTTTTTTCCCCGGTGATTGCGCGAGGTAAATCCAGCGGAATCCCGCTCCGTAACGATATGAGCGTTGTGGTCACTGCGAAAAAAATCAGCAGGTTGAAGACAACATCCACCAGAGGGGTCAGTTCCAGTCGCGGCGGAATGTTAACTGCCCCAATTGTGAACCTTCTTCTCACTGGGCTGTACCTCCAATCTTAAGAAATTCAGCATTTCATGCAAACTCCGCTCCATAGATGCGGTGAGCGATTCTACCTTCTGCTGAAGGACATTGTGGAAAATTAAAAAAGGAATGGCAATCATCAAGCCAAAAGCGGTTGTGATCAGCGCCATAGCAATTCCACCAGCCAGTTGCTGAGCTTCCCCAATTCCGCCCCCGGCAATCACATTGTAGATGCGCATCAGCCCCAGAATAGTTCCCAGCAATCCCAGAAGCAGGGATGCAGAAACCAGTGTGGAAAGAATGGGAAGCCCCCAGTTCATCCGTTGAATCTCCGCAATCCCGGTTTCTTTTACTCCTTCCAGAATCTCCTCCCGGGGCAAATTCCTCAATTGAAATGCCGACGCAAGCAGGCGGGATACCGGTCCTGGCGTCTCCTCAAAAAGCAATTCCAGCGCTGTTTCATTTCGCTGAACCCAGAAAGATTTTGCCTTGTCCAGCAACTTCCGCTCGTTTGTCGTCGCTCGCGTTAAATGGTAAAACCGGTGGATGATAATGGCAACGCCTAAAATGGAAATCACCAGAAGCAAATAACTCACCCACCCGCCTAATTGCAAAAGCGTCCATAATTCACCCATTTTTTCCCCCTCCCAACCATATCTCAATTCTACCATTCCTCAAAGAAAGATGTCGGCTCTGTCAAGCACCTCGTTCATCCTGAACAATATTGCGCATCACTTCAGTAAATCTTTCCGGCTCATCAGCAAATGGGTTATGCCCGCTTTGCTCAAATATGAGAAAAATGACTTGCGTAAATGGCTGAAGTAAATCCCGTAGAATCTTAAGGTTTGTTAAAGGGTCGTGCCTCCCGTAAAGAAAGTAACAGGGCTTGAGAATCACGGAAAGAGAAAAAAGCGGATGCAATTTATGCTCATCCTGCTCATAAGCGCGCAATATCTTCTGAATCCGCTCCGAAGAATAGGCTTTTCTCACCAGATTGTTATAATGCAGGGTGAGGGCATTTGGGGGTTGGTGAAAGTAAAATCGGTAAAAGTTGTCTTCCTCCGGATATTCCTCCTGAAGCCTTTTCCATATCTCATCTGAGCGGAGATTTATCTCTTCCTCCGATTCGCCCATAGGCATACTGCAAACCGTTACGGAAAGCACATTTTGAGGAAAGATTGTGGCGTATTGGAGGGCGACATATCCACCATAGGAATGCCCGAAAATGTGAAACTGCTCTAAACCAAGGGATTGGCGGAGGGCTTCTATGTCTTCCGAATCCTGGTATAGCCCATAATCCAATTCGTCTTCTGCTTCGGAACTTCCCCCCTGCCCGCGAAGGTCATAGTAAATCACCCGGCAAAAAGATGCCACCCGGCTGAAATGCGGGTGAAAATAGCGATGGTCCACCCCGGGACCTCCGTGAATTACCAGAAGCGGAACACCCGAGCCTTCCTCTTCCACCTGAAACCAGATTTCCCCCGCGCGGACGAATTTTCTCGACACCCCCTGATAATCGCAAAAACCTTCTCCTCCCTGCACCTGTTCCATCATACTTCCGCTATTGCCAGAGCAGATGAAATGCTATAAATAAAGGGAGAAGAAAATATTTTATCCTGATACCACTCATCGTTCGCATATTTTTTGAAAAGTTCCAAGGCGAATTGATTGTTGGCGTTTACCACCAACTGGACTTTTTCTGGGGTGGCCCCGGTTTCATCCGCAAGAAGTTGATAAGGCTCCTCAACTTCTTCTTGCTTATTGGCGTGTCCCACAGGTGAAACACAGCGGGGAGCGAAGATGAGGAGAAAAACGAGCAAACTGAATCCGATTCTTTCTTTTACGAATTTCCATCCCCGATGAAAAAGGAAAGTTAACGGAAAGCTACGAAAAAATGAAGGGGCAAGAAAAGAAAAGCGGAAAGACATCATCATCCCTCCTTCACTTTTTATTATAACTCCGGGAACAATTTTACCAACACTCCTGCTGAACATTTTTGACCAGAAATATTCAGCAAATGGTATCCATTCAAGCGTGATAAAATAAATTTACGAAAGGAGAAAGGGAAGATGGTGAGGAGCAGTAACCTGCAAGGCAGGAAGGGATGAATATGCCACGAAAAAGGAAACCCACACCCATAATAAGGGAGGAGGTCATTGCCGTTTGAAGCTCCCGAGAGATGTCAGCGGGGCGGAGCTGGCGAAACTGCGGGGACGCTTGGGCTATCGGGTAACCCGCCAGACAGGAAGCCATATGAGGCTAACCAGAACTGTTGAAAAGGAGCACCACATCACCATACCCAAGCATGGCACCCTTAAAGTGGGAACACTCAACAGCACCCTCAAGGATGTAGCGGAACATCTAAAAGTAAGCAAGGAAGAGCTCATTTAGGAGCTTTGGGGTGGTCGCTGAAATGGCTGGGTGCTAACGAAGTTGAACGTGAAAGAGAGGGCAAAGGTGGGATGGGCTATGGGAAAACAGAGGAAGATGAAAAGAGCAGGGGATGTGGGTGATTACCGCCACGAGAACTCCCGCCGGTAGAGGCAAGTGAGATGGGGATTTTGCACATGATGTTTCGCCTTGATAACGGGGAAGGATGGAGTGGAGGGTTATGATAAAACCGAAGAAAAGAAGTAAGAAACTTCATATTCGAGAAGTTTATAAGGAAGTGGAAAAGGAAGAAAGGGGAACTTCATTGACACGAGAGGAACGGATTGCTTTAACAGAGGAGATGTTACTTTTTTCGGAGGAAATATGCAAAAGATGCTCCAGGCGCTCTACGAGGCGCTTCAGGCGACAAAAGCGAAGTATGTAATTATCGGAGGTGTTGCCGCTTCCATCTATGGAGAAGCGCGAACCACAAGGGATGTGGATGTGGTGATTCTCACAGGAAGTAGAAACATAGAGATTCTCCTGAAAAGCCTATTGAAATCAGGGTTCCGATTTGCTCTGGAGAAAACCATAAGGAAACTGAAGAGCGGCTCAGCGGTGAACATACCCTTTACAAAAGGGTTATCGGTAGATTTGCGAATGGCACAATACGGGATTGACTATTCGGCACTGGAAACTCGCCAACGCATCCTCCTTTTTGATTTGCCTTTTTTTATATGCGCACCCGAGGAATTAATTGTCTACAAACTGGCTCGTTTTTCTCCGCTGGACGAGGAAGACATTCAAGGCCTCTTGCGGGTTCAGGGTTCCGGGCTGTCTACAAGACAGGTGAAACAAATAGCCAGGGAACTATCTGAAGAAATAGACGACCCGGCAATTCTTGAGAGGTGGAGAAATATCCGCAGGAGGTTTGCCGGTTCTTAAGGTGGGGCACAGAAGACCGGAAAACTGGAGCGTGGCTCGTGAATCGTCCCCTTCACTATCCTACTCCGGGTTGCCGAAACACAAGAGTATAATGAAAGATGAAAGGATATGGGAAAACAGAGGAAGATGAAAAAAGAAGAGCAGGTAGTTGAAGCGCCACGAAGCCTCCCGCCGGGAAAATCGTCGTCCCGAGGGGATAGCAACCTCTCACCATCGTGAGAAGAATGGGTTATGTGACCTCCAAAACTCATACCTCCAGAAAGATGCACAATAGAAAATGAAGGCATTGGGGAAAGACCTACCACAATTGAAATGGAATTGACGAAAGAAAAGGCAAGAGAGAATTTAACGAAACTCATAGAAAAATTTGAGAGAGAGTCATCCTTGGAGCGTATTCAGGATTATACAGAAGAGGCTATGAAACTGGGCTTCATAAACCCACTCCTGAAGGATGTTTTGGGCTGGGATGTGGAAAATTTTGATGTGGTAAGCCCTGAAAAGAGAGTTTCCAGAGGCAGAGTTGATTACGGGCTCAAAGTTGGGGGCAAAATCAAGGTTTTCATTGAAGCAAAAGCGGCAAAGGATGCTCTTACCAATAAAGACATTGAACAGGCGGTCGGGTATGGCTATAGCTATCGGGGAGTGCCGTTTGTTATACTGACCAATTTTGCAGAACTGAAACTCTTTGATGTAACAGTTAAGCCCGACCGTCGGAATCCATTCAAAGGCTTAAAAATGGATTTACGATGGAATCAGTATCTTCAGGACTTTGAAAGGTTATGGTTACTCTCAAAAGAAGCGGTAAGCCAGGGTGAACTGGACAAACTGCATCTCGCAAAGCCAAAAGAAAGGCTACCGCTTGATAAAGGCATTCTGGATGACTTCAAGAAGTGGCGGGAAAACCTTGCCAAAGATATTTTCAAGCGTAATCCCCGGCTCTTCCATTCAGGCGACACTGCAAAGGACGCCGATTATCTGAAAGAAATCACCCAAAGGATTCTTGACCGCATTATTTTTATCCGCTCCTGTGAAGACCGCGGCTTGGTCTTTTGGCGCCCACTGAAGGATGTATTTGAGGAAAAAACGGAAACGGTTGGAACGAACACGATGGTTTTTCTAAGACCAGAGTTCGGTTTTTATAACAGTCATTTTGACAGCGACCTCTTCAGACCCCAGGAATGGGAAAACGATTTGGCGATTGATTTCAAAGTGATGCGGGACATCGTCTTAGACACCTATAATCCATATCAGTTTGATGTAATTCCTGTGGAAGTTTTAGGCAACATCTATGAGCAGTATCTTGGTTACACAATTAGATTAACTGACCATCAGGTGAAATACGAGCTGAAGCCCGAGGTCCGAAAGGCTGGCGGAGTTTATTATACGCCCGAATATATCGTTGATTACATTGTGATGAACACCGTGGGAAGGCTATTGAAGGAGTTGCCACCAAGGAAAATCAGGAAACTGAGAATATTGGACCCCGCCTGCGGTTCCGGCAGCTTTCTCATCCGGGCTTATGAAGAGATGTTAAAGTGGTGTGAAGACCAGAAAAAGCACCAGCGCAAAATTAGAAGTGAGGAAGGGAAATTATATCCAGGATATGAAGAACAGGAACCTCGCTTAACCATTCGTGAAAAAAGTGAAATCTTGTGTCAACATATCTTTGGTGTAGATATAGACAAGCAGGCGGTAGAAGTTACAAAACTTTCTCTGATGCTGAAGATGCTTGAAGGCGAACACAAGATAATTCCCGGCAAAGGTCTTCTACCCATGCTCAATAAGAACATCAAATGCGGCAATTCCTTAATCTCCGGCAGTCCCTTAGAACTCAAAAAATACTTCGGCGATACTTGGTATAAAGCAAAGCCATTTAACTGGAATGAGGAATTCCGAAAGATAATGGTAGAAGAAGGCGGTTTTGATGTCGTCCTCGGCAACCCACCATATCTATCCTTTTCTGGGCGACAGAAACCGAAAGGGTACGAAAAAGAGATTGCATATTGGAAAGAACGATACCCGTGGGATGCTTGGCCAAGTTCTCATGGGTTATTTCTGATAAGAGGAATTGAAATTCTTCGAAGAGGCGGTTTACTGTCTTATATTGTGCCAGACCAAGTGGGCCACTTGGCTGGTTATGGGCCGCTCCGTTCCGAGCTTTCCCGAAGGAAAGGAATTCACGAAGTCAAATATTGGGGAGAAAAAGTATTTCTCGGAGTGACGACACCCACTCTGACTGTTCTAATTGGAGACCCGTGCAAAACTACCAAAGTTATAGAAAAAGACGGGAAAATTACCCAAGTTAAACTTTCCAAAGAAGCCCCGTGGGTATTTTCTAAAAATTATCTTCTTATTAAAAAGATATGCTCCCGAGGAATTAGTTTAGGCAATAGCATCGGAGACCCTGGGGTCCATACAGGGAACTGTTCGGAAATCTTGATTCTTGATAAGGATGGAGCACGGGGATTGAAAGCTGCGCCAATATTAGAGGGGAAAAAGATAAGCCGTTATAAGTGTGAGAAACCGACAAAATTTCTGCGTTTAGATTATCTCCCGAAAGAAGGGGAATATTTCACAATTCGTCCTCTTGAAATATACAAGCGAGTACAATTTGTCATTCGGCAAACGGCGGGTTATCCTATTGTAGCCCGAAAAGAAGGGGCAGAATATTTTCGGAATTCGCTACTCGCATTATATCCTTGGCCTCCACACGACCTGAGATATGTCGTGGGTATTTTAAATTCTTCTTTAATCCGGTTCTTTTATTCTCAAACCGTGATCGAAGCGGGTCAAAAAGCCTTTCCACAAGTAAAGGTAAGGTCTCTGCGAACTCTCCCAATCCGGAAAATTGATTTCTCCAATTCTGCCGAAAAGAAACTGCACGACACCCTTGTGGCGCTGGTGAATGTGATGTTAGATTTGAATAAGAAAATCCAGACCGCTAAAGGCAGTGAAAAGGACCAAATCCAGAGACAAATTGAAAAAACAGACAAGGAAATTGACGATTTGGTATATAAACTTTATGGGATAACCGAAGAGGAGAGAAAGACTATAGAACTAAATTATGAATAAAAGGCCTTCCGTCAAGATTGTTCTTAATAGTTTCAAAAAAGAATTAAAGCAGTTAAGTGGAGATAATCTAAAAAGATTGTCCTCTTTGGTTCTCTTGCAAGAGGAAAAGCAAAAAGGGGTTCTGATATAGATATAATTCTTATCTTTCAGAAAGAGCCGTCCGTAAAGATAAAAAACAGGATTAGACAGATATCCAATTCATTATCTTTACAACACGATGTTGTCATTACAGAATTCTTAATCACCCAATCAGAATTTCAAAAATATAAAACACCCTTTTTATTGAATGTCAAAAGAGAAGGCGTCGTCCTATGAATGAGGAGCTCAAAAGGTTAATCAATAAGGACCAGAGGAGTCTAAAGGCAGCAATGGGGTCGTGGATGAACCGACGGAAGACGACACTACTGCTGTCTTACTACCCAACGCCCCGCTTGACCTGCAAGCGCGCATTGGCAAGCTGGTAGTGGAAGCATTTGAGAAGAAGGAAGAAGCAAATAAAATTGAAAAAGATGCTATCCGGCTCCATATTGAAGTACGTCAAAGCCTGGGTGAACCTATACCCATTGAAGTCGCCATAGAGCGGGTTGAGGTGAATGCCTGAGTTACGCCCCGCAAAACCGAAAGAAGTGCAGAGGGCTCTGGAAAGATTAGGTTTTCAAATGGTCCGTCAAAGTGGAAGCCATGCTGTTTTACTGTCACCCGGATGGCAGATGGACTACGGTGCCCATTCATCCAGGCAAAGCTGTAGCAAAAGGAATTTTGAGGAAGATTATCAAGGACATGGGAATTACGGTTGACAAGTTTGATAGTATGCGATGATCCCTATAAATCAGGGAAAAGAAGTAGCAAAATGCGCAATCCCGGTGGAATAGATGAAAGTTTCCGTTAAAATTCCAGAAAAAATAAGGGAGAAATTTCTAAAAGAAATATTGGATATGTATGCGAATGGCAAGCTGTCTGCAAGCAAAGCTGCTCAGATGCTTGGCATACCGAGGGCTGCCTTCTACGCCTTATTGGCTGAAACCAATACTCCATTGCCTCAAAAACTTAATGATAGCATCAGGAGAGAATTGGAAGGGTTATCAAAGGATGCCAGACCGCGGGGAACTTGATAAGGTTGTATTTGAAGCGGTGGGTTTAACCAAAGAAGAGCAACTTGAGGTATATCGGGCAGTGGTGGAACTTGTGAAAAACAGGACTGTTATACGCCGTGCTCGCCGGTTCCAAAAAATTGACAAGTCAGGCGATGTGGGCAAAAAAACGAGTTGGATATTGCAGGACATTGTGCGCACAGCAAGAAAATACGGTATGAATAAGAGGACATCATGACTTACTCCCCGGCCTCCTGCTCCCTCGGCCTTGGCGAAGTTAGTCTCAGCCACCAGGCGGTGGCCAGACAAAGAAGGGAAAGCAGGAGAAAAACCATAAACCCCAGGGGATAGCCCTGTCTGCCGTATGCCTCCACATACATACCCATAATGGGAGGAATGGCGAAACCGCCGAAGGCCCCCAGACCTCCTATCCAACCTGCTCCGCCCCCCACAACTTGAGGCAGATACTTGGGCACCAGCTTGAACACGCCGGCGTTGGCTAGGCCCATGCCCAGGGCCATCACTATCGCTCCGAAAAGGGCCAGGTAAACGCTACCGGCGAACATCATTATCACCGAGCCGGCGAAGAAGGTAGAAAAGGCCAGGATGACAGTTGCCTCCCCTCCGATGCGGTCTGAAAGGATGCCACCGGGGACACGGACCAGAGAGGTTAGAACCGAATATACCATCGTTAAAGTCCCAGCCATCCCCAAACCCAAGCCAAAGAACTCCCCCCAGTAGCTGGGGAACCAAGCGGTAAGAGCCAGAAAGCCGCCAAAGGAGGTGAAGTAAAGGGCGACCAAAAGCCATGTTCTCCACTCCCTGGCGGCAGAGGCTAAACCCTGCCAGACCCTTCCACTGGGAAAGAGTTCCTGTCCATGTTCCCGCGCAATCCTCATCGCCTCTCCCCTGGGCAATCCTTTCCCCTCTTTCCACAGTTGAAAGAAGTAAGCGTCCCTGGCAATGAGGATGTAAGCCGCCGTGCCTGCCACCAGGAAAATAAGCCAGAGGGCATAGGCTCCGGTTATAGTCCACAAGTTCACGACCACAGGTATCAAGAAGGCGAACAGCCCTGGAGCCGTATTGCCGAAGCCGGCATAAGCGCCGAGGGCCGAGCCCTGTCGTCGCTGCGGGAACCAGTAGGAGGTTTGACCGATTCCTACTGAGAACGTGGCGATGCCAAAGCCAGCCAGGAAACCCAAAAACAGCACCAAAGGGTAGAAGGCCGTCGACAATCCCTCGGGGTAAAGGAGGGAGAGAACTGCCAGCAGACCAGCCATCCCCACCGCCGATATGCTGAGGAGCCAAATGAGGGGCTTCTTACCACCGCATTTATCCACCCATGCCCCAAAGGGGATGCGCGCTAGAGAGCCGCTAAGCATAGGCATAGCAACCAACAGCCCTACCTGAGTGGAGTTCAATTCCATGGGGACTTTCAAAAGTTTTGCCGTTGGTCCATAAAGGGAAACCGCAGCAAAGCCTACGAAGAAGCCAAGGGTAGCAGCAAAAAGACCTTGGTTTGGTGCCCCTTTAAGCTTTGGGTTTTGATAAACTCCTTTAGGGCTGAGATGCTGATACATATGCCAAAATCCTTATTTGACCAGTCAGCGGTAGAACCGGATTCACTGGTAAGGTCTGTAGAAGTAGCGCCAGGGCAAGGCCAAAAATCTTAACTTGTATCCATTGGGGGGCCATCGAAAGGCCTTCATCTTTTCACTCCCGCATACCCCCTCATGGAGATGTAAGGACGGGTGATGTAGCCAAAGGGATAACTTAATGCATGCACCAGTTTGGTGAAGGGAAAGTAGGCAAGGAAAACGAAGGATATAATCATATGCAGTTTCACGACCAGGGGAGCCCCAGCAACTAACTTGGCATTGGGTTGCAGTGTGAAAAGTCCCGCAAGCCAGGGACCCACTCCATAAGACACACCCCAGGCCAACTGGACAGCCGAGTGGTACAGACCGAGCCCTGTGATGACAATCAGGAACAGAAGAACGATATAATCTTCCAGGGTGCTCATCGCTCTCAGTTGTGGGGCGCTGAGTCTTCGCACAAATGCCCAAAGTGCGCCGTATAAAACGAGTAGACCCCCTCCCATGCCGGTCCATCTGAAGAAATCCACCCATTCGGACCATTTGGACGCACCTCCGATAAATCCCACCAGGTGGGCAACAATAACAATGATGAGGCCCCAGTGAAGGCATAGCGATGCAGGTCCTATGGAGGCACGCCCGAAAAATCCTGTAGAGCGGGTGGTCCACAGAAGGTCCCCCCGGACGCTCCAGGTCAACCTGCCCCTGAACGCAGTCATAACGCCGGTAAATCCCCTGTATAACGACCCGCCGATGAACAGCAGGAGGGCGATATACGGCAGACCTACGAAAAAGAAGTTCTCAACCATGACTCACCCCCTTTGTTCTGATTCCCAGGTCCAGATTCAACACCCGCTCCAGTACATCCAGAAGATAAAGGTAAGGGGTCTTCAACTCCTCCAATCTGGAGCGGATGGGTGGCAAAAAGGGTAGGATGTATTCTTTTATGAGTTTCTCTCTTATCGGGTCTTCTGACCCAGCAGTCAAAGAAAGAAACTCCACCACCAGTGGGAGGTAATCCGGAAGCTCTTTCCCGTTCGCTGTAAACCCGAAATGTCTGTAAATTGCGAGCAGTTCAATCATATATCCGTTTCTGTCGGAGACAGCGGCCTGGGCGCAAGTTTGTGGCTCTTCAAAGGAATGACTCCCCAGATAAAGGGGGCATAGGGGGTCAAGTTCGAACAGTTCAATATACTCCTCCTCGGAAATTGCCTTTTTCAGGAATTGAGAGAGCAAGTCAGCACTCTCCTTGTCTCTTTCACTTAACTCTGTCATCGCCCTTTCCACACCAACTTTTACCTCATCCACATTTATATCCTGCGGGCTACACCACAACTCCGCCAACGTTGCATAAACATCCCTTAACATCTGAACAATTTCACTCATACTTTTTCTCCAACGTATGGTATGACTTGTGGTAGGACTTTCTCCTTTTTATGGGAGACCAAGGACCCATACCCGCAAACCCGGCAAATCCCCGCTCCGTGTACGGACTGATGTCCGCCTCCTCCCGCTTCGTGGTGGGCACCACAAACCGTTCGTTGTAAAATGCCAGCGATATGCCCCGTACAATCCCATTTGCGTCTTCTTCGGTTAACCCCGCTTTTTTGAGCACATCCAGGTTGGGTCTTCCCTCCACCCGTATGCTCCTCTGGTAGTGTCTTACGGCAAGTTGTCTCATAAGCGATTTCTTGATTTCTTCCACGTTTCCTGCAGCAAACATGTTCGCAAGGTATCTGATAGGGACCCTGAACTTGTCCAGTTCGTCCAGGTCAATCAACACACCTTTGGGTTTTGCCATGTTGAAGACATCCGTATCTGCAGGGGAGTCCTTGCCCGAGCTGGTGATAAGCGGGCTGAGGGGGGGTATGTAAAACAGCATGGGCAAAGTCCTGAACTCCGGGTGCAAGGGGAGTGCCAGTTCCCATTTTTTGAACACCCTATATGCGGGGGAACGCTGAGCCGCACTAATCCAATCGTCGCTGATCCCGTTTTGCCTGGCGCTTTCTATCACATTCTTGTCAAAGGGGTCAAGGATGATGTCCCTTTGTGCGCGCACCAGGTCTTGCTCCTCTGCCCGCGCGGCTTCCTCGACCCGATCCATATCGTAAAGAACGAGGCTAAAGGAGCGGATCCTTCCTACACAAGAGTGAAAGCACACGGGCGGCATGCCTGCCTCCACCCTCGGGTAACAGAGTATGCACTTCTCCATCTTTCCGGAGCGCCAGTTATAGTACGGTTTCTTATAGGGGCAGGAGGAGATGCAATACCGCCAGTTGCGGCACCGGATCTGGTCGATGAGCACGATACCGTCTTCCTCCCTCTTGTAGGCGGCTCCAGAGGGACAGGCGGCAACACAAGCGGGATTTAAGCAGTGATTGCATATGCGGGGCAAATAGAAGTAAAAAACATCCCTGAACCGCAAATATGCCTCGTGCTCCTCCCTGCTCATTCCCTTGAAATTCAAGTCGTATTTCCCTGTAATGTGAGCGCCCCCGGCGTTGTCCTCCCAGTTCACGCCCCAAGTAAGGGGGATGTCCTCCTCTTCTGTAACCATGGATTTAGGCCTGGCTACGGGCTGCTGAGTGAGTTGCTTTGTAGTATGAAGGTCATCGTAGGTGAAGGTGTAAACATCCTTACCGTAGTAGTCTGCCATCTCCGGCATATGCGGATTGAAGAACAGGTTCAGCATCTGATAAGTCTTTCCCCCGTAGCGAAGACCTAACTTATTCCCTTTCTTTACCCATCCCCCCTTCCATAGCTCCTGGTCCTCCCATCTCCTGGGATAGCCGATACCTGGCTTGGTCTCCACATTGTTCCACCACATGTATTCAGCGCCTTCACGGTTTGTCCAAACGTTCTTGCACGCCACTGTGCAGGTATTGCAACCGATACACTTTTCCAGGTTGAATGTCATGCTAAATTGTGCCTTTACCCTCATGATTCCCTCCTTCTCATGCTTTCGGTAAACTATTCAATTCTTCCTCACGATAGATAGCTGGCTTCTTTTTTCCCCACAGGGGCATCTTGCGGATGAGCACCCCGTGGTCCCGCTCCGAGGGGCTGGTCCCCCAGAAGTTAATATAATAGCTGAACTGGGCGTAGCCGCCGATCATCGTGTGGGGATTCATCAATATCCTGGAGGTCGCGTTGTTATTGCCTCCTCGCAGATCCGAGCAATTGTGTTTCTTAGCCAGCGGTGAGAAAGGAACATTCACATGGCGCTCCACTTGATGGTAAGTGATGGCCATATTCCTTGGCACCTGATGGCTGACCACGGCCCTGACCACCTCGATGCCGTTCTCGCAGTACATTTCCACCCAATCGTTGTCTTTTACCTCAATCTCTTCAGCATCGTCCGGGTTGAGCCACACGGTTGGACCTCCACGGGACATGTGCATCATAGGCCAGTGGTCACGGAAGGAACTGTGAATCTGCCACTTGCCGTGGGGAGTAATGAAGCGAAACACTTTGGACTTCGGTTCTGCTTTATCCAATCTTATGTCTCCAATTGCTACCATATCCAGCGGGGGTTTGTTGGTAGGCAGCGCCTCTCCCAGTTCCCGGATGCCTTGGTGGTCATAGTAAATCTCCTGTCTCCCCGAAAGGGTGTGCCACGGCTTCAGCCGCTCCACGTTCATGGTCCACGGCCCGAAGGTTCTTTGCTTGCCGGTGGCAGGGTCAAATAGTATGGCACTCCATTGGGGTGTGGTGTGAATTCTTCTTGGCTGTGAGATGATGTCCTTGTAATGTATCCTTCTTGTCTTCACACTTTCCACCAAATCTGCCAGCGGCAAGCCCACCTTCTTTTCCATCTCCTTGAAGAAGAGATACGCCAGCCTGCCGTTCAATTCGGGTGAGATTTGACAGATGAGTTCGCATACCTGTTCGGGCTTTTCAAAGTAAAGTCTGCCGTCTTTCACAGTGAGGAGTTCGTTGTTCTTGAGTTCTTCTTCCACGATGGGCGTCAGGTCAGCATATTGCCCCTTGGCGCCATACCCTTTAGGCCGGCAGACCAGCGGTCCCAAAGAGACCATCTTGTCGTAAACCTTTGTATAATCCCGTTCCACGATGGCAATCTCGGGGAATGTCTTTCCGGGGATGGGTTCGGTATCCCCATTTCTCCAATCCTTTACTTCTCCCAAAGGTTGGGCGAGTTGGTCAGGGCTGTCCATCCACAGCGGCTTTAACACCACATCTTTCACAGGCTGAGGGAAGTGCTTTTGCGCCAGTTCCGAGAATTTCTTGGCGATAAGTTTGAACGCTTCCCAGTCGTGTTTGGTTTCCCAGGGTGGGTCGGTGGCGGGGGTCAGAGGATGCACGAAGGTGTGCATATCTCCGAAGGTTATATCGTATTTTTCATACCAGAAGGCAGCAGGAAGCACTACATCCGCATAGTTGGCTGTGGAATCCATCCGTATGTTCAAGTTGACCAAGAGGTCCAGTTTGCCAACGGGCGCAGGCTCTCGCCAGTTGATTTCTTTGACCAGCCCCTTTGCCGGCTCCTCTTCCCACAATACATTATGGTGTGTGCCGAGGAAGTGTTTCAGCGCCAGTTCATGCCCGCGCATGCTGGTTCCGATGAGATTGCCGCGATACACGGTAAGCACCTTGAGGTGGTTTTCCGGGGCGTCCACATCATGGATGGCAAAATTCAATTTGCCCTCTTTGAACTGCTGTAACACCCATTGCTTCACTTCTTCATCGGTTTTGCATCCTGCCTGAATTGCTTCCCGGTACAACTGCAAAGGGTTCTTCTTGTCAACCTGGGGGAAGAAAGGCAGCCATCCCAATCTGATGGCAAGTGCGTTCATGTCAGCAGCGTGGTTGTACTCCGGCAGCTTCTTGGCGCCTGCCGACCACTGGGTGTCAAGGGGCATGCCGTCATATCGCCATTGTCCGGTATGGAAATACCAGAGCGATGTGGAATTCATGAGTCGCGGCGGTCTTGACCAGTCCAGGGCACCACTGAGGTTTACAAAAGCGGCATTTAACCGGGTGTGCTGCGTTCCGACATAGTGGTTAAAGTTGCCACCGTTGACCCCGTTGCATCCGCAAAGGGCAAGCATCACCGCCTCATTGCGGTAATACATGGAAGCGCCATGGTAAAAGTGCTGTATCCCCGGACCGGTAATGAAGAGCGACTTGCCTCTTGTCTTCTCGGCATTCTCGGCAAACTCCCTCCCTACTTGAATAGATAAGTCCCTACTGACTCCAGTTTGCGACTCTTGCCAAGCCGGGGTATAGGGCTTGGGGTCGTTATAGTCTTTCGGATAGTCGCCCTTCAGTCCCCTTGACACACCGGCCTGGGCCATCAACAGGTCAAAGGCGGTGGTTACCAGCAGCTCCCTACCATCTTTCCTTGTAATCTTTTTAGCGGGGACTTCGCGCAGAAGTTCTTTAGCTTTCCGAGTTTTCTCCCCGCCTCTCATATAAATGCTGAAGGTATCGGTGAAGTCGCTGAACGAGACCATTGCCTTCTGGTCATCCTTCCCGAGAAGGGTGAGGAGCGGGTCAAACTCCTCTTTAGTGACCGCATTTTTCAGTTGCAGGTTCCAGTTTCCGGTGGGCTCCTTTTCCCAGCGGAAGCCAATGGAACCCGTAGGAACATGCAATTTCCCGTTGGCATCGGTCATGATGAGTTTCCAGTCGGCATTTTCTTCATTATCGTATCCCGCAATATCGGATGCCCTGAGGAACCGCCCCATCTGGTATTTATCGCCATCCTTTTCCAAAACCACAAGGAAGGGTAGGTTGGTGTACCGCTTTACATAGTCGGTGAAGTAAGGCGTCTCCTTGTCGGCATAGAACTCCTTCAGGATGACATGGATACAAGCCATCAAGTAGGCGCCGTCGCTTCCGGGAATAAGCGGCACCCACAAGTCGGCATACTTTGCCACATCATTATAATTGGGCGATAGCAACACGACCTTTGTCCCGCGGTATTTTGCTTCTGGAAGAAAGTGACAATCCGCTGTCCTTGTCATATTGAGGTTACTGCCAGCAACAATCCAGTAAGTGCCGTGATACCAGTCGGAACTCTCGCAGTTCTCCGTCTGGTCGGCAAACATGGAAGAGGAAACATGAGGCAGGTCGTGATACCATTCGTAATAACTGCAGTAGATGCCACCCAGCAAATTGTTATACCGGTGTCCCGAAATGAAACTGACTAAACTCATTGCAGGGATAGGGGAGAAGGAAGCAATGTGGTCTGGCCCATATTTTTTGATGGTGTAAATCTGTGCCCCAGCCACAAGTTCCACCGCCTCGTCCCAGGTAACCCTTTTCCAGCCCGCCTTGCCCCTGGCGGACTTATATGCTCTTGCCCTCTCTTCGTTTTCGACGATGCTCGCCCACGCCTCTACGGGGTCCTTGCCTTTTTGACGCTCTTGCTGGTAATAATCCCACAGCACCTTGCGGACATAGGGGAATTTGGGTCTGAGAGGGCTGTAGGGATACCATGAGGCGGTCACACCTCGCTGGCATCCCCTGGGCTCCACGTTGGGAACATCGGGGTCTATCTGGGGATAGTCTACTTTTTGAAGTTCCCAGCAGATCAATCCATCTTTGACGAAGACCTCCCAACTGCACGACATAGAGCAGTTCACGCCGTGGCTCGTTCTCACACTGTAGTCGAATGACCACCTGTTCCTGTAAAAGTCCTCCCAGGAACGGGATTCACGGTTGACACTGAACCATTTCCTTTTCATAGCCTCACCTCCACCCTTTTAGTTCCTGCGATGAGCCCTGTAAAAGTAAGTGCAACTATAGCTAATACCCCTATCAACAGAGTGGGAATATATAGAGAAGGTATGCCCGCTGGCGCTGGCTCCCCTGCGCCCAAATAAGCGATGATTGCCTCTACCTGCTCTTCCGTTAATCCAAAGCTCGGCATGGGAATACCGTATTCTTCGAATAGAGCGAGGGCAATGGGGTCTTTTTCGTTGAGCATCTGGTCGGGAGCGAGGATGAATCGCCTGAGCCAGGCGAGGTCACGCCGCCGGGTGACCCCCTTGAGGTCCGGGCCCACCAGAACGCCTCCGCCCACCGTATGGCAAGCGGTACATATTTCCTGAAATATTTTCTCCCCCTTTTCCACCAAGACCTGCTGGGGTTCAGCATAAGCAAAAGTAGAAAAGAAGAAAAAACAGAATGCCATCATTCCTGAATATCCGGGGAACTTTCCAATGAGAAATCCCATAAATCTATCAGTAGACACAGTTTCACCTCCTCTGAAGCCAGAAACCTTCTTCCTCAGTTTTCTCACGCTTTTCTTCCATAATTTTAGCGACATCCGCAATAGACTGCTTGTGGAGGAAGGCAATTTCTCTCTCCTTCTGTTCCCTCCAGAAATTATGAAGAGGACAGGGATTGGTGTCTCCGGAGCAGTTGGGTAGTCCCAGGATACAGCGATTTTCCAGCAGAGGCTCATCCAGCGCCTCGCAGATGTCATAAAGGCTTATTGAGAAAGGCTCGCGGGCAAGGCTAATTCCTCCACCGATGCCTCGCTGGGTTACCACCAAATGCTTTCTCCCGAGGGTGTGGATGATTTTGGCAAGATAAGATGCCGGGATATTCATGGCATCAGAGATTTCTTTGATGTAGGCGGCTTGACCCTTTTTGCCGGCAAGATAGGCAAGGGCACGGATGGCATAAGCCGCCGTCTGGCTCAGCATACCCCCCCCTCCACAAAAAAGATAAGATGACCTGCTTGTCTGAATATCATCATTATCAATATTAAAGGGATACTGTTCGGGGAAAATTGATTTATGTCAATTTCTGAAATTTTTTTGGCTGGAAATCCACTCCTCAATTTCAGGTGATATTTCCGGTGGGCTCCTGTGGATGCGTTGTAAGGACACCTTCCCGGCTTCGGTCCGGAGAAGACATTGGTAGGTATCCTCAGGAGCCCATCCCATATATTCCTGGAGATACTTCAAGAGGAGCCTTCTGTTAGCCAATTTCGTGTAAATATCCTTATCAAGGTGGATAATTTCCCCTTCTGGCCTCCATTTCGTTTTTTTCGGGCTAATAGCCGTCCGGGGCTTTGAAATCGTCGTTCTGGTCCGTAAAATCTCTGGTTTCCCTTCCCGGCTGAATCTGCTGCCAGTTTAGTGATAGAATCTTGGGAAACCCCAAATTCCCGGGCAATCTCAGCCACAGGCACTCCGGCATTCCACATCGGGAGAAATTTTTCTGGCTCAACCTTAAAGTTGCACCTCAGCGCCAACTCCAGATTCTTTTTCCGAAGTTTCATAATCTTTTGAAAAACCACTTGTTCGGAGGTTCCCCACTGGCTTGCCATCTCCTTTGCGGACACTCCTTCCCGCCACATCTGGATGAGATGGTCCGGGTCTATGGAGATTCTTCTCTTCGTTCTTACTTCCCTTTCCAGTTTACCATCTCGCTTTAATTGACCGATCAAACTATAGATAGTGCTGGCGGTGGTACACACCTGGTCCGCTACCTCTTTTGCCGGTACCCCTGCCTTCCACAGTTGTATTACTTTTTGATGAGCAATCTTTTTGGATTTCCTTGTTGCCATAAATTTTGCTTTCCTCTGCGGACCAGAAATCAGGGTGTATATTCCCCGGGCAGATAACTTTTCCCTTCGGGCGATATCTTTTACTGACATTCCCTCCTTCCATAATCGGAACACCCTACCGACGATTTTCCTTCTTTCCTTTAGACCCAAAAGGAGCATTTTTGGTCTGAATTCCCGAGGCACAGAATAAAGAGTATTCCGGCACATTTTCAAACGATGGGCAATTTCTTCCCAGGTCATTCCCAGATTCCACCACTGCGCTACATCCTCCACACTCATTTTTGAATTTCCTTTTCCTCGCCATCTGCTTTTGAGCGTTTTTGCGCACTTCTTCAAGTACATATATTTTGTTGAGTACCAAACTTACGAGCAATTTCGGGTACAGACAACCCCTGCATTCATAATTTGAGTGCTTTTTCTCAGTTGAGCGCTTTGCTTCTTTTCTGAACCGGTTTGCCCGCACTCCTGATAGGAAACATCATCAATGTTTTATGCCCTTCCCGGATAAATATTATCATCTTTCTGTTTTTGATGATGAGGAATGAAGATGGTTCTTTGCAGTCGTTGGGCAAGGCAAGGCGGTTTACCGAGACATCATTTGAAATTCAAAGGTTTCCTTTTTTTGGGGGGTTAACACTGGGTTAGATTATACTAAAATATTATTTAGGGATGGCTAAGAAAGAAAATTCTCAAATTCTAAAAATGAGGAGGAAGGGGCTGACGGCGCAGATGGAGGATTATGTGAAGGTGATTTATACCCTCCAGCAGAAGGAAAAAGAAGTGACCACGCAGGCGCTGGCAGAAGCGATGAAGGTGCGTGCCCCTTCTGCGACCTCAATGATGAAAAAATTGGCTTCGTGGCACTTGGTGGAGCACACCCGATATCAGGGCGTTCGGCTCACACCTGCCGGGGAAAAGATTGCCCTGGAAATCCTGCGGCATCATCGTCTGCTGGAACTATACCTCGCCCGCGCTATGGGATATTCCTGGGATGAAGTGCATCAGGAAGCCGAACGCCTGGAACATTTCATTTCGGAAGACTTTGAAGACAAAATGAGCCAATTGCTGGGAAATCCTGAGTGGGACCCGCACGGCTCTCCCATCCCCTCCAAAAGTGGTGCCTGGAGTGATATTCCCTCTTTCCCCCTTGCCTTCGCTTCTGAAAACGACTGCTTGCTGGTGCAGGAAGTGGAAGATGAAGACCAAGAATTTCTTCGCTACTTGGGGCAGTTGGGATTGTATCCCGGGGTGGAAATTCAGGTAAAGGAAAAGCATCCCTTCCACGGACCTTTATGCATTGGCATTGGAAATATCAGGCATTATCTTGGATATGAAGCAGCCTCTCGTATTCGCGTTGCCCGGAAAACGAAACAGTTAGCAAAGAAAAGAAAAAAATGAGTGCCTGGCTTTTTGGCAAAAAAAAGCAACGAGAAATCCGATGGAAGAAAGAGTTACTGGAAGATGCTCTGAAGATTTTGTACACAGAATCCCCAGCTTCGGAAGGAGCCACAGTGCAAGCGCTTTCGGTAAAACTGGGGATTGCGAAGAAAAAAGCAGAGCAAATCGTTCAGACTTTGCAGGAAAAGGGGCTGGTGATGAAGCACGGGGAAAACATTCAACTGACATTGTCGGGGAAAGCATTGGGTGTGCATCTGGTTCGGGCGCATCGGCTGTATGAACGCTATCTTGCTGATGACACTGGAGTGCCTTTGCAGGAGATTCACCGATTTGCTGACCGGAAAGAGCATCAGCTGAAACCATCAGATGTGCAATCCCTTGAAGCGCGTCTGGGATTTCCCGCTTTTGACCCGCACGGCGACTGGATTCCCGATGAACAGGGTGAGCCAAGGACTGCGCGGATGAAACCAATCCCTCTGAACCAGTGGAGCCTCGGGAAACCCGCCCGAATTGTTCACATTGAAGATGAGCCAGAATCCACTTTTGTCCAGATTCTCTCTGCCGGGCTTTTCCCGGGCACTGACCTTCTGGTTCAGGAAATTAGCCAGCGCGGGGTCTGCATTTTGCTGGATGGGAATGAAATATGGCTTGCCCCTGCTGTTGCATCGCAAATTGAAGTGAATGCCCCACCGCTGAAAGAAGAGGAAATCTTTCTTCAGGCAAAACCTTTATCCGAAATCAAGCCCGGGGAAAAGGCTCAAGTGCTGGGAATCCATCCTTCCGTTCGCGGTCTTATTCGCCGGAGGCTTCTGGATTTAGGGTTCACTCCGGGGGCTGTGGTGGAAGCGATTTTGAAAAGCACTTTCGGCGGAGGGGACCCTTCTGCTTACCGTATCCGGGGCACAGTGATTGCTCTGCGAAAAGAGCAGGCAGAAAAAATTTTCGCCAAACCTTTGAAAAAACCGGAGGTTCCTAATGCAGGTTAAATTGCCTTTAATTGCTCATTCGTGCGAATCCTGTCCGATGTATCCGAATCCGTTAGGTATAGATGTTTCCCGATGGGATTATCTCATCGCCCTCGCAGGAAATCCCAATACGGGGAAAAGCACAATATTCAATGCGCTCACCGGATTGAAACAGCATATCGGTAACTGGCCGGGAAAAACTGTAGCCCGCGCAGAAGGGGGGTTCCAATTCGGCGGGAAAAAGTATAAACTGGTGGATTTGCCAGGAACATATTCTCTGCTATCAGCTTCGGTGGAAGAAGAAATTGCCCGGGATTTCCTGCTGTTTGCCCATCCGCACTGCGTCATTGCAATAATGGATGCCACAGCTCTGGAGCGGAATCTCAACTTAACCCTGCAGATACTGGAAATTACAGACCGTGTGGTTGTTGCGCTGAATCTGATGGACGAGGCAAAAAGGAAGGGTATCCATATTGACCATCGCAGTTTGGAAAAAGAACTTGGTGTGCCAGTAGTTCCCACCGTTGCCCGCACTGGTGAAGGATTGAGTTTTCTGATGCAGGCGGTTTCGGATGTCGTGGAAGGTAGAACCATTACGCATCCCCGGCAGATTTCCCTGGAACCTTCTCTCCTATCCAGCGTAGAACAACTGCTCCCGCTGGTTCGGGAAACATTCCCAGACTTTCACAATCCGCGCTGGATTGCTTTGAGGTTATTAGACGGTGATGCCTCATTTTTTTCCATTCTGACCAGAAATGAGGAAGTGGCGGCTCCTGAGAGCGACAGAAGAAGGAAAAAGTGACGGAAATAGCGCAGAAGCAACAAATTTTACTCCAAAAAGCCGATGCCCTCAGGCAGTCTCTCAGTGGGGATTTTCGAGACAGGCTGGTGACATCTATATATTCAGAAGCCCAGCGGATTGCCCGGTCGGTTACTTCTGTCAAAACGAATTTCGCCTACAGCCTTGACCAGCGAATAGACCGCATTGTCACGCACCCCATTCTCGGCTTACCTTTGATGTTACTTGGTCTTACCCTCGCTTTCTGGATAACCATTGTGGGATCAAACTATCCATCCGAATTGATTGCCCGCCTTCTGTTCTCGGTAGAAAATTATGGAAGCAGGTTATTTGAGTGGATAGGAATGCCCGGGTGGGTTTCTGGATTTTTATGGCACGGGATATATCGCGGGCTTGCTTGGGTGGTCAGCGTGATGCTACCGCCTATGGCAATTTTCTTCCCAATCTTCACCATACTGGAAGACCTGGGTTACCTGCCGCGAGTTGCCTTAAATCTGGACTGGCTTTTTAAGAAAGTTGGAGCACACGGGAAGCAGGCACTGACGATGACTATGGGTTTCGGATGCAATGCGGCAGGGGTAATTGCCACGCGCATCATTGAATCGCCCCGGGAGCGTCTGATTGCCATTCTGACGAATAACTTTGTGCCCTGCAATGGGAGATATCCCACATTGATTATGTTGGGAACGATATTCGGGGTATCTGCCTTTCCGACTGCTTTAGCTTCGCTTGCTGCCGCTGGCGCTGTTGTGGGCTCGGTTCTCGTGGGCATTATTTTCACCTTCCTTTCCTCTTATCTTTTTTCCCGAACGATTCTGAAGGGGGAAGCCAGCGCCTTCACTCTGGAACTTCCGCCGTATCGCAAGCCGAACATCAAACGCATTCTATACACCTCTTTTATTGACCGAACCATCTTTGTCCTGTGGCGGGCAATCATTATGGCTGCCCCTGCCGGTGCCATTATCTGGATTCTGGCGAATGTCTACATTGGGAATGAGACTTTGTTCCAGATGATCTCTATGTGGCTGAATCCTCTCGGCTATGCCATCGGTCTGGATGGAGTAATCCTTCTGGCATATATCATCGCCATTCCTGCCAATGAGATTGTTGTTCCTACCATCATTATGGGGTATCTCAAAGCGGAGATGATGACGGAACTGGAAAGTCTTTCGGAACTGCGGCTTTTTCTGGTAGATCAAGCAGGATGGACTTTGCTCACCGCGGTTTGCCTGATGTTATTTGCCGTTCTGCATAATCCCTGTTCCACCACTATTCTCACCATTTATAAAGAAACGGGGAGCAAGAAATGGGCAACCATCGGCGCTCTGTTCCCTCTGGGATTTGCCTTTTTTACTACCTTCCTTGTCGCTTCCATCTGGAGGTTGATTGCTGGGGAATGAGTGATACAATGAATACGGGAATTCGGAGGTTATGCTATGGCAAGAGAGAATCATAAAACGCTGGAAATAGCGGTAAAGGGAATGGATTGCGCTTCCTGTGCTGTGCACATCAAAAAGTTAATTGAGAAATTACCCGGTGTGGATTCCGCAGAAGTTTTTCTTTCCGCTGAGAAAGCGGTGGTTCACTTTGACCCTTCAAAGGTGGATGTCACTGCCATAAAGAACACAGTGGAAAATCTCGGATATTCCGTGGGTGATGAGCCTTCTGCTGGTGAGCGAGAAGCTTCTCTGACAGAATTTACTCGGCGGGCTTTTCAGATGTTCTGGCTGGTATTCGGAGCAGTGCTTTTCATCGTCGTCGTAGGTGAATGGCTCGGGCTTTTTGAAGCCATCACGGAAAAGATTCCAGAGTTGCTTGCCGTTCCGATAATTTTGTTCGCCTCCGTTCCTATATTGTGGAAAGTGGTGAAATCCGCATCGCAAGGCAGGATTCTCTCCCACACCTTGATGTCGGTGGGATTTCTTGCCGCATTGCTCGTGGGGGAATGGCCAGCGTCTGCTGTGGTGTTGTTCTTTATGCACATTGGCGATTACACCGAGCGGTTCACCGCTGAACGCGCCAGAAAAGCGGTGAAAGAACTGACTTCCCTCATCCCCCGAACAGCCCGAGTGGAGCGGGATGGCATTGAGAAAGAAGTGCCGGTCGCGGAAGTCCGTGCGGGCGAGATGGTGATTGTGCTCCCCGGCAAAAAAATCCCTGTGGACGGAGAAGTATTGGATGGAGATGCTACGGTAGACCAATCCATCATCACCGGGGAATCTATGCCGGTTGAGGTAGGTCCAGGTTCCCGGGTCTTTGCGGCTACCATCGCAACGATGGGGAGACTGAAAGTAAAAGCGACCCATATTGGACCCGATTCCACTTTTGGACGCGTGATTCGTATGGTAGAACAAGCAGAAGCAAATCGGGCAGAAGTTCAGCGTGTGGCGGACCGATTTTCTGGCTATTATCTGCCCGTTGTGCTGGGTATTGCTGTGCTCACCTTCCTGTTCAGAAAAGACCCGTTGTCAGCCGCGGCAGTTCTGGTGGTCGCTTGCTCCTGCTCTTTTGCCATCGCCACACCGATTGCCATTATGGCATCTATCGGTGCTGGAGCAAAGCGAGGCTTGCTCATCAAAGGCGGAAAGTATTTGGAAATTATGTCCCGCGTCTGTGTGTTGCTTCTGGACAAAACAGGAACACTCACCTTTGGCAAGCCACAAATTGTAGATATTATCCCCCTGAATGAGACATCCGAAAAGGAGTTGCTTTCCCTTGCTGCTTCCGCAGAGCGATATTCTGAACATCCGCTCGCGGAGGCGATTCGCCACGCGGCAAAGGAGCGAAATGTGCCGATTTACCCCATCCAGTATTTTAAACCTTTCCCCGGATTGGGCGTGTGCGCAGAAGTAAATGGCAAAAAGGTCATCGTCGGAAATAGAAAAATGGTCCTGGGAGATGGAATGGTCTCTCAGGCGGAGCAGATTGAGTCGGAGGGCAAGACCTCCATTTTCGTTGCGGTGAATGGGGAATTGGTGGGCATTCTCGGGGCTGCCGATACTGTGCGTCCCGAAGTGCCCGAAGCGCTCCAAGCTGTGCAGGCTTTTGGTGTTCATCGGATGGAAATCCTCACAGGAGATAATGAGCAAACTGCGGAGGCACTGGCGAAATCTCTCGGCGTTTCTTATCGGGCCAACCTTTTACCCGAGCAGAAAATTGATGTGGTGAAAGAATACCAGGCAAAAGGGCATACTGTAGTAATGGTGGGTGACGGCGTAAATGATGCACCAGCCCTGGCGCAGGCAAATGTGGGAATTGCTATGGGTGCTGCTGGCTCCGATGTGGCTATGGAGGCTGCTCACATCGCTTTAATGCGGGAAGACTGGGCACTTATCCCGAAATTATTCTCTATTGCGAGGCGAACTGTGCGGGTCATCTATCTCAACATCGGCTTCACCGTTATATTCAATCTGGTCGGGATTTCCCTCGCAGCTCTGGGCTATTTACCGCTCATTTTCGCCGCTGCTCTGCAATCTATGCCGGACCTCGGGATTCTTGCAAATTCCTCCCGCCTTTTGAAACAATAGCATTTTTCACTTTCGCTCTTCAGTTTTTTATCCGAATTTGTATTCAATGCCGAATCCACCGCGGGGATAAGACCAGGAGATATTGTCAAAAGGGCAGAGGAATTCTGCAGCCGCACATTCTATGCAGTTTTCCCAGGATACCACAATTCGTTGATTCTGTTCATCCCAGGTATATGTCTTTGCCGGGCAGACTTTGGTGCAGGGTTTGTCTTTGCACTTGAGGCAAACTTTCTCATCCCGGATGAAGATATGGGGATGCCCTTCATCGGTAACATTCTTGACCAAAAATAATTTATCTTCAATGCTCATTCGCTGGCTCATCCTTCAAATCCCCTCCACAGAGAGAACAAATCGGAAAAAAATGCAGAAAGCGATTTTTGCTTTCTCAAAGCCTTCCAGATGGTTCTCTCTTTTTCTTTCTTTGGTACGCCATCCACGCTCAGCATTTCCCGCGCAGCGTAAGACAGCCAGGAAGGATAAAAGTCCAGGAAATCTTTGCGTTTGCGCTGTATTGTAGGCGTCAGATGGCGATATTTCTTCAGGTCTGCGTAAATAAAGGAATTGTGCACTTTCTTTTCATATTCGGATAAGGTTTTTTCTGAATAATCCTTTCGCTGGTGGGCAAGGAGAGCAGTTTCTCCAGCGAAAATTCCGGAAATCAGAGCGAAATTGGAGCCTTCCCGGTGGATGGCATTGGTAAACATTGCCGCATCCCCGCAGACGAGCACTCCGGGTTTATATAGTTTGGGCAATCCGCGGAAGCCAGCTTCGGGAATCAAATGCGCCATATATTCCAGAGGTTTTCCCCCTGCGAGCAGAGGACGAATCGCAGGCAGTTGCTTGAAGTCTTCCAGCAGTTCATATGGAGGAATTCGGGTTTGCAGGAGGTCATCAAGTAAAGCGCCGATGCCCACGGAGAGGCTATCTTTATTGGTATAAATGAAGGCATATCCGAGCATATTTTTCGTTGCGTAGCCGAAGCATTCAATGGTAGCACCGGCACCTCTCTCCAGTCCGAACCGGTCTTCAATCTTTTCCGATGGGAGGCTGATGACTTCTTTCACAGCGAGGGCGAAATGCTCTTTTTTCAGTTTTGGCAGCAAACCTGCTTCCTGAGTTAAGACGGCATAGGCTCCTTCTGCGATAATGACTATGGGAGCGTAAATGTCTCCATCCGGTCTGTCGGTGGAGACGCCGCTCACCTTGTCTCCTTCTTTGAGCAAATGCTCCACTTTAGTTGAAGGCAGAAGCAGGCAACCGGCGGATTTGGCTTCTTTGAACAGCCATTCATCAAACTTCACGCGGAACACTGTGAAAGCATTGGGTATGGAATCAAGGAAAGCGGGCGACCGGAAACCAAATTTTATCGCATCGTCTTTCGTGAGAAGCCAGAAATTTTCCTCCACGATTGGGCGTTCCCAGACTTTCTGAATCTGGGAGACATCAGGAACCAGAGGGATAAGAGAGCGGGTATACAAAACGCCGCCCATCACATTTTTCACTCCAGGCTTTCTTCCTTTCTCAATGACCAGAACTTTCATTCCGCCTTTTGACATTGTGATTCCTGCGGCGATGCCGGCAGGTCCTGCTCCTATCACGATGGCATCAAAGCGTAATTTAGGCATAAAAGGCATTCCCTCCTAATTTTTCCTTTTTTCCATCATTTGCTCTTTCCTTTCCTCAATTTGCTTGAGCAATTCGGGCAAAATTTGGTATAAATCTCCGACAATGGCAACATCAGCGACCTGAAAGATGGGGGCGTTAGAGTCGGTATTTATCGCAACGATAAAATCGGAATGGCGCATACCGACGAGGTGTTGAATCGCGCCGGAAATTCCGCAAGCAAGGTACAAGCGAGGGCGAACGGTTTTTCCCGTGAGCCCTACCTGATGTTTAGGGCTGATCCAGCCGGCGTCCACCACAGCACGGCTTGCCCCTACTTGCCCTCCCAGCGCCTGTGCCACCTGTTGAATCAGTTCAAATCCGGAACGCGAACCCAGCCCTCGCCCCCCGGAAACCACAATCTCCGCATATTCCAGCGCTACCGTATCTTCCTGATGCGTCGGGATGAATTTCAGAATTTCGGTGGGGATTTCTTCCTCGACCAAAGTATAATCGTGAAATTCTTTCAACTCTCCTCTTCTGCCGGGTCGTTTTGGAGGGATGGGAAAAGTTCTGGGGCGGACGGTTGCCATCTGAGGGATATGTTTCGGGTCGGGGCAGACTATTGTTGCCATCAGGTTTTCCGAAAATGTGGGTCGGGAGGCAAGAAGTTGCCGGCTTTCCTCATCCACATCCAGTACGGTGGCATCTGCGGTCAAGCCCGTTTCCAGCGATGTTGCCACTGCCCCTGCAAGGTCTCTTCCCAGTGTGGTGGCGCCGAAAAGAAATATATTGCAACAGTGTGTTCGGCAGATCGCATCTATCACCTTACGGTAAGGATAAGTGCGATACCATTCCAGCGCTGGATGGGAAATTAAAATGACTTCATCCGCACCGTATGCCCAAGCTTCTTCAACCAGATGTGTTACCTTATAGCCTGGTAAGACAGCGACCAGGCGGTCTGAAGTTTTTTCCGCCAGTTGTTTGCCCACGCCCAGAAGTTCCCAGGATACCGGATGTGCTTTACCCCTTTCCTGCTCTACGAAGACCCAGACATCCCCCGGGCGAATTTGCACTTCCTGGCTCATCCAATGAGACGTCTGACGGCAAGAACTTTGAAAAGTTCTTCTGTTACCTTCGCTGGTTCATTTCCTTCTATGAACACCGTGTTGCGTTTTTCCTGAGGGACATAAGTTTTTTTCACAATGGTAGGAGAACCTTTCAATCCAATGTGCCTCCGGTCCATTGCCAGCATTTTCGTATCCACGCGGACCGGAGTATATTCCAGCCCGGCAAGTACCTGTTCGGGGGAGGTGCGTGGAGGTAATCCAAAATCGGGCAGGCACATAATCAGAGCGGGCAGTTTTGCCTGCAGAATTTCCCTGCCTTTTTCCAGTTTCCTTTCCGCCACCAGCATCCTGTGGTCAAAATCCACCCAGTGAATTTGAGCGCAATAAGTAATCTGACTGCAATCCAGGCGAGTGGCAATCCCCGGTCCCACCTGACTGGTATCGCCATCAATGGTCTGTTTGCCAGTAAAAATGATGTCAATGGGATTTTTCTCAGAAATCCAGCGAATCACCTTAACGATGGCATAAGTGGTGGCAAGAGTGTCCGAGCCTGCCAGAGCCATATCGGTCAGGTGCACTGCTTCATCACATCCCATTGCCATACATTCCTGAAGCGCGCTAACTGCCTGTCCCGGACCCATCGTCATTACTGTGATTTTCCCGCCGTAGCGCTGCTTCACTTCAATAGCGGCAGATACAGCGAATACATCATACGGATTCAAAATGGCAGGAACTCCGGTTCGTATAAGCGTTCCAGTTTCCGGGTCAATCCGCATCTGCCGGGAATCCGGCACTTGCTTTATGCAGACCAGGTAATGGGGCATCCTCTTCACTCTCCCCTATGGAGGGATAAGGGGACGAAGGACACGAACCAGGAAATCCTGATAATCTTCTGGCGTGGGAAATCCTGAGCCTTTCTTGAATTTCAGGCTTTTCAGAATGCGCACTTCTTCTGGAGTGACTTTGAGGTAAAATGCTTCGGTGCGGCAGAGAAATTCCCACAAAGCGGGAGGAAGGCTGTGTGAAGAGAAACCCGCTTCTTGAACGATGAATTCCGCCCGCTGGACTGCTTCTTGCGAGGTAATCCTTCTGCCCGATGGCGTATAGATAATCCCATCTTCCTGAAGGAACACTTCCACAGGGATGCCCGTAAATGAGGAGATTTTCTCCAAGAGGGCAATGGAGGGCAGCAACTCCTTCTGTTCCAGCATAGACAGATAACTCCGAGAAATGCCCAATTTTTTCGCCACCTGCTCCTGGCTATAATTCTGCCTGGCCCGCCATTCCCTCAGCAATCTTCCCAGTTTTTTCATTCCGTAAATAATATTATCAAAAAATCAACTATTGTGACGAGGCAGAAGATGAAGCAGCCGGTTGCGGTACGGGGAAAATGCGCTGGAGGATATCCAGCGGGAAGGGGATAAACAGAAGAGTGGCTTTTTCCGCAGAGACCTCGGCGAGCGTCTGCAAGAAGCGAAGTTGAACGGAGATGGGATTAGAAGCGAGGACCTGGGCGGCTTGTGACAGCCGTTCTGCTGCCAGATATTCTCCTTCTGCGTTGATGATTTTTGCCCTTCGCTCGCGTTCGGCTTCTGCCTGGCGTGCCATCACTCGTTTCATCGCATCTGGCAGTTCCACATTTTTTAATTCCACGATGGAACACTTCACGCCCCACGGGTCGGTCTGCTTATCAATAATCTCCTGAAGGGCTTGATTGATTTTCTCTCGTTGGGAAAGCAATTCATCCAGTTCTGCTTGCCCGATGGTGCTTCTCAGCGTGGTCTGTGCGATGAGGCTGGTGGCAAGGATGTGATTTTGAATTCGTGTCACCGCCTTTTCCGGATCCATCACGCGGAAATATACCACCGCATCCACTTTGACCGTCACATTATCCCGGGTAATAATTTCCTGAGCGGGTACATCCATCGTAAAGGTGCGTAAATCCACCCGGATTATTCTCTCCACAATGGGAATGATGAGGATAAAACCCGGACCGCGAATCCCCACCAATCGCCCAAGGCGAAGTATGACTCCTCTTTCCCACTCCGGCAGGATTTTAATTGCCGTAGACAACAACCAAATAACCAGGAAAAGCAAAATCAGAATCGCATAAGCCGCTGTCATTTTCTTATCCCTCCTTGCATTTCTGGATTTTCGTTCTGCTCTGACTTTTCCACCCAGACCAGCATTCCATCTACTTTTCGCACGCGTATCTGCGTTCCTTTTGGAATATTACCTTCCAGCGAACGCGCCTTCCAGAGTTCACCTTCCAGATGAACCAGCCCCACTGGGGTTAAATCGCGTATCACTTCTCCCACCTTTTCTACCAGATTTTCCCTGCCGACAAAGGGACGGCGAAGATGGGCGATAATTACCATCGGAACTACAAACAACAGAAATACAAGAAACGCCCCTCCTATGATGCCCACAATTTCAAATGGCACCCGGAAAGGAGCGGCGAACATCAGGAAAGAACCTAAAAGAAATATCCCTACGCCCAGCGCGCCAAAAAACCCAAATCCCGGTGTTTTTAATTCCACAATTATCAGCACCAGACCCAGGACAAGAAGCGCCACTGCTCCATACGAGACCGGCAAATTCTGCAGGGCAACAAAGGCCAGGATCAAGCAGATTAACCCAATGATGCCGGGATAATACTGCCCCGGATGTAGAAATTCATAAAGAATACCCCACATTCCGATAATCAAAAGAATATATGCTACTGTTGGACTGGCAATTGTGCTGAAGAAGATTTCCCGATGGCTCATTGGAATCTCTTTTGCGGTTGCATCCAGGGTAAACAGGGTGAAAGTCCGGTCATTTTTCTCCACTGTGCGGTTGTTCAATAAAATGAGCAGGTCGTTGGTATCTTTGGCAATCAAATCAATAACCTTCTCTTGCAGGGCTTCTGTTTCGGAGATGGAGATGCCCTCTGTGACGAAGCGAACGGCGATTTCTTCATTGCGGTGTTTTTTTCGAGCGATGGTGCGCATCAGAGCGGCAGCGTCTTCCGTGATTTTTTTCATCACAGTTTCCGGAACAGATTCCCCCTCCATTCCGCCCATAGGTATGGGCGATGCTGAGCCCACTGTGGTTCCGGGAGCCATTGCTGCGATATCTGCCGCCATCAGGATAAATGCGCCTGCCGAGCCGGCATGCCCTCCGCTTGGATAGACAAAAACTACTGTCACCACCGGGGTTTCCAGCATCTTCTGTATTATGGCGCGTGTGCTGGTCAGTAATCCTCCCGGGGTATCCAGTTTAATCAGGATGAGTTCCGCCTGGTGTTTTTGCGCCAATCCTAATCCGCGCTGGATGTATGCCGAAGTGAACGGATTTATGGAATCCTGGATGTTAAGCACATAAATGACCTTTTTATTTACCCCGTTAACACCCGTGAGGAAAAATAGCAATAGCACTATCCAGCGCAACAAATTACGCATTCAACCCACCCAATTTGAGTATATCAAACTGCGGGGTGCAAGGCAGGCTAAGTTTCATCTTTCAGAAGTAATTTTCGGTTGGGAAAGAAAAGAATTCGGGCATCGGCGACATAAACTCCTTTGCCCTGATGCAGGACAATCAGAGGATTAATATCCAGTTCTTCAATTTCTTCCACTTCCATCGCTAATTGGGATAAGCGTAAAAGGGATTCTTCCAGTGCGGGAATGTCGTAGGGAGGTTCTCCGCGCGCACCTGTGAGCAGGGAATGGGCTTTGACTCCTTGAATCATTCTCTGGGCTCCGAGAGGACGAATAGGCGCTATCCGAAAAGTGACATCTTTGAATACTTCTACATAGATACCACCCAGCCCGAAGAGGAGTAAAGGTCCAAACTGTGGGCTTCGTTTGATTCCCAGAATGGTCTCTTTGCCCTGGAAAATCATTTTCTGTATGAGAACGCCATCACACCGGGCTTCCGGTTTTTTTGCCCTCAGGGTTTTCATCATTTGCCGATACGCCTGAACAACTTCTTCTTCGTCTTTCAAGTTTATATGCACTCCGCCGAAATCCACTTTATGCACGATGTCTGGCGAAACGATTTTTGCCACCACGGGATAGCCGATTTCCTCTGCCGCATCTATTGCTTCTTCCAGATTTTGCGTGAGCCGGTATGGAGCAATTCGGAAACCGTATGCTTCCAAAACCTGGTATGCTACCGGTTCAGTAAGATGGCTCTGATTTTTTCCCTGCGCCATTTGAAGAATATGACGGACCTGCTCCGGGTGCACATCGGAAAATTTAGGGATTTCGGCTCTCGGACGATGCACCCACCATGCGAACTGCGACATATGGGTGAGCACGCGCGCAGCCGCTTCAGGATATTCATAAACGGGTATGCCAGCATCTTGAAGGATGCGAACGGCTGGTTCCACATCCTGCACCGCCATCATACAGAAAAGGACCGGTTTGTGGAATTTCAGAGCCGCCTCCACTATCTTTCTGCTAATTTGCTCTGGTTGAGTAGCGATGTGGGGGGTGCAAATCGTAAGCACGGCATCTACCGTTTCTTCTTTCAAAACGGTTTCCAGCACTCTGGCATAGGTATGCTCGTTCGCATCGGCAATCATATCAATCGGATTTTCCACGCTGGCAGTTGGGGGCAGGAAGGAGCGCAACTGTTGCTTGATTTCCGGGGCGATATGAGCCAGACGAGCACCCAGGCGCACGAAGGCATCGGTCGCCATAATCCCAGGTCCGCCTGCGTTCGTGACCACAGCGATGCGATTTCCTGCTGGTATGGGCTGACTGGAAAAAGCGCGCGCCGTATCAAAAAGCTCTTCCAGCGAATCCACACGGATTACACCAGATTGCTGGAATAGCGAATGAATTACTTCATCCGAGGCAGCCAGCGCACCGGTATGCGAGAAAGCCGCTCGCGCACCCGCTTCAGTCCTCCCACTCTTCACTGCAATGATGGGCTTGGCTTGAGGGAGTTCCCCGGTAATCTGTCGGCTGAGCTCAATAAATTCCCTCGCATTCGTCAGACTCTCCAGATATACCAGGATGACACGAGTCTGCAGGTCATCCCGGAGATATTTTAGAAGCAGATTCTCGTGAATATCCGTCTTGTTGCCCAAAGAAACAAACTTGGAAATGCCGATGTTCCGCGCACAAGCGAATTCCAGAGCAGAAACTCCCACTGCTCCACTCTGCGTGAGGAAAGCAATGTTTCCACGAGGTGGAAAACTTTTGGCAAAGGTGGCGTTCATAGAAATAGATTCGTCCGTGTTGATCACGCCGAAACAGTTGGGTCCGATGAGACGAATTCCGTATCGCTGGGCAATTTGCTTGATTTGCTCTTCCCTTTTTTCCCCTTCTGGTCCAATTTCAGAAAAACCCGCAGCAATAATGATAGCCCCTTTCACCCCTTTTTCCCCGCATTCTTCCAAAATTTCTGCCACATTTTCTGCCGGCACGATGATTACTGCCAGGTCCACCTCATCCGGGACATCCAACACACAGGGATATGCTTTTACACCGTTGACCGAAGGGATGGAAGGATTTACTGGGTACAATACCCCCGTATACCCACAGGAGAGTAAATTGGAAAACAACGCCCAACCTAATTTCCCTTTCTTCCGGGATGCCCCAATCACTGCGATACTTTTTGGTTCAAAGATGGCTTTCAGTTGATTCATTGAAAAAGGATGGTGCCGCTGGCTTCTGGACTAAAAGAAAGCAGATAAAGCGGAATATCGCCCACCTCTTTCCGAATAAATTCCAGATAATGCACAAGCGGGTCAGGAAGAGATTTTAGAGAGAAAGAAGCCGGGAGGCGCCATCCGGGAAATGTCTCATATATCGGCTCGCACTGTTCCAACAGGGATAAATCTTCTGGGGGGACCTCCAGCAGGCGATTCCCATTTTTATAAGCCACGCAGAGATGAACTTGTTCCAGCGAATCCAGCACATCAATTTTGGTAATCGCCAGGGCGGAAAAACCATTGATTCTTTGGGCGTAGCGCAGAAGGACCAGGTCCAGCCATCCGACTCTGCGCGGTCTTCCCGTGGTCGCACCGAATTCTTTGCCTATCTCCTGGATTTGTTGGGCAAGACGACCATGGATTTCTGTAGGAAATACTCCGCCTCCCACCCGGGTGCAGTACGCTTTGGACACGCCCACAATGTCCGTCAGCATTTTCGGCTGAATACCGGTAGAAAGTCCGATTGCAGAAACAATGGTGTGGGAAGATGTCACATACGGATATGTGCCGTAATCCACATCCAGCAAGGTGCCCTGAGCGCCTTCAAAGAGTATGGTTCTGCCGTTCTGAGTTTCCCGGTGAAGCAATTCCAGAGTGTCGCAAACATAGGGGCGCAGCATTTCCGCATAGCCCAGATATTCTTCAACGATTTGCTCGGGCGAAATAGGCGGTAGACGGTATAAATAGGAAAATAAAGCATTTTTCTCCTTGAGGACAAAATTCAGTTGATTACGAAACCGGCTGGGGGAATATAGGTCGCCCACTTGAAGACCCAAACGCCCCGTACGGTCCATATATGCCGGTCCAATCCCTTGCAATGTGGTTCCGATGCCGGATTTTCCCCGAAGCATTTCCTGCCCCTCATCCTGTTGTTTGTGGTATGGAAGCACAATATGCGCTCGGGGCGAAACATAAAGGACGGGATTCTCTATGCCAAAATCTCGCACCACCTGCATTTCCTTAAACAGAAGCGGAATGTCCACCACCACTCCGGAAGAAATTACGGATGTTTTCCCCGGATGAAGGCATCCGGAGGGAAGCAGATGGAATTTAAATTCTCTGCCGTTTTTGAACACGGTGTGTCCCGCATTGCTTCCGCCGTTGAATCGGACCACAATATCTACTTCCGAAGCAAGGTAATCTACCACCTTTCCTTTTCCTTCATCTCCCCACTGCGCCCCAATTATGGCGATTAATTTCCCCATTTCAGTTCCCTGCCATCAGTATTATGCCACATCTCTTCTCCTCTGGGAGCGACAATTTTGGACATGAGTCTTGCGGATTGTTCGTTCCCTTTTTTTAGATTTAATATAATATAGTTTTGGCTATGGGGGAGAGAGGAAAGGAAATAACGGCAGAAAAGGCGGAAAAAGTCGTGGAAAGTTTGAGGGCGATGTTTGCCTATGAATGGCTGGAAATTTATTATTTTCTGACCGCGTCTTGGAGAATGACCGATTTTGCAGGGAAGCGCGTGGCAAAATTTTTCCGCGAAGAAGGTCTGCAAGATTTGAAATCCGTAGAGAAAATTGCCAAAAGGATTCTGGAACTGGGTGGGGAATTACCCCTAAATTTTGATGAAGTTGTTAGCATCGCCTCTCAACATTATCCTCATAACCTTCCTGAACGGGACAATACGATAGGGCATTTAGAACAGATACTAAAATTTGAGCGGCAAGAAATTGCTTTTCTGCAGAGCCTTTGCTCCGAGACTTTTGGAAAAGATGATGTTTCTTTTATGTTGTTCAGTGAGTTGCTTCAGGATGAAGTGGGTGATGAGCATAAATGGCAACAATTGCTCAAAAAGGAGGGAGGATAGATGGGAGAGAAAGGAAAAGAAATTATCGGACTTCCGGTGGACCAGGTGATAGCAGAACTTTTGAAGGCTTATAGCGATGAGTGGCTTGCGTGCTACCAGTATTTAATTTCTGCTTGGAGATTAGCCGGTCTGAATGCGCCAGAAGTTATGGAGGAATTAAAGAAGCAGGGGATGCAAGAACTGGAACACGCCGAGGAACTTGCGAAGAGGATACTGGAACTGGGCGGTGAACCGGTGCTGAACCCGAAAGACCTGCTCACCACAAGCGAATGCGGATATATCAGTCCGCCGAAAAGCCAGGCAGATGTGAAGCAGGTATGCAAAGATGTGGTTCAAGCGGAGCGCTGTGCGATTTCTGCTTATAAGAAACTCGCTGATTTTACTTTTGGAAAGGATTATGTGACCCACCAACTGGCATTGCACATTCTTGCGGAAGAAGTCGCCCACGAAGAGATATTTGAAAATTTCCTGAAAGAAGTCTGATTCAGGCGGACGGGGCAGACAAAAGAGTAGCAAGAGAGGCGACCATCTTTTTTCCCCATTTGTCTGCCTGATAGATAGTTTCTATAGTTCCGAAGCTAAATGTTTCCTTTTCCATTTCATTTAAAGTTTTCTCTATCAGAACCGGAATATCGGTGAAACGGATTTTCTCCTGAAGAAACAGGCTGACGGCAAGTTCATTGGCGGCGGTCATCACTGCGGGATATAATCCGCCTTTTTCTGCCGCTACCCGGGCTATTTCATAGCAGGGGTAGCGGGTGGGGTCCACATCAAAAAAGGTCAGGCTTCCCAACTCGGTAAGCGATAGGCGGGGCAAAGGCGCGGGTGTTCTCTCCGGATGCGTGAGCGCATAAAGCAAGGGAATCCGCATATCCGGAACTGCCATTTGCGCCAGCACGGAACCGTCAATAAATTCCACCAGCGAATGAATTACCGCCTGTGGGTGAATTACCGCTTCAATCTTTTCATAAGGTAATCGGAAAAGATGATGCGCCTCAATGATTTCCTGCCCTTTATTCATCAGTGTAGCTGAATTGATTGTTACCAGAGGACCCATTTTCCAGGTGGGATGGCTGAGCGCCTGCTGAGGTTTGATATGCGCTAATTCGGCTTTGGGATAATTCAGAAATGGTCCGCCTGAGGCAGTGAGAAGCAATTGTTGCACATAAGTAGCTTCCCGACCTTTCAGCACCTGAAAAATGGCATTGTGCTCGCTGTCCACCGGGATAAACTGAGCCCCATTTTGCTCCGCTGTTTGCAGGAGGATTTCCCCGGCAGATACCAAGCTTTCTTTGTTTGCCAGAAGTATGGTCTTTCCCGATTTGCAGGCAAGATAAGTGGGCTTAATCGCCGCTGTTCCGGATATGGCAATTAAAACCACATCAGTTTGCTCATCGGTCACCAAATCCTCCATTCCTGCATCTCCATCCAGCACTTCCACATGCCCAACCAGAATTCGCTTCAATTCCAATGCCGCATTGCGCGCATAAACCACCACTCGGGAGGGATGATACATCCCAATCTGCTCCAGCAGGATTTCCAGATTTTTCCCGAAAACGCAGAGCCCATATATGGAATACTGCTCCTTCAGGGCAGTGGAATCAAAAAGGGAAAGCGCCTGCATACCGATGGTTCCCGTTGAACCCAGAATCACTAAATTCTTTTTCTTCATCCTCATTGATTATATCATTGAAATGGAATGAAAGTGCTGGTGCTAATTGGACCGACCGCGATAGGCAAATCCCGCGTGGCTCTAAAAATCTGCCGGAAAATCCCTGCGGAAATTATTTCCGCCGATTCCCGACTTGTGTATCGTTATCTGCAGATTGGGGCGGATAAACCTTCTCTCCAAGACCGGGAACAGGTTTGCCACTGGCTGATTGATATCAAAAATCCTGATGAGCAATATACGGTTGCTGAATATCTCAAAGATTTCTGGGAGTGTGTGCGGCAAGTCGCGGAAAACGGGAAAACGCCCGTAGTGGTGGGAGGAACAATGCTTTATATCCGTGCGATTCTTTTTGGCTACGATTTCGGGAAAACTCCTCCGGATATGCAACAGCGAGAAAAGTGGAAAGCGGAAGAAGCCAAACAGCACGGAATTCTTTACAAAAAACTTCAGCAAAAGAATCCGGAATGGGCAGAAAAGTTATCTCCTTCTGACCTCCCGAGAATTATTCGGGCGCTGGAAAGGAAGCAAACCCCCTCTTCTTTTCCCCCATCTTTTCCCGTGCAATTCTCCACTTTTGCCCTCATTGCTTCCCGGGAATGGATATATCAGCGAATCAACGAACGTGTGGACCGAATGGTTCAGCAGGGACTGCGAGAGGAAGTCCAGAATCTTTTTTCCCAATATCCCTCCAACAGCCCTGCTTTTCGCACGCACGGCTATCAGGAACTTGTCCCCTATTTTGAAGGCAAAATTTCTTGGGAAGAAGCCATTCGTCTGGTGAAACAGCACACGCGCAACCATGCCAAGCATCAACTCACCTGGCTGAAAAAAATCCCTCATATTCCGATTGAAGTAGCAGGCAAAACTACCGAAACCATCGCCTCCGAAATCCTCTCATTATTCCTACACAAATAACCTCCCCCAAACTTTTTTCCATTCTTGGGCGAGTTTAGACCACTGGTAGATGCTCATTGACCTCCGCTCCCTAATGTGGATTATCCTGTTATACAAACCGATGTCTTTCACTTCCATTCTTCGCTGGCATCTCCTTCCTGCTGGCTACATCCCCATTGGTTATTCCCGCTGAAACAACGGAGGGATATCATAGAGTTCAATTCTATCTCTTTTTGGCTTGCCGTTTGCCCCCACTACTGCTTACTGGCTATCGGTCGGCTTTGCACTCTTTGTATTTGGGGATGGGCTGGTTGCCCTGCTC
>FWWM01003022.1_pt1 | contig 43113 bp, 41 predicted proteins | sample 2228351 | NCBI WGS metagenome assembly FWWM01 (sample SAMEA103939774, study PRJEB20133) | metagenome
GAGCGGATGGGGACGGCATTTCTCTCATCTTCCCCAAAGCCCCCAGAGTCGTCGAACCCTTTGCCTTTTAATTGGACCAGAGTGGTATTGAAACATAGTGTTGTTCTAGAAATTGACGACGACGAAGAGGCCTTTTAATTGGACCAGAGTGGTATTGAAACGACGCTGAAGCAATTGCAGCGTTTGAGGGTTGGGAGCTTTTAATTGGACCAGAGTGGTATTGAAACCCAGCCCGCTATCACCTCCTAATCCCTGACGAGCCTCCAACTTTTAATTGGACCAGAGTGGTATTGAAACGGGATGTCTTGGCCCGCGGGGAGGCTACGGGGCACGCTTTTAATTGGACCAGAGTGGTATTGAAACATTCGGACGGGACGATCTACACCGGCGAGGCGATAGAGCTTTTAATTGGACCAGAGTGGTATTGAAACGTCCGCCATTCCTCGATGGAATCCCGCTCGGCATAGCCATCTTTTAATTGGACCAGAGTGGTATTGAAACGGATGTCCACCCCCTTCCCCTTCAGGTACTTGTGGACTTTTAATTGGACCAGAGTGGTATTGAAACATAGATTTGACTGTGTCAATGGCAAGAGCTGTCGTGACTTTTAATTGGACCAGAGTGGTATTGAAACGTCCTCTTCTTCTTCAGGCCACCATACTCTCCAATAATCTTTTAATTGGACCAGAGTGGTATTGAAACCAGGAGATAATCGGCGAGGCCGTCGCGCTGGCGGCACCTTTTAATTGGACCAGAGTGGTATTGAAACAGAAGCTTTGGGCGGTTCATCGAAGGGAGTGTGATTTTCTTTTAATTGGACCAGAGTGGTATTGAAACTAATCGCGCAGCAGCGCGTACAGGTTCCGCTGCGCGAGCTTTTAATTGGACCAGAGTGGTATTGAAACAAAGTCAAGCTGGCCCGGTAGGCCGCTTCACGGGCGCTTTTAATTGGACCAGAGTGGTATTGAAACTAACGAGGACGAAATCCGAGTTGAAGCGCTTCAACCTCTTTTAATTGGACCAGAGTGGTATTGAAACTGCGGTGGGTGAACGAGCGGCTTGAGCCCCACGAGCGCTTTTAATTGGACCAGAGTGGTATTGAAACGGGGGTTTTACAGACATCAAAGTAGATATCATGGATGGCTTTTAATTGGACCAGAGTGGTATTGAAACTTATTTGGCCACTCAGAAGCCCGCAGTTGGCTTCCGTGCGTGCTTTTAATTGGACCAGAGTGGTATTGAAACAGGGAACTGGAAAACTGGCGCAATTTCCCCCCTCTGAGCTTTTAATTGGACCAGAGTGGTATTGAAACTGCGTTGCGTGAGACTAGCAATCTTGCGCAGCGAACTTTTAATTGGACCAGAGTGGTATTGAAACGTGTTGATCCGCTCCGCCCTCGTCCATCCGAGCGGGCTTTTAATTGGACCAGAGTGGTATTGAAACAGAAAACTCACGCTCGAAAAACTTCTGCCCCAGCAGCCCTTTTAATTGGACCAGAGTGGTATTGAAACGCGGTGCAGTATAGTGTGTGGAAGCACTCTTTGCACTTTTAATTGGACCAGAGTGGTATTGAAACATACAGAGAGAGATGTCTATGGACGGTGACGGTACCGGCTTTTAATTGGACCAGAGTGGTATTGAAACTGATATAGTCGATGATATCTCGGCGGAAATCCGCCCCTTTTAATTGGACCAGAGTGGTATTGAAACTTTTCATCGGTCAGGAAGATATTTCGTCGGCTATCAGCTTTTAATTGGACCAGAGTGGTATTGAAACGAGTTGGTCGCCTGGTGGCGAAAACGCTGGTTGCTCCCCTTTTAATTGGACCAGAGTGGTATTGAAACCTCATCTTCGGGGAAAAGCACGGTGAAGTGACTCGGCTTTTAATTGGACCAGAGTGGTATTGAAACAGGATCGGATACGTCGTCGAGCACGAGGAGATTGGCCCTTTTAATTGGACCAGAGTGGTATTGAAACCAGGTCGCGCTTTCAGATAGCCCGCGTCGCCCGATGGACTTTTAATTGGACCAGAGTGGTATTGAAACCCGGTTCACAGGCAAATACATCGCCGCCGCGTATGTACCCTTTTAATTGGACCAGAGTGGTATTGAAACCTTTGACGATCGTAGACTTCAAGCTCCCCCGAAACGCTTTTAATTGGACCAGAGTGGTATTGAAACGGTCGTGTTAGCGGGGACGTAGACTTTGATCGTCCCACTTTTAATTGGACCAGAGTGGTATTGAAACTGGGGTATCTGATTATAACTTCACTATTCTGAAATACCCACTTTTAATTGGACCAGAGTGGTATTGAAACCGTGCAGGTCATACACCTCCTGCACGCTTTTGGGTGCCTTTTAATTGGACCAGAGTGGTATTGAAACCTGCTCGTACCAGGGCCAGTGGGCTTGGACTGCTGCACTTTTAATTGGACCAGAGTGGTATTGAAACCAGTCTGGTTTCAGTCTTGGTTTTGGGGCTCGGTTTTGCCTTTTAATTGGACCAGAGTGGTATTGAAACCGCTGATGGCTCCACGCTCGCCCCCGGCCGGTGCGTAGACTTTTAATTGGACCAGAGTGGTATTGAAACTCATGGGTACGGGATGAAGAGGCGGCAGTAGCTTGGACCTTTTAATTGGACCAGAGTGGTATTGAAACTGGAGGTAAAACCCGGCGTTTACGAGATCAGGCGCCACTTTTAATTGGACCAGAGTGGTATTGAAACAGGGAAACCATCGCAGCTGCTTGAACGCAGCCGCGATACTTTTAATTGGACCAGAGTGGTATTGAAACCGACGCGATAAGGTTCTCTCTAGAGAGCATGGTAGCTTTTAATTGGACCAGAGTGGTATTGAAACCGCGGAAGTCGTGTCGGACGGAGCGTATATCGTTATTTCTTTTAATTGGACCAGAGTGGTATTGAAAGGGCGCAGATAGTGCGTTATAATTCCCCCCGTGAAGAACCAAGCCCTTGATACTCAAACTCCAGAACAAACCCACACGAAGCCCGACCCCGTCGTCCCCGCCAACAGCCTCCACGTCCCCGGCCTCGCCGGCGCACGACTGCCCCGCACCTTCAAAGCACTCCAACACCGAAACTATAGGCTCTTCTGGACCGGCCAGCTCGTCTCCCTCACCGGAACCTGGATGCAGTCCATCGCCCAGGGCTGGCTCGTCTACTTGCTAACTAAGTCCGCTCTGAACTTGGGCATCGTCAGCTTCTCCCAGTTTCTCCCCGTCCTGCTCTTTACCCTCTTAGGCGGCGTCGCCGCCGACCGCTTCGATCGCCATAAATTGGTGATCTTCACCCAGAGCGCCTCGCTCGTCCAAGCGTCTATCTTGGCTTTGCTGACATTGACCGGCGTCGTCGAGGTCTGGCATATCATCGCCCTGGCGTTTCTGCTGGGAACTATCAACGCTTTGGATACCCCCGCGCGCCAATCCCTCATCCATGAGCTCGTCAGCAAGGAAGACCTCATGAACGCCATCGCGCTCAACTCGACGGCGTTCAACGGGACGCGCATCGTCGGGCCGGCCCTTGCCGGGACGCTGCTAGGGGCACTCAGCGCTTGGATCAGTTCCCGCTTTGCCCTGGACTCCACCGGGGCCACGCGCATCGCCATTGGGATCTGCTTCGCCCTCAATGCCCTGTCGTATGTGGCAGTGATCGTGGGCTTGCTGCTCATGGATCGCCGCCCTCCTAAGAAGAACACCCATTACGAATCGGTCTGGAGGAGCTTATGGACCGGGCTGGATTATGCCTGGCGCGATAGAAGAGTACTCCCCCTGCTCAGCCTGATGGGGGTTTCGAGTATCTTTGGGTTCTCGTATGTGACGCTTATGCCTCTCTACGCTGGAGAGATCCTCAAGGTGGGGCCGCAGGGCTACGGGTTCTTGATGGCTGCCGCGGGGCTGGGGGCGCTCTCTGGAGCGCTGATCTTGGCTTCCCTAGGGAATTACCAACGCAAGGGGCTCCTGCTCACCATAGGGAACTTCGTCTTTCCCGTGATGCTGTTGGTCTTTGCGCAGTCCCAGGTCTTCGCTGTTTCGCTGGTGGCGTTAGTGGGGTTTGGCTGGGGGCTGATCACCCAGAATGCCCTCACCAATACGCTGCTCCAGACCCTCGTGCCCAGCGAGCTGCGCGGGCGCATTCTCAGCCTGTATACTCTGATGTTCATGGGGATGTTGCCCTTTGGGAGCTTGCAAGTGGGTGCGGTCGCCGAGCGGTTTGGCGCTCCTGTGGCGCTCACGCTCGGGGCTTTGGTGTGTCTGGGGTTTGGTCTGTTTGTCTGGTGGCGCTGGCCGCACCTGCGCGCCTTACCCTAACGAGGACGCGCCTCCGCGACCGTCTCGAAGGACAAGGGGTGTTGATCGCTTCCGTCTTTCACTATAGTATACTTATGAACTTTCAACGTGAAACTTTGAACTGTATCGTGGGGGAGCGAGCGTGAACATCTTGGAGCTTTTGGCGAGCGATCGACCGATTCGCGAGATCGTCGAGAATTTCCAGCAGGAGTTCAACGAAGTTCTCAACAGCTCCCTGGTGCGCAAGGCTGAAGAATCGAGGGACCTGCCGCCTCTAGCGCAGCAGGCGCTGGCGGGGAGGGACTATTTCAGTTTGCTTCAGTTTGCGACACGCGGGGGGAAGCGCATCCGGCCCCTCTTGTTTTGTTGCGGCTATCTGTGCTTGGGAGGCACCAATGCTCCGGCGATCCTCAACGCTTCGGTTGCCGTGGAACTCCTGCAGACGGGGTTGATCATTCACGATGATGTCATCGACCGCAGCGTCGAGCGTCGCGCTGGCCCGACCATGCACCTGCTGTGGGAGAGATATTTTCGCCAGGCGCGCTATCGCCCGCGGTACCCCAGCGAGCCGGAGCACTTTGGGCTCTCCATGGCTGTGTTGATGGGCGACATCGCTTCGGCGTTGGCGTATGAGACATTAGTGCACGCGGACTTCCCCCTGGAGCACAAAGTGAGAGCCGTCTCTACGTTCAGTGAAGTGATCTATCGTGTCGCATTTGGCGAGCTGCTCGACGTCGATTTGGGCATGAAGCCTCTCGATACGCTCACCGAAGAAGAGATCTTAACAGTCTATAAGCTGAAGACAGCCGGGTACACCACCGAGGGGCCGCTGCATATTGGGGCGGCCTTGGGCGGTGCTCGCCCGCATCATTTGAGAGTATTGAGCGAGTACGCCATCCCCTTGGGGATCGCTTTTCAGGTCCAAGATGATCTCTTGGGGATGTTTGGCTCTCGCGATGCGACTGGCAAGGATGAGGGGTCGGATCTGTTGGAGGCCAAGCGCACGCCGCTGCTGCTGGCGGCATGGCGCGCCGCGTCGCGCCGTGAACGTGCCCTCCTCGAGGAGATTCTGGAGGACCCGCAGCGAGCGCAGCGCGATCTCTCTCAGGTGCGGGCCCTCATCCTCGATACCGGCGCGCTGCGCCATGCCCAAGAGCTGATCGCGCAGAACTTCACGAGGGTCTACGCGAGCTTGCGCCCGATAGAGAGGGAATTTGGGCCAACGGCAGCGCGCTTGCTGCGTCATGTCGCCCAGTACATCGAGGACCGTCACGATTACAAGGGGGCTGTGGAATCCTATGCGCACGCTCACAGTCGACGCGCAAGAGCATAGCTTACTGGCACAACTTGATCCCACGCGGATGCCGACCCATATCGCGATCATCATGGATGGCAATGGCCGCTGGGCCCAGGCTCGTGGGCTGAGCGTCCATCAGGGCCATCAAGCAGGCCGGCAGGCCGTCAAGCGAACGCTGCGGGCCTGCCTCCAGTTGGGCATCAAATATCTCACGGTCTACGCGTTCTCCACGGAGAATTGGAGGCGCCCCCCCAGCGAAGTGAACTTCTTGATGAAGCTCCTCGAACAGGCGATAGAAGACGAGCTCGAGGAGCTCAAGCGCACCGGGGTTCGCGTGCGGGTCATCGGACGCCTAGACGAAAAGATCCCCAGAACCCTTCGGCGCAAGATCGAGCGCGTTATCGAAGAGACTAAACAGAACCGCAGGTTGACGTTCACGGTAGCGATCAACTATGGGGGGCGCGCGGAGATCATCGACGCGGCGCGCAAGGTCGCTGCCGAGGCAGCAGCAGGGCGGCTCGACCCGAGCTCTATTACCGAAGAGAATTTTCACGAATTTCTCTACACCAACGGGACGCCCGATCCCGATCTGATCATCCGCACCGGTGGCGAGATGCGCTTGAGCAACTTTCTGCTGTGGCAGCTGGCCTATGCTGAGTTCGTCTCGACGCCGGTCTACTGGCCGGATTTCGATAAGAGAGAGCTCCTCCGCGCGATTTTGGAGTATCAGCGGCGCGAGCGGCGCTTTGGTGGACGCACCGGAGGCTCGCAGAGGAGCTATCTAACGCCACAAGTCTGCGAGCGGGATCTCTAGCTTGGGAAAGAGCGACGACTGCAGGACCTCATCGCTCTGGTACGTCGCGACGTGCCGGAAGGCCCGTGCCTTCGCGTCAAGCTTATAGACTTCAAGGGTCTCTGTATCAGGGTCGATCAGCCAATACTCTTTGACGCCGTGCCTGGCGTAGATCTGCTTTTTCGTCGTGCGGTCCTGCTCCGCGCTGGTCTCAGATACTATCTCGACGATGAGGTCTGGGGCGCCTTGGATGTTCTTTTCAGTGACGATATTCTTGCGCGCCTTGGAGACGAAGAGCAAGTCCGGCTGGACGACGTTCGTGCGGGACAGAACGACGTCCATGGGGGCGGCGAGCACCTGACCCAGTTTGTGCTTGTGCACGTATTGATGCAAGATAGAAAGCAAATTTGCAGAGACGATCTGATGCTTTGTCGCTGGTGAAGGGCTCACAAAGATCTCTCCCTCCAAGATCTCGTAGCGCTTGCCGTCGTTGGGCAGGTGGAGATAATCGTCGTAGGTGAGCACAACTCTCTGAAGCTCGCCGACCGCACGTGCCATAGAGATCACCTGTAGAGGGGCCATACGCCCTAGATGTCCAAATTCGTGATCATGTCGCTGTTTTCTAGGATGAAATCCCTGCGCGGGCCGACCTCGCTGCCCATCAGCACTTTGAAGAGCTCTTCGGCCTGGAGGGCATCGTTGATCTCGACTCGTTTGAGGATGCGCTTCTCCGGGTTCATGGTCGTCTCCCAGAGCTCTTCGGGGTTCATCTCGCCCAAGCCCTTGTAGCGCTTGATCTCCAGGTGTCCGTCTTTGCCATCTTGGCTGCGCAGCGCGTTCAACTCCTCATCGGAGTAGAGATAGAGCACTTGTCGGCCCTTCTTGACTTGATAGAGCGGCGGCTTGGCGATGTAGACGAACCCCTTCTCGATGAGCTGGCGCAGGTTTCTAAATAAGAACGTGAGCAAGAGCGTCCGAATGTGTGCTCCGTCAATATCGGCGTCGCACATCAGAATGATCTTATGATAGCGCAGGCGCTCGATGTCGAACTCCTCGCGGATCCCTGTTCCCAGGGCCGTGATGAGGGCGTTGAGCTCTTTGTTATCTAAAAGCTTATTCAGAGCGGCTTTTTCGACGTTGAGGACTTTGCCGCGCAGGGGCAATATCGCTTGGAACTCCCTATTGCGTCCCTGCTTGGCGCTGCCGCCGGCCGAATCGCCCTCGACTATGTAGAGTTCGCACTTGGCCGGGTCCTTCTCGGCGCAATCGGCGAGCTTGCCTGGCAGTGTCGTGCTGGAGAGCAGCCCCTTGCGCCGCACGAGCTGTTTGGCTTTTTTGGCGGCAAGGCGCGCCTCTTGGGCCCGCAGGGCTTTTTCTAACAAGATGCGCGCTGTCCCCGGATTGTTATTCAAATAGAGCATCAGTTGCTCGCGCACGATATTGGAGACGCGCTCTTGCACCTCGGGGTTGCCCAGCTTGGTCTTGGTCTGGCCCTCAAATTGCGGATCGCGCAGCTTCACCGAAACGATCGCGGTAAGGCCCTCGCGGACGTCTTTGCCGTCGAGATTTTCGGCGTCCTGGGTGATGATCTTCTTCTCGCGGCCATACTCATTGAAGACGCGGGTGAGCGCGGTCTTAAACCCCATCAGGTGGGTGCCGCCCTCTTTGGTGTTAATGATATTGGCGAAGCTATAGATGTTCTCGTCGTACTCGTCGGTGAACTGCATCGCGACTTCGAGCACGAACCCCGAAGCCCCGTTCTCATCTTTGAAGTAGATGACGTCGTCGTGGAGGGGCTTGCGCCCTTCGTTGAGTTCTTTCACATACGCGGCGATGCCGCCTTCGGATTGGAAGTGTCTGTGGATCCCCGTGATGCGGTTATCGAGATAGATCGAGAGTCCGGGGTTGAGATAAGCGAGCTCTTTGAGGCGATGGACCAGCCGGGCGAAGTCGTATCTGATCTCGCCGAAGATCTGGCGATCGGGCAAGAACGTAACCGTCGTGCCCGTGTCGGTGGCTTCGCCGATTATCTTGAGGTCGCAGGCTTTCTGCCCGCGCTCGAATCGCTGATAGTATCGTTTGCCGTTGCGGCGGACTTCGACCTCTAAGAATTCCGAGAGGGCGTTGACGACCGAGGCGCCCACGCCGTGCAGGCCCCCGGAGACCTTATAGCTTCCTGTATCGAATTTCCCGCCGGCGTGGAGTTTCGTATAGACCAATTCGACGGTATTGATGCCTGCTTCGGGGTGGATCTCCGTGGGGATGCCGCGCCCGTTATCCCAGACCGTGATACGATTGTCCTCGTGCACCGTGACCCTGATCTCGGTGCAAGCGCCGGCAAGATGCTCGTCGATGGCATTGTCGACGATCTCCCAGATTAAGTGCATGAGGCCGTCTTGTCCGGTGCCCCCGATGTACATGCCGGGGCGCATCCGCACGGCCTCGAGGTCTTCTAAGACTTTGATCTGTTCAGCCCCGTACTGGTTCACCGTTGCTGTACCTGAACTGTTGTTCTGGGTTCTCTCTACCAAGCTCTCTCACCCCCAATGTACAATTATACTGAATTAGACCGTCAAAAGCAAAAGAAATCCGTCTGAGCTCTAAGTGACGGCAGCGGGGCGAAATCGGCCCCCCTTGCATTCTCACCAGGGCTTAAGGTACAGTCTTTCTGTATGATCTGGCGATTTCTGGACACAGGCGTTCAAGATGCTGGGTTCAACATGGCCATCGACGAAGCTCTCTTGCTCCTATGCGATAAAAAGCCCCATATCACGCTGCGCTTCTACGGATGGGCGCGCCCCACCCTCTCGTTGGGCTACTTTCAGAGTGTCACTGAGATCGATCTCGAAGAGTGCAGGCGCCGGGGCTTCGATTGGGTGAGGCGGCCCACAGGCGGCCGAGCCGTCCTGCACGACCATGAGCTCACGTATAGCATCGTTGCACCCATCGAGCTGCTTGGGGAGAGCATCGCCCAGTCGCACCAGCGGATCAGTCAGGCGCTGGCAGTGGGATTAGAGAGGCTTGGAGTGCGCGCAGAGTTGGCTGAGCGACCTGGCCCTCACCCTCAGGCCTTCTCCCCGCCCTCACCCCCGTCCCCTCTCCCCTCTGAGGGAGAGGGGGGCAGGGGTGAGGGGGTGAGGGCGGCTTGCTTTGCCGCTCCTGCACCTATTGAGCTGACTGTTCAGGGCAAGAAAATAATCGGCAGCGCTCAGATGCGCACCAAAAAATCTCTGTTGCAGCACGGCTCGATCCCGATCACCATAGATTTTGAGGCCCTCGCGGCGGTGCTGAAGAGAGCGAACTTAGAGCTGCTGCGCCAGAAGGCCGCAGGACTTGCGGAGTTTCTTGGCTATGAGCCGACGCTCGATCAATTGAAAGAAGCTATTCGCTGGGGCTTTGCCGAGTCTTTTAAGATCGAGCTTCACCCCCACGAGCTCTCTTCTGAAGAGCAAGCTCTGGCAGAAAAGCTCTATATCGAAAAATACACAACGCCCGTGTGGAACTGGCGCTGTTGACTTCTAAGAATTATCATAAAATATGGCTATCAAAAAGAGAGTTCGCTCGGTGCTCTTGGCCCTTGATGTGGGCAACACGATGACCAAGCTCGGCCTGTTCTCCGGCGAAAAACTCTTGACGGATTTTCAGCTTGCGTCCAACCGCGAAAGAACGGCTGATGAGCTGGGGCTCTCTCTGAAGGCCTTGCTTGCTGAGTGGCCTAAACCTACTCACGTCATTATCAGCTCTGTCGTGCCCCATCTCAACGCCGCGCTGGCGCGCGCCTTCCAGCGGCATTTTCTGGTCGAGCCCGAATTTTTGAGCCATCGCTGGAACGTGATCAAGCTCGATGTCGAGGAGCCTTCAAAAGTGGGGACGGATCGGATCGCCGATGCTCTCGCCGCGCTCTATCTGTACGGCGGCCCAGCGCTCACGGTAAACTTTGGTACAGCCACGACATTCAATCTCATCTCCGAAGACGGGAGGTTCTTGGGCGGGGCCATCGCGCCGCAGATGGAGCTCGCGGCTTCAGCGTTAGCTCAGCGCGCCGCCCAGCTCTACGAAGTCGAGCTGCACTGCCCTGAAAGCGTCATCGGCAAGACGACCGACGAGAACATTCGCGCCGGGTTTGTGCTGGGGTTTTTGGATCTCGTTTCTGGGCTGATTAAGCGCTTCCGCGCCGAGTATGGGAGAGACTTGAAGGTCATCGCGACCGGGGGCCGGGGCGAGTTCTTCGCCAAGCATATTAAAGAGATCTCGGTCTACGATCCCAATCTGACGTTGCAGGGATTGCGCCTGGCGTGGGAGCTGAGACATAGAGAAGCGCGTTGACTTCACGCGCGCTTTATGCTAGAGTGAGATCAGCCGGGGGCCTCACCCTCGGGGTGTGGGCCCCAGAACACGAGGTGACAGGTATGTTCAATCTCGGTGCCCCAGAGCTTTTATTGATATTTCTGGTGGTGCTCCTGCTCTTTGGCGGGGCGAAACTCCCAGAGCTGGCCCGCGGCTTAGGCAAGGCTATCCGGAACTTCAAGGAAGAGGCCGAGGGCATCAAGCGGGAGTTCGAGAAGGCCGTTGAGCCTCCCCCGCCGGTCTCTTCAGAGAAGAAAGAGCCTAGCGAGCAACCGGCGGCCAAGCAGAGCTAATTTAAATTATGAAGTGGCTTCTCATTCTAGCACTTCTCCTGCTGATCTTGGGCGCGACGCGCTTGCCTCAAGTCGGGCGCAGCCTAGGACAGGCGTGGCGCGCTCTGCGTGAGGAGATGAAGACTTCAAAGAAATAACTCTATGAGGCTCCAAGAATACCAGGGGAAAGAGCTCTTTCGGAGGATTGGGATTCCCGTCGCTGATGGGGAGATAGCGTTCTCGCCTGCAGAAGCTGAGGAGATCGCCCGCAGGCTCGGTGGCCCTGTCGTCGTCAAGGCTCAAGTTTTGGTGGGTGGGCGTGGCAAAGCCGGGGGCATCAAGCTCGCCCAGACCCCCGCAGAGGCGCGCGCCCACGCAGAAAATATCTTACATATGACGATCAAGGGCGAGCGCGTCAGAAAAGTCTTCGTCACCAAAGCCGTCGAGATCGAAAGAGAATTTTATCTCTCGATCACCATTGACCGCGCGGCGAAGAGGCCCATCGTGATCTTCTCCGCCGAAGGGGGCATGGAGATCGAAGAGCTCGCTAGAAGATACCCAGAGAAGATCATACGATTCCACGTCGATCCGTTGATGGGGCTGCAAGCGTATCAGGTGCGCACGGCGCTCTTTCAAGCAGGGATAGCCTCTTCCCTGATGAGGCCTCTTGGCGAGATCTTCTCTAAGCTCTATCAGGCGTTCGTGCAGTATCGTGCCAATCTTGTGGAGATCAATCCGTTAGCGCTCTCCGATGGGAAGCTCATCGCTGTCGACTCGAAATTTATTATTGACGACGACGACGTGCCCGCGGAGCTTGCGGGCTGGGAGGAGGAAGAGCTCTCTGGCAGCCCCCAAGAGCGCGCGGCCAAGCAAGCCGGGCTGCAGTACGTCAAGCTCGATGGGAACATTGGGATTATTGGCAATGGCGCGGGCCTGGTGATGGCCACCCTCGACCTGGTGGCGCGGCAGGGGGGTCGGCCGGCTAACTTTCTGGACGTCGGGGGTGGAGCCAACGCCGAAGTTATGAAAAAAGCCCTGCAGATCGTGCTGTCTGACCCAGACGTGCGCGGGCTGTTTATCAATATCTTCGGGGGGATCACCCGGTGCGATGAGGTTGCGCGGGGGCTCGTGGCGACCCAGCACGAGCTGGGGATTCGCGTCCCCATGGTCGTGCGCCTGACAGGGACCAATGAGCTTGAAGGACGAAAGATTCTTGAAGCTCAGGGCATCACCCCCGTCGCTGACATGGAAGAAGGCGCTGCTACTATAGTGCGCCACGTCCATCAGAGCTCATAGACAGAACTGTCACACTCAGAACTGATGCACTGAGAAACTCATACGGAGGAGGGTCATATATGAAAGTTCGAGCGCTGGCTCTTGTCGCTCTCAGCGTAGTAGTCGCTGTTGGGTTAGGGGCGTATCCCATAGACTCCAACGATCGGATTATCCCGTTTAGGGAGATCAAGCCGGGCATGGAGGGCTTCGGCAAGACGGTCATCAAGGGCAACGAGATTCAAACTTTTGCAGTCAAAGTCATCGATGTGATTGACAATCCTGGGGTTTTGGACGACCACATTGTGGTGCGGGTGGGCGGGCCGACGATTCGCCAGGCGGGCGGGGTCGCCGCGGGGATGAGCGGCAGCCCGATCTATATTCATAATAAGCTTGCCGGGGCGTTGTGGGGTTCGTGGGGGTTCCAAGTCGGCGCGGAACCCATCGCCTTGGTGCGCCCCATCGAGACGATGCTGGCGCTCCTAGAGCCCCTCAGAGAGAAGGCCCAAGCTCGGCTCAGTCGCGCTTTTGATATGCCGTTGGGTGTCATTGGCTCTGTAAAGATAGATGGGCAAGCGAAACAGATTCAAATAGTTTCCCAGATGCCCTCGCCTAGCGAGCGCGCCCAGCATCCCGATATGATCTTCATTCAGCCTACGGCGACGCCGTTATTGGTCTCGGGGATTGAGGGCCGAGCACTGAAGTATCTGAGGGAAGGGATCAGTGAGCGGCTGATGCGCGCCGCGGGGATGCGCCGGGCACTCCTGCCCCTGGCGCAGGAAGACTTTGTTTTTGAACTGTCGCAGGGGCTTGAAGAACGCTATAGCATTCGGGTGCAGCCGACAGGGCTCTCCGGTGCGGCGGCCCATGCGTCAGCCTACACGAGCTCGGAGATCGAGCTGCAGGAGGGTGGCCCCTTCGGCGTTATGCTCACCGACGGTGACGTCACCGTTGGGGCGTTTGGAACTGTTTCGTATATCGAAGAGAACATTCTCTTGGGTTTTGGGCACTGGCTCTTCCCCGCAGGTGAGACGGAATTCTTCTTGACAGACGCATATATTTTGGACACCGTCGAGTCGTTGGAGACGCCGTTTAAGCTGGGAGTGCCTGGGAAGACCATCGGAGCGATCTTGGAGGATCGCTGGCAGGGGGTAGGCGGAGTCGTCCAGATCAAGCCCCGCTTGCTCTCCGTCTCGCTCACCGTAAGAGACCGTGACCTTGGGGTGACTCGTACAGCGCAATTTCGGATTGCTTACTATGAGAGCTTGATCCCGATCTTGTTCTTGGTGGGGGCGTTGGATGTAGTGGATCGCACGCTGAATCGCATCGGGCCGGGCACGATGATCGTTCGCTATACGCTCAAGGCTAACGACCTGAGCGAGCCGCTCACGCGCACCGATGTCTTTGCGAGCTTGAGCGACATTGCGGTCACGGGGCCGTTGCGGGTCGCGCAGACGCTCTTTACCCTCACGCGGAACGAATTCCGCGATGTGGGCTTCCATTCGGTAGACATTGAGCTGGACGTCCAGAGCGCGGTGAAGGCGTTGCGCGTCAAGTCCATCAAGACCGACAAAGAGAGCTACAAGCCCGGCGAGACGGTCAAGTATACGGTGACCTTGCAGGCGTACCGCGCTCCCGAGCAGAAAGTTGAGGGCGAGCTTCCGCTGCCGGAGAAGCTCGACACAAGCAGCGTGACGCTGGTAGCCTTTGGTGGTCCTCGGCGCAGCAGTCGCGACGAGGAGGCTCCAGAGTTTGACTCCTTGGAGGAGCTGATCGAGGCTCTCCAGAGTCTACCAAGCAACAACAGTTTGACGGTCGAGTTCTTGAACTTGCCCACTTCTGAAGAAGAATCTTCTGAAGATAGCGAAGATGCAGACACAGAGTCGCAAGCGAAGTTCAAGCGCACGCAAGCTCTAGGCGAGGTGCTCGTCTACGGGGAGAAGACTGTTGAGATCAAGATCAAGGGCGAAGAGAAACCTGAAGAGCCAACTCCGCAGAAGCCTGAAGAGCCCAAGCCGGAGAAGAAGCCGTGCAAGTTCCCGTTCTATTGTCCGTGAGAAAGGGCGTTCTGAAAGGGGTTTTCGCGCTCTCTCGTTTTAAAGGCCGTTTATTGCCCAGCGAGGGTGTGTTCCCTAAATTTTAATAGATTATGAGTGTGTCGAAGCCAATAGCACGGCTATAAATAGATGACATCTAGAAACTGCGCATCCCTTTTGGGGTTTAGCTCTTTTGTCCCAGTGGGGTTATAAGTCCGTTAAGAAAGCTTAACGGACATAATGCAGCATCCCGTAGATAACGAGCCCGGTCACCGAGACGTAGATCCAGATAGGAAAAGTGATACGGGCGATCTTCTTATGGCGGTCAAAGTCCCCTCGCAGAGCCCGGCGCAGGGTAATAAGCGCTAAGAGGGGCGTGATTGCAGCCAACGGCGTGTGCGTCCATAAGATCACAAGATAGAGAGGGCGGGCAGGCCCAGTATAAGCCGTCGGCCCAGTCAGCGCGTAGCGAATCACATATAAAACTAAAAAGAGAATCGAGAACCCAAACGCCGTCAGCATACAGCGCATGTGATGCTCCCGCTGACGGCGCTTAATCCAATAGAGCCCCGCCACGAGAGACACAGCGCTGAGAAGATTGAGCGCGGCGTTGGCCGTCGGTATCCATTCGATCACGTTCATGGAGAATCAAGCACTATCAGCGCAAAGAGCAGAGCCAGATGGAGCATCGAGTAGAAAAAGAGCTTCTTTCCGCCTTCAACGCTTGGCCGAACCCAATCGCGCCAGGCCAGATAGACGAACCCAGCTCCTAGCAGGGCAGCTCCCAAGGCGTAGATCCAGCCGGTTATGCCAAGCGGGTACCAAAGCAAGAGGCTGACGGGAAGGAGTGCCAACGCGTAGAGCAAGCTCTGGCGGCGCGTCGCTTGCTCACCCTGCACCACGGGCAAGATGGGCAAGCCCGCGGCACGATACTCTTCTACTCTTGCGAGCGCCAAGGCCCAAAAGTGCGGCGGCTGCCAGAGGAAGAGAACGCCAAAGAGCACAAGAGCCGGCAAGGCGATCTCCCCCGTGGCCGCCGCCCACCCAATGACCGGCGGCAGAGCCCCGGCAACACCACCAATCGCTGTGCACAGCGGCGAGGTGCGCTTGAGCCATCTGGTGTAGACTAACGCATAGAAGAGAATAGCAAACAGTGCCAAGCCCGCAGCGAGGAGGTTTGCCCCTAAAGCCAACAGAGTTATTGAAGCTATCGTTAAGAGACATCCCCATAGGGCAGCAGCCGTGGGAGAGACACGCCCGGCCGGCAGGGGGCGCTGGCGCGTCCGCGCCATGAGCGCGTCCACGTCGCGGTCGAGGAGACAATTGAAGACGCTGGCTGCCGATGCGGCTAGCCCCGTTCCCACTACTGTTATCACGAAGAGCATTGGGGAGAACGCACCCCGCGCAGCGACCCAAAACGCTGCCGCTGTGGTGATGAGAACCAACAGGGTGATCCGGGGCTTGGTAAGAGCGATATAGTCTGAGAATGCCTGGCGCACGAGAGAGCGCTCAGCGATGGTCGTCATGGCGTTTGCCCTCCTTGAGGGGCAGAGCGAGTGCGCACCGTCAGGGTTATGAGCACACCAAGCAGCGCCAGCGCCCCGGCAAGATGGAGCATAGCGACGAAGGGGTTCAAGCGCGTCCACACGGTCGCTATTCCCAAGAGAATCTGGACGAGCACAAGGGCAAGAGAGCTGATCCCTGCTCCTCTATGGCCGGAGGCGATCGCCCTTGCAGCGGTGATCGAGACGATCACCAGGACGATGAGCGCCAGCAGCCGATGGGACCATTGATGGGCGATGGGGCTGAGAGCGAGATTGGGGAAGAACGTCAAGAAGGGCCACACAGGAAGAGCCATGCCTGCCTGGCTGTGGCGCACATAGGCACCGAGGACTGCCTGGAGATAGATCAAAATAGCTGAAAAGAGTGCCCAGGTCTTCACTCCTAGCCCCTTCCCTCCACCCTCTCCCCCAGCCCCTCTCCCGTGCAGGGGTGAGGGGGAGAGGGCAGCAAGCACAACGAGAAGGGAGAAGAGCAACACCCCCAGGGCAAAGTGCGCTGTCGAGATCTCTTTGGGAAGCTCAAGCAAAACCGTGATCCCCCCTAAAATCCCGACAATGAGCACCAGTCCTACCGCTATGGCCGAAAGCCCAACGACCAGAGGCCTATCGCGCTTAGAGCGCCATGCGGCAATCATCATTGAGAAGACGCTCACTCCAACGAGCACGGCGATCAGTCTATGAGTCCATTCGATCACCAGTGCGGGATCGCTCAGTGGAGGGAGGAGCTGTCCCTGGCAGAGGGGCCAATGTGGACCGCATCCCATCCCTGAATTCGTCCCACTGACGATGTTGCCAAAGAGCAGGTGCACGAAAGTAATGCCGAGCGTCACCCTACTTAAGTGTCGGAACATCACGATTTCCAGCGCCGATAGAGCAGATAGCCAATACCCCCCACGACCAGAAAGGGTATGGGCAGCAGGATATACATCCCCCAGGCGTTAGGGCCGAGGCTTTCGAAGAGGCTCTTGCGCAGCTCGTGGTCGGCATAGCCGACAGCGCTCAAGCCCAGGGCACCCCCAATGCCCCCCAGAGCTACGATCTTCTTCTTCATAAGCTACCCTCCGGGGAAGAAGAAGCGGCGCACCTCGAGGACATAGTCCCCCTCAGCCATGACGAAGGCCGCTAAGGCCAAGATCAAAAGCGGTGGCAAGAGGATCGCATAGACCAAGCTGAGCCGCTCGAAGCGCACGTGCATAAAGTAACTCACGATGAGCCCGGCTTTCAACACCGCAAACGCTGAGATCAAAAACCACGCCAACCCTTGAGGACGCACTTCAAAGTAATCGACAAGATAGGACAGAGCGCTCAGCACGAAGAGCAAGCCCCACACGATCAGATAGACCCGTATCGGATGGTGCTGTTCGCCACGGTATTCCATAAGCTCCCTCCTAGAACAGATAGAAGAAGGCGAAGATGAAGACCCACACTAAATCGACGAAGTGCCAATAGAGCCCGGCAATCTCTACTCGCTGGTAGCCGATCTGCTCATAGACTCCTCGCGCCACTTGCGAGGCCACTGTAGCTAGATATATCACCCCAGCGGTGACGTGCAGCCCATGAAAGCCCGTGATCATGAAGAAGGACGAGCCAAACTGGGGCGCTCCCAGGGGGTTGGCCCAGGGGCGAAAGCCCTCGCGGATAAGCTTGGTCCATTCAAAAGCCTGCATCCCCACAAACGTCAGCCCTAACAGGGCCGTGAGCGTCAGGAAGAGCGCGGCCTTGGCACGCTGGCGCTCGTACCCGTATTTCACGGCAATAGCCATCGTCCCGCTGCTGCTGATGAGCACAAATGTCATAATGGCGATGAGCAAGAGCGGGATCTCTGATTCCCCAATATGGAGGGCGAAGACTTTGGCCGGATCGGGCCAGGGGAGTGTAGCGCTCAGCCGCGCGGCTGCATACCCAGACAGAAACGCCCCAAAGACAAAAGCGTCGCTCACAATGAAGAGCCACATCATCGCCTTGCCCCAACTGACTCGAAAAGTCCGCTGATCCGAGGCCCAGTCTGCCACCAGCTCTCGAATGCGTTCCGCCATGATGCACCTCTCTTATGTCAGCACGATCATCACAAAGAGCACCAGCCATACGACCGTGAGAAAGTGCCAATAAGTCAGGAACAATCGAAATCTCTCGCGGTCGCGCACCGTTGCCGCGGCCACCGCCAGCCCGCCGATCAGGTGCACCCCATGCACCGCCGTGAGCACATAGAAGAAACTACTTGAGGGGTTGGTATGGAGAAAATAGCCCAAGCTATATAAGAGATACCACGCTGTAATTTGTCCTATGATAAAGAGCCCAGCGGCGATAGCCCCCACCGTCGTCCACAGCCGAGCGGTGCGGCGTTGCCCCTGGCGGAGCGCGCTGTCAGCCCAATGCAAGGCCGCGCTGCTTATCAGGAGGACTCCCGTGTTGAACCAGAGTAATCCCGGTTTGGGCAGGGAACGCCAGTCTGCTGCCCCCATCCGAACGATATAGGCGCTGAGCAACGAAGCAAAGAGCATGGTAGCTACGGCGAGGAAGAGCCACAGCCCCACTTGAGCAGCGTTCTTATAATCGATTGTTTCTTTCATAATGGTTCTCTCTCTAGGCCTTCACCCCTAGCCCCTCTTTCCCCTCACCCCTACGCCCCTCTCCCTCAGAAGAGGAGAGGGGACGGGGGTGAGGGCAGGGGAGAGGGGTTGGAGGTGAGGGCCACAGTCTGCGGCACAAAGTCCTGCTCGGCTCCAGGGACGCTGTAGTCGTAGGCCCACCGATGGACGATCGGCACCTGCGGGCCCCAGTTCCCATGGGGAGGCGGCGTTGTGGGCGTCTGCCACTCTAATGTGGTGGCCTTCCAGGGGTTAGCTTCAGCCCTCTTGCCCCTGAAAGCACTCCAGATGAGATTCCCTAAAAAGAGCAGCTGCGCTGCCCCGACAATGAGCGCCGCGATGGTGATGACCACGTTCAGCCCTTGAGTCTGTGCAGGCAGATACTGCAAGACGCTGAAGTCGAAATACCGCCTGGGTATCCCCATAATCCCCATTAAGAACATGGGGAAGAAGATCATATATGAGCCGACAAACGTCACCCAAAAGTGCAGCCTTCCTAGGGCTTCATGGAACATTCTTCCTGTGACCTTGGGGAACCAGTGATAAATCCCGCCGAAGATCGCCATCAGGGCGGCCACGCCCATGACCAAGTGAAAATGTCCCACGACGAAGTACGTATCGTGCAAGGGGACATCAGCGATGACGTTTCCCAGGGGCAGCCCCGTCAGCCCGCCGATGATAAACGTGCTGATCCAGCCGATGCCAAAGAGCATGGGCACGGTGAAGTGTATGTTCCCTCTCCACAGCGTCAGCAGCCAGTTGTAGACCTTCACCGCCGACGGGATAGCAATAATGAGCGTGCTCACCGCGAAGAAGAACCCAAAATACGGGTTCATGCCGCTCACGAACATATGGTGCGCCCAGGCGAGAAAGCCGATCACGGCGATGGCCGCCAAGGCGATGACCATGGCTTTATAGCCGAAGATCGGCTTGCGCGCGTGAGTCGCAATCAGATCAGAAGCGATCCCCATCGCCGGCAGGATCACAATATAGACTTCGGGATGCCCAAAGTACCAAAACAAGTGCTGATAGAGCAAGGGATTGCCGCCTTCGCGGGGGAGCTGTTGGCCAAAGAGCGTGACCGTTGGGATAAAGAAGCTCGTCCCCAAGGCGTTATCTAACAGCAGCATGATCCCACCGACAAAGAGCGAGGGAAAGGCCAACAGCGCCATGATCGAAGAGATGAAGATGCCCCAGACTGTCAGAGGGAGGCGCATCAACGTCATGCCCTTCGTGCGACATTGCAAGACGGTCGTCACGTAGTTGAGGCCTCCCATCGTGGCAGCAGCGATGAAGATCACGAGTGATAGGAGCATCAGCTTGATACCCCACCCCGACCCAGGCGCAGCATTGGGGAGAGCTGAAAGAGGAGGATAGAGCGTCCAGCCTGCTCCCGTGGGCCCCCCCGGCACGAGAAACGCCGCTATCAGCACAATGACCGACAGCAAGTAGACCCAGAAGCTCAGCATATTTAAGAAGGGGAAGGCCATGTCCCGCGCCCCGATCATCAACGGGATCAGATAGTTCCCAAAGCCCCCAAGGAGGATCGCCGTCAACAGATAGATGATCATGATCATGCCGTGCTGGGTCAATATCTGATAGTACGAGCCGGGGTTTAAGAAATGAAAACTTCCTGGGAAGCCCAGCTGCACTCGCAACAACCATGAGAGCACCAGGCCAAAGAGCCCTACCAGCAGCGCAACGATCGTATACTGAATGGCTATCACTTTATGATCTTGGCTGAAGATATATCTGCTCCAGAAGCCGTGTGACTCATGGGCGTCAGCCATGGGCGTTCTCACTCCTAGGGTTTGACCGTCGAGGCGACGGTGGGCTGTTTGGCCAGCCACTGCTGGAAGTTTTCTAATCGTTCGACGATAACGGGGCTTTGCATACGGTGGTGCCCGATGCCACACAGCTCCGCGCACACAGCTTGGAATCTGCCCTCGACCGTGGGGATGAACCAATAGTTCGTGACCATCCCGGGGACGGCGTCCATCTTGGCGCGGAAGCTCGGGATGAAGAAGCTGTGCAGCACATCTTTGGAGCGTATGTGCAAGAGCACCGGGTGGTTGAGGGGCAGATGGAGCTCTGTATACGAGACGATATCATCCTGGGCTGCGGGATCGGTCAGATCGACTCCAAAGGGATTTTTGAGGGTGATGAGTTTGGGGTCGGAGCGCCCGAGTTTTCCGTCCGGTCCAGGGTAGCGATAGGTCCAGCGCCATTGCTCCCCTAGGACTTCGACGATCAACGCGTCGTGTGGGGGCTGAATAAATTTTGAATAGACGAAGAGCCCCGGCCCAAGCAATATGAGGATTCCCAAGGCGGTGATCCCGATCAAGAGCTTTTCGAGTGTGGGGTTATCAGGGAGGAAGTGGGCGCGAGTTTGCTCGCGGTGTCGGTAGCGCCAGATGATATAAGCCAAGAAAAAGTTCAAGACGACAAAGGCAACCCCGATCACGCCCAAGGTGAGCCCCAGGGCCATGTCGATCTCGTGCCAGTTTGATCCCAGCGGTGTCAGCCACCAAATGCCACTGGCAGTCAAGATGACCGCTCCAATTACTATAAAGACTAACACCAGAGACGTCGTAGTGGCTTGCATATTCTGGAGATCCCTAGTTTCTTGATAAGTATCATAAATTAGACTGATCTATGACAGAGCAGATTATAACGGTTCTCACCCCTGGCTGCAAATGATCTTGGTCATGCACATGCATGATCAAAATCATGTGCTGAGCGATTTGCACATCCCCCTGCTGCTCTGCTATAAATAGGCTCAACTTAAAACTTCATGAAGGAGGAGATACATGGCTGACAAGAGAGAGCTCCACCAAGGGCCGGAAATCCCCGAGGGTGAGGGGCGCTTTCCGTGGTGGATCTGGGTTGCTGTGGTGGGGTGGTTGGTCTACGCTTTTTTGATTGGGCCGTTCGCGCTCACAAGCCCGCGCGGCTAAACCAGCTCAAGGAGGAAAAGAGATGGCTGAGAGAGCTATCAAGCTGTGGCTCTTTTCATCGCTGCTGTGGTTGACCTTGGGGCCGCTGATCGGTGCGCTGATGTCGTTGCAATTTCTCTGGCCCGATGCTCTTAACTTTTTGGCAGATTTGCACTTCGCCTACAGCAAGGCCCGCATCTTCCACACCAACGTGGTGATCTACGGCTGGATCGGGATGAGCTTCGTCGCGGCAATCTTATATATCATCCCCAAGCTCTGCGGCACCCCCTTGAAGTACCCGGCGCTGGCGTACTGGGCCGGCTGGCTGTGGAATCTCGCGGTCGCGCTCAATTTAGTCTTGATCTGGGCGGGCATCGTCGGGAACCCCCTGCTCTCCATCCAGCCGTATGAGTACGCCGAAGCCCCCATACTTGTAGATATTCTCATCGTGCTCTCCGCCGTCGCTCTTATCTTCAGCCTGCATGCGACGGTGCTGGCACGTACCAAACCCCATCTCTATGTCTCAGTCTGGTACTTGCTCGGTGGGCTGTACACCACAGCGATCACCTATCTTGTGGGGAACTTCTTGACTTTGGCCTTCACCGGCTTGGGGAACCAAATCATGCACGCCTGGTGGCTGCACAATGCCGTTGGGCTCTTTATCACGCCCTTGGGGTTGGGCATTGCATACTATCTGATCCCCATTGCATCGCAGCAGCCGGTCTATTCGCACAGATTGGGGATTTTGGGGTTCTGGACGCTCATGGCCTTCTACCCCGGCACGGGGCTGCATCACTTCTTACAGATGCCTATGCCCACGTGGATCGGCGAGTTTGCTGTGGTCAGCTCGGTCTTGTTAGCGATCCCCGTGCTCGCGGTGGTCGTCAACCACCTGGCGACGCCCGGGGCAAACTGGAGAAGGATCTTCGACTCTTTCCCTCTGAGATTTGCGATCTTCGGGTCGGTATATTATCTTTTCACCTGCATCCAGGGGCCATTCCAGACAACCCACGCCGTCAATTGGTTTGTGCACTTCACCGAGTGGGTGCAAGCGCACGCGCATCTAGCCCTCACGGGGGCGTTCACCTGCTATGGGATTGCTGCTATTATGTATATCTTCCCTCGGCTGACGGGCAGGCAGCTCTATAGCAGGACGCTGGCCAACTGGGTCTTCTGGATCATGGCTGTCGTCTTTCCCTTATTCTATTTGGGGTTCACGCACTCTGGGCTGGTGACCGGCATCAGTATCAATATCTTAGGGAATACTATCTACGAGACGATCTCGGCGGTCTGGCTGGCGCGGCTCTTCCGGACGCTCATGGGGGCGGGGGTCGTCTTGGGGTTTTTGCTCTTTGGATATCTAGTCGTGCGGTCTGTGCAAGTTGGGCCGAAGTTCGAGGAGGGCGCCAGTGAAGTCGCTGAACCCATAGCGGCTCGCGTCGAGAGGAGAGTGACTGTGTGATGGCGCAACATCAGCATCAGCCGTGGCAGACCCCCGGTGAAGCGTCGGCCCTCTATTGGGTCTTAGTCATTCTTGTCGGAGCTGGGATTGTGGCGTTTATGCTCTGGGTGCTCTACGGGAAGATGCGCCCGCGTGCCTGGACGACCGCGGGCTATCACGCCCTGGGCGCTTTAGTCATTATCATGACGCTCTTCACCTTGGTGCTCTATATTATCCCGGCCAATCAAGCCCAGCAGATTCCCCCTACAGCGCGCGCGTGGGACTGGAAGCCAGGAGAGTCCATCAAAGACCCTGGCGGCTCCGGCTTACAGGGCGAGCCCTATCGGGGGTACTTGGTCTATCTCGCCAACGGCTGTACGTACTGTCACTCGCTCTATCTGCGTCCTGAGGACATCAAGACGGGCTGGGCCGAGGGCGCGCGCCCCGAGGAGGTCTCGCAGATGGGCGACTTCGTGCAGTATCCGTTCACCATGCTGGGTACCCAGCGCGACGGGCCTGATCTGTCGATCATCGGCCGCAAGATCCCCGATATGAGATATCACATTGATCATTTGGTTGATCCCAGGAAGTTTAAGCCCAAGTCGGTGATGCCCACCTATCGCTATCTGAGCGAGCGCGATCTGCGTGATCTTGCGGCGTTTTTGGTAAGCTTGGGCAATGAGCCCCAGAAGCTCCGCGCCGGGCTAGCCCCAGCCCCACCACCTACAGAAGACCCGCGCATCGCCAAGGGCAGAGAGCTCTATAGGAGCGCCGGCTGCGTCGCATGCCACAGCGTAGATGGCTCGCCCAACGTCGGCCCCACGTGGCAAGGGCTCTTCGGGCACGAGATCACTGTGATCCTGCCCGACGGCACTGAGACTACAGTAATCGCCGACGAAGCCTATCTACGCGAGTCCATCGAGCAGCCAGCAGCCAAGATCGTCAAGGGCTATCAGAACGTCATGCCCAGCTATGAAGGGCGGTTCAGCGAGGAAGAGCTGGGCGCGCTCATTGAATACATCAAGAGTTTGCGTTAAAATACTCCCACGGAGGTAGAGAACAGTGAGTTCGTTTCACAAAAGTGTGTTGTTTTTAGGCTTTGCGGTCTTTTTGCTCTCTGTCGTGACGGCGTGTGGGGGAGGGGGACAGCAGACGCAACAGCCAGCATCTCAGCCATCCCCCCCGCAACAGCCCGCTCAGCCGTCAGCTCCACAGACCGAAGAGATCTCCCTGGTCGAGCGAGGTCAGCAGCTCTCCATCTCCATAGGCTGTACGGCCTGTCACAGCGCTGACGGAACGACGCTCGTCGGCCCCACGTGGAAGGGGCTGTACGGACATGAAGTCGAGGTCGTCCTGCCCGACGGCACCGAGACGACAGTTATCGCCGACGAGGAGTACCTGCGCGAGTCTATCTTAGATCCGAATGCTAAGATCGCCAAGGGCTTTCAAGCTAATGTCATGCCGATCTATGAGGGACAGTTAAGCGAGGACGATATCAAGGCGATCATCGAGTACATCAAGAGCCTGCAGGGTGAGCAGTCGCACCAGTGAGCTGACTCAATGATAGACCCGCTCAACTGGCTTGGTGTTCTGTTGGGTATTGGCGCCTTGGTTCTGATTGGTGTGGCCGTCTTTCGCGGCGAGCTGCGCGAGATAGAGCGCCCCAAGTACGAGATGCTCGGCCAAGAGCCGCCAGCGGAGACCAAACCAAGGCGCCCCGGCCGGTTGGGGATCGAAGACCGGATCATTCGAGTGGGGTTGGCCATTGCCGGGGGCTATTACGCATCACGGTTTGGGTGGGGATCGGCATTAGGGATAGCGCTGGCGGTGCTGGCGTTCTATCTTGGGGGGACAGCCCTGATCGCCCGCGATTATCTCTATACGATCTTTCAGATTGACACGCGCCTGCCAGAGCACCGCTAAGGCGACTCTCTCCCTTGGCAGACCCTCCCCCTATCGCGTAGAATAGACGCGCATCAAGGAGGCGATTCTTCTCAAGATGGAAACGCAAAGGCCAAAACAGACGAAACGCTCAACACTCTGGCTCACCAGCGGCGTGGTCCTCGTAGCTATAGTTGCGGCCGTTCTAGCTGTTTGGACTTTGACCAAGCCCCCTTCGACTGCCGTCGGCGCCATTACGGCCTATACCCTCGACAATGGGCTGCGACTCATCGTCTATCAGGACACGACAGCTCCGGTGGTCTCGGTCAACGTCTGGTATCGCGTCGGCTCCAAAGACGAACCCACCGGCAAGCGCGGCATGGCCCACTTGATGGAACATATGATGTTCAAAGGTTCCAAGAACGTCGGCCCCGAAGAGCACTCAAGGCTCATAGACCAAGCCGGCGGACAAGATAATGCGTTTACCCGCGATGACGTCACCGGGTACTGGGCGCGATTGCCCAAAGAGAAGCTCGATTTGGCTCTCTATCTTTTTGCTGAACAGATGCACAATCTGGTGCTCACCCAAGAACACTTGGATTCGGAGCGCGAAGTTGTCAAGGAGGAATGGCGCGTTCGCTTGGAGAACCAACCCGTCAGTAAAGCGTTTGACAAATTCAGGGAGATCGCCTTTGCGGGCACGCCCTACGCCAAAGGTCCCGAAGGCTATATGGAAGACTTAGACAGCATTACGTTAGAAGACCTTCAGAATTTCTATCAGACGTACTATGCCCCAAATAACGCGGTCTTAGTCGTAGCTGGGGATGTGCGCCCTGGCGAAGTGCTCGCGCTGGCAAAGAAGCATTTTGGCGGGATCCCCAAGGCCCAAACGCCCCCTCCAACGCCGATCACCTTGCCACCCCAGACTGAGATGCGCGAGGAGACGCTGGAGATGGCGGTGCAATTGCCCGTCATCATTGGGGGATACCAACTGCCAGGCAGTGGCCACCCCGATCAGCCTATTCTTGAAGTGATCAGCTCAATTCTCTCCAGCGGGCAAAGCTCCCGACTCTATAAACAGCTCGTTCGGGAGCAGCAGATCAGCGTCGCTGCAGGGGGATTCCCGCTCGTCTTCAAAGACTTGGGCACGATGCTCATCTTTGCGTTCTTCACCCCCGACAAAGACCCCGCAGCAGTCAAAGAGGCCCTCTTAGCCGAGATCGAGCGCTTAACCAATGAACCCCTAGATGAGCAAGAACTCCAAAAAGCGAAGAATCAGCTTACGGCACAGTATATCTTCAGCCTCGATTCGATCTCCAGCGTGGCCAACGCCATCGCTGAGGCTGAGGTCATCGAGGGCGATTACAGGGAATTCGAAAAGGCCAGGACGAAATATGACGCTATCACCGCTGCCGACGTGCAGCGCGTGGTGCAGACGTACTTGAAGCGAGAGAATCTCACTCTTGTGACGCTCAAACCCCAAGGAGGCGCGCAATGAGACAGTTCCCAGTGAGCAAGTCTGAAGTTATAAAGTTATTGATCGCGTGCTTCGTGATCGGCTCGACGGTTGTGTGGGCGCAGCAGGGCAACGTCGAGCCGATACAGCTCCCCCCAATCAAGATCGCTACTCTTGAGAACGGCTTAAAAGTGATCGTGATCGAGCAGCCGACGTTGCCCATCGTGCAGTTTGCCTTGCGGGTGCGCGTCGGGGCGATCCACGAGCCGACGGATCGCACCGGCTTGGCGACGTTCACCGCCCTGATGTTGCGCCAAGGGACGACAAACAGAACAGCCGATGAGATCTCTGAGTCGATTGACTTTGTGGGCGGGTCGCTGGGCGCCAGCGCCGATGTCGAGCGCACCGACGTCACTGCCCGCGTGCTGAAGAAAGACCTCCACGTTGGCCTTGATCTTTTAGCTGATATCGTGCAGAATCCCAACTTCCCCGAAAAAGAGATGGGGATTATTCGTAATCAGCTCCTGGCGAGCGTTCGACGGATGCGCGATGACCCAGAAGAACTGGCTGCGGCCCATTTAGATTTTGCGCTCTTCGGCACGATTCATCCCTTGGGGCGCGCCATGAGCGAGCAAAGCCTCAACGCCATCACCCGCGATGACCTCATCACGTTCCACGGGATGTACTATCGGCCTAATAATTCCGTGCTCGCCGTCGCCGGAGATGTCAAAACCGACGAGATCATCGAGTTAGTCAGGCAAGCATTTGGCGCTTGGCAAAAAGCAGATATTCCCCCCTCACCCTTGCCGGAGCCGGTCAAGCTCCAAGGCTATAAAGTGCGCTTCGTGCACAAGCCCGGCCAGACCCAGACGCACATCGAGATCGGGCACTTTGGTCTGGCCGTCACCGACCCTGACTATATCCCAACGGTCTTGGCCAACTATGTCTTGGGTGGCGGCGCGTTCTCATCGCGCCTGCTTCAGATCATCCGTTCCAAAGCCGGGAAGACGTACTCCATCTTCAGCTACTTTCCCAGCTACAGCTTCCCTGGGTATTTCAGAATCTCGACGTTCACTCGCAACGACCAGGCCTTCGAGACCCTTCAGTTGATCTTAGATGAGTTCAAGAAGTTCACAGAGAACGGGATCACCCAAGAAGAACTGCAGGCTGCGCAAGACAACATCGCGGGGAGCTATATTCTCAGACTGGAGACGCTCTCTGGGCTGACGACGACCGTGCTCAATAATGACTTTTACGGGTTCGGCATGGATCGCAGTAGGAATTGGCGCAAGCTGGTACGCTCCGTGACGCTCGAGCAAGCCAATCAAGCGATCAAAGATCGCTTTGATCCCAATAATCTCGCCATCGTCTTGCTCAGCGACATCAAGACGCTTGAGGGCCGCACGGAGCTCATCCCTGGGATCGCGCTCGAGGACGTCAACGTCGTAGATTGGCTGGAGCCCGTGACGGCGCGGGCCAAGCCATACGCAGAGTTTCTCGCAGCGCTCTCTGCTCCGAAGGGGCCAACAGAGCTGACCTGGGCCGCACACACCACTCCTGAAGCCAAAGTGCTCTTAGAGAAAGCATTAGGAGCACAAGGTGGCTTTGAGAGAGTAGCTCAGCTGCGTGACACGTACATCAAGGTGCACGGGAGCCTCTTCCGCGGGGGACGAGAGCTGAAAGTCGAAGGTGAGGTTTGGATCAAGCTGCCTAGCAAATTACGGCAGACGATCAAGTTCCCCGGTGGGCAGAGCACGATCATCTATAACGGGGCGCAAGGCTGGGTTGAGTTTGGAGGGCAGGTGCGAGATCTCTCCGCGCAGGACCTCGCAGAGATTGATGAGTCCATTGAGCTGGACTCGCTCTTATTCTTGTGGAACATCGCGCGAACGGAGTACAAGTTCGAGGTCGTCGGCACAGCTCAGGTGGACGGCCAAGAGACGCAGATCTTGCGCATGACCACCGATCAAGGGAGGTCTGCTGATTTCTATCTCGATCTGAAGCGCTTTGTGCCGCTGAAGATAGTCACCCAGACTGACGGCAAGACGAAGGAGCAGCTGTTGAGCGACTATCGTCACATCGAGGGGTTCTGGGTGCCCTTTGCCCTCAAGACGCTCGAAGACAAAGAGCTGACCGATAGCTTCGAGGTCTTAGAGTTCAAGGTGAACACCGGGGTTGGGGACGAGCAGTTTGAGAAGCCTTAGGAGAAGCCCCTCACCCCTACACCCCTCTCCCTCGGAGGGGAGAGGGGACGGGGGTGAGGGTGTGGAGAGGGGTGCCCGAAAGGCGGGGTGAGGGCCCTCGGCTATGATTGACTATCTGGAGGGCGAGGTCGTCGAGTTAACCGAGAGCTCGCTTGTCTTAGCTGTCAACGGCATCGGCTATCGGGTTACTATCTCCAAGGCCACGGTCGAAGCGGTGCGCGGCTGGACTGGCCCGGTCAAGATCTTCACGCACTTACACTACACGCCCAACGATCTGGCTCTCTACGGATTTGCCACCCCTGAGGAGCGTCAGCTCTTTGAACTCTTGATCTCTGTCTCTGGGGTTGGCCCCAAGGTCGCTATGGGGATCCTCTCGGCGACGACGCCGCAACACTTCGCTGAAGCGATCTTGCAGAACCGACGCGATCTGTTAGAAGACCTGAAGGGTGTGGGGCGCAAGACCGCTGAGCGTTTGATTGTCGAGCTGAAAGAGAAGATCACCCAAATCCCCATAGCGGGCGAGCCGACAGCTGCACCAGCGACGACGCAGGAAGAACTGGCGATCAAAGCGTTGACGCGCTCCTTGGGCTTTAATGAAACCGAAGCGCGTCGCGCCGTGGCGCGCGCGAAGGCGACCGGGGCGACGACCACTGAAGAGTTGGTGCGCAAAGCCCTAACTCTGCTCCGTTAAACTATGAATTGCGCACATCATCCTGTGACTTCTGGGATAGACTGCCATCCCTGGTCAAGCCACACTCCCAACATTGCAACGCTTTTGATTATGGTGCACAATAGCTAGCACGAAAGATCTCTGGGAGGGATACTAATGCGAGGCATGTGGCGGATCTGGGGAAGCTTGATCTTAGTGCTCTTACCAAGCGCGTGTGTGCTCTCCGCGGGGCAGCAGGCCCAGCCCATTGATCCCTGCAGCGTGCAGTCTCCCACGACTGTGCCACACATCGAGCTGCAGCCAATTGCTACAGGCTTCACTCGTCCAGTCTATCTCACGCACGCCGGCGACGGCTCTGGGCGCTTATTTGTCGTCGAGCAAGCCGGCGTGATCAAGATCATTCGCAACGGGCAGACGCTCGCGACGCCGTTTTTAGACATTCGCGATCGAATCGAATCAGGCGGGGAGAAGGGGCTGCTGAGTATCGCGTTTCACCCTCGCTACAAAGAGAACGGGCGCTTCTTCGTGAATTATACGGCGCGTAAAGAGGGCCTCCTGAAGACGGTCATCGCTGAGTATAGGGTCTCCACAGCCAATCCCGATGTAGCCGACAGGGCCGAGAAGATCATTCTGGAGATCGAACAGCCCTTCGGCAATCACAACGGCGGGCTGAACAAATTTGGCCCCGAGGGTTTTCTCTATATTGGCATGGGTGACGGCGGCGCTGCGGGCGACCCCTTTAATTTCGCTCAGAATTTAGAAGCGCTCTTGGGCAAGATCCTGCGCATCGATATAGAGAGCCAGTTGCCCTACGCTATTCCTGCTGACAATCCCTTTGTGACTAAGCCAGATGCCCGTGGGGAGATCTGGGCCTATGGGTTGAGAAATCCCTGGCGCTTCTCGTTCGATCGCTGCACGGGACGGCTCTTCGCCGGAGATGTCGGCCAAGATCGCATCGAAGAGATAGATCTGATTGAGAAGGGCAAGAACTACGGCTGGAAGATCATGGAGGGCTCGCAGTGCTATGATCCTCCGACGCTCTGCAATACCCAAGGACTGGAACTGCCCATCGCCGAGTACGATCATTCTCTGGGGTGCTCAGTAACTGGGGGCTACGTCTACCGGGGCAGGCAGTACCCAGCGTTGGTGGGACACTATCTCTTTGGGGACTACTGTAGCGGGCGCATCTGGTCGCTGACTGAAGACAGCTCTGGGCGCTGGACCATGCGCCAACTGCTAGATTCTCCCCTCAGCATCAGCTCTTTCGGCGAGGACGAGCAAGGCGAGCTCTACGTCGTGCACTACGGCGGCGCGATCTATCGCGTGACGGCGAAGTGAGAGTGTATGCTGAGATGGAACGCCTTAGCCATAGCGTTGCTCTCTATCTTCACCACACAAGACCCGGTCCCATCAGAATACCACGACCTCTACGCGCTTTTAGAGACAAAGCTTCAGTCGGCTGAACGCTATCTCTCAACCCACTGGGACGGCGAGAGATACTCAACTATCTTCAGCACGGAACTGCTAGCAGCCAACTCCAACCAAGGCGAGCGCGTGCTCAGCGAGCAAAGTTGGCAGAACATTCTCTTTAATTTAGATCGTATTCAGTTCTTAGGCGTGCGCGCCGTCAAAGTTGCCGTCAAGTATCCCATATTGATGCCGTCATTTCCCCGATCGGCAGAATATCTCGCACTGTACAAAAGACTGGGCGATGAGCTGCGCCGAAGAAATCTCAAGTTCTTAGTGCAGATGACGCCAGGGTTCAAGCCCTCGGCGCTCAGCGCCCTGCCCGTCGAGCCGTATTATGCAGCACTGACGCTGGATCGCTACAAGCGCGAAAAACGCCAGATGGCCGAGATCATCATCAAAGAGATCCACCCCGACTATCTCACGGTGGAGAACGAGCCCAAGACTGCGCAAGAGAACACAGGGCTGCCCTTCACCGTGCAGAATTTCACCGAGATCGTGCAGTATATTCTCGATGGGCTTGATCGGGATGGCGTTCTGGTCGGCGCGGGCGCCGGGACGTGGGATAATCGAGCGTACATAGAGAGTCTAGCTCGCAACACTTCTGTTGATTATATCGACATGCACATCTACCCTATAAACTTTGATTTCTTACTCGACCGAGCGCTCCAAATAGCTGAAATCGCTCGTCAATATCATAAGAAGCTCTTTCTCGGGGAAGCGTGGCTTTACAAAGCTCGTGATGCAGAGCTGTTTGGCCCTTCAGTGGCGGCCGCGCCGGGGCTCTACGCGCGCGATGTTTTCAGCTTCTGGGAGCTTTTAGATACGAAGTTCGTCGAGACGATCTGGAAGTTTTCGCATTTTCTCAAACTAGACTTTGTATCGTTCTTTTGGATGCGCTACTTCTTCGGGTACGTTGAGTACAGTGAGCGCACAAGAGATCTTTCGCCGTCTGAGCTTTTCCGGCTCGCTAATCTCGAAGCTGCCAAGAATATGTCGCAGAATCCGCCCAAGCTCACTCAGACAGGGCTAGTGTTCCAAAGGCTGATCACACCCCCTTGAGTCTCCATCAGTTCTCCACAATTTCGTGTACAATAAAGACATCACTAAAAGAGAGGAGAAAACTATGCTCAGGAGAAGTCACGTTCAAGTTCTACTCACTATTGTTGCCCTTGGCATTCTATGCGTGGGTGGCTGGGCTTTGGCCCAATTGATCTTCGGCATGGGGGAGTATCCGGGTGGCACGCTCAAGGTCGTCTATAAATTCGAGCGAGCTGAGTTTGGACCAAGTATCTACACGATGGAGGTCAAGCCCAACGGGGATCGCTTCGACATCACCGAGACAGTTGAGAGCAAGGGGCGCAAGGCCGACGAGATCGGCTCTGGCTTTGGCCCTTCGGGAGCTGCAGGGGCGGCACGAGCGCGCTTTGAGCCGCGCCGCGAAGATATTATAGACCTCTCACCCTTGGCAGTGCTCGACGAGAAGAATGTCGAGCTTAAGCCCAACGAACGCTATCTCTTACCTGATGGCGCGGTGCTCCAGACCCAAAACCAAGACCAGATCGCAGGGATTAAAGTGATTCGGGCTGTCTATACGCATCCCAACTATCCGGGGCAGAGAGTTCTGTTTGCTCTGGCTGACCTGGAGACCAGCAAGCTCTTGCTCTTCCCGCCCTTCTTAGAGCGCCAAAAAGACGGCAAGATGGTCAATCGCGTCACGCTGATAGAGTTCTCGTACAAGAAGTAGCATATGATCAAGCTCGAAAACGTTGCCCGGATCTATCAAATGGGCAAGACGCTCGTCCCGGCATTGCGCGGGCTCACTGTAGAGATCGCCGATGGGGAGTTTGTGGCGATCATGGGGCCATCGGGTTCTGGCAAGAGCACGTTAATGAGTCTCATCGGGGCGCTGGATGCCCCCACCCAAGGCCGCGTCTTGCTCGACGGCATCGATATCGTGCAGCAGAACGGCAATCAGCTCGCGGAGCTGCGAGGGAAGAAGATCGGCTTTGTCTTCCAGACGTTCAACCTCGTCCCGACGCTCTCAGCATTGAAGAACGTCGAGCTGCCTATGATCTTCCAAAAAGTCCCCCGAAGGGAACGCTACGAGAAGGCCAAAAAGCTCTTGGAGCAAGTGGGGCTAGGGGATCGGCTCCATCATAAGCCATCGGAGCTTTCCGGGGGAGAGTGCCAGCGTGTGGCGCTCGCACGCGCTCTCGCGAATGATCCTCAGATCTTGCTCGCTGACGAGCCCACAGGGAATCTCGACGCCGAATCGGGCGAGCAGATCATGCAGATCTTCAAGAAGCTCAATGAAGAGAAGAAGATGACGATCATCGTGGTGACGCATAATCCCGAAGTCGCTCGCTATGCCCATCGCGTCATTCGGATGCGCTACGGGCAGATCGAAGAAGTCTCCCAGAACGCTCAGGAGGGTGTCTAACCCTATGCTGTTGGACTATTTTGATCTTGCTCTGCATAACATTCGGAGTCGGAAGTTGCGCTCTTGGTTGACTGTGCTGGGGATCGTCATTGGGGTCACGGCAGTCGTCGCGCTGATCGCGATTGGGCAGGGGATGAAGCGCGCTGTGGAGCGCGAGTTTGAAGCGATTGGGTACGACACGATCATTGTCTTTCCTGGGGCGAGTTTTGCCCAAGGGGGTGGGCCAGGGTTCTTCGGCGGCGGCATCCAACCCCAGGCGCTTAATCTCGATGCCCTCAAACAGATCCCCCAAGTTGCGCAGATCGGGTATCTCCGCATCGAGACGGCGATGGTCACTTCGGCCAAGATGGAAGGCCAGGGCTTTTTGAGAGTAACAGGCCTTGGTCCAGGGGTGAAAGAGAACTTTGGCGGGTACTTTCGGTACTTTGTGCTCGAAGGCGGGCGAGCGTTCGAGCCCGAAGATCAGTTTGTCGCCGTCTTGGGCAATCGTCTTGCGGCGGACTTGTGGGTCACCATCGGAGATGAGATCAGCATAGACAATCAAAACTTCACAGTGATCGGCATTTTGCAGCCCGTGGAGCAGGGCCGCGGGGGAATTGGCTTTGGGAATATAAACAATGCGCTCTTTGTCCCTGTCAGAGCGTTGGAAGCCCTCAATCAAGACGAGGGCAAGGTCTCTGTTGTCTTAGTCAAAGCTGCTAAGGGAGCCAAGGTCACAGACGTAGCGAATCGTATCAAAGCCATCATGAGCCGTCTGGGCACGCCGGTCTCGACGGTGACTGCAGAAGAGATCAGCCAGAGGGTCAGTGGGATCTTAGGCGCAATACAGATGACGCTCGCGGCGATTGCCGCGATCTCGCTCTTGGTGGGAGCCGTCGGCGTCATGAACACCATGTATACGTCGGTGCTAGAGCGCACGCGCGAGATCGGCATCTTGAAAGCTATCGGTGCGAAAGATGGGCATGTCTTGAGTCTCTTTTTAATCGAGTCTGGGCTGATCGGTCTGATCGGCGGGGCAATTGGGGTGCTCTGCGGGGTCGGGCTGAGCAGTGGGGCCAGTGGGTTCATCACGCGGCAGTTGGCCTTTGGGCCGATAGGTGGAGGAGCTCATGCGGAGTTCAGCCCGGAGCTGATTATGGGAACGCTGGTCTTCTCGTTTGTGCTGGGTGCGCTTTCAGGAGTATTGCCGGCGCGGCAAGCGGCGCAGTTGCGCCCTGTCGAGGCGTTGCGCTATGAGTAAGAAGATTTTTATATCCGTTGCGCTGGTGCTCTTGAGCTCTGTGGCCTATGGGCGGATTGTAGGCAACTGGACAGGTTCAGTAAATATATCCCCGCAGACACCTACTGTCATCGACCAAACTCTCATAGGGAGTTCTTCGACGTTGATCTTGGGTCTTTTCTTGGGAGACCTCGCCCAATCTCCCAGTCGCGCGCTCTCGCGATTGTTTCTGACCGACCCGTCCCTCACACAGTTAGGGTTTGCCTTGCAACTCATCTGGCAAGCTCCAGCACTCTTTCAGGGGTTGGATAGCTCATTGGTGCACGTGCAAGGCTACAACAAGCAACAGATCATTATGGAGTACCCTGTGGGGACGATCTTGTGGCGCTTCGATGCTACGTTCTCTTCTGGAGGGCTGCGCTACTTCTGGAACCAAGCGGCGATCAATTACGCCGGCGTGGCGATGCAGAGTGAGCTTCTGCTTCTATCTACACATTTAGGGCTCTTGACGGGCTTCAGTCTCTCGTTTAAGGGGAACACTTTTGAGGGCGCAGCCGCGGGGATGAATCTGCTCTTAGGAGCGGAAACAGACTTGACCTCTCCGGGTTTTGGCACAGGGATCAATTCGTGGGAGTGGGCTCGGATCGACTTGACTATCGAAGGAGCCAGCTTCTTAGAGTGGGTACATTTTGATAGCATAACACGCTTCACTCGGACAAACGGCTTTGAGTACTCGCGCTGGGATTTCTACTATGAGCCAGACACAGGGCCGCTGAGCCTGCTGCTCACCGTCCGCGTCTTGCCTAATAATGAGACCAAAGCGCTGACAGCTCTGCTCGATCTAGAGGGCCCTGCGCTCTATCTGTATACGAACTTTCAGAGCTGGCGCGGGCTGAGCTTACACTATATCGAACTGATGGACGATTGGTATCTCAGCGGTGTCATCGCGCTAGAGGGCAAGCTCTATAAGCGCAAGGGCGCCAATGATATCGACTTGCGCGCGCGAGATTATCTGATAGACATTGCGCTCAAAGATCCCGTCGCGAACTACGAACAGACAGATTACGACGCTATCGTCTCTTTGGAGGGTCAAGCCGGGAGTGATCTGGCCATCGCGGGTGATCTGTATTTTCGCAAGGGCACGCCGATGCCCGCGCTGCTGACAAGCCGAGTCAATCTCGATATTGGCCTGAGCAAGAATCTCGCGTTCTCCTCTGGAATAGCCCTCGATCTTCTAAACGAATTGAGGCAGCTTACACTCAGCATAGAAATCTGGTTTCACGCCTACTAATCTGTTTTCCCCAAATCTCGACCTGCTCTTCATAAGATCTCCATAATTGCCCTCTATAGTTAGGACGCCACCCAGCCACAAAGCTGAGGTGAGCACTGCAGAAAGGAGTGAGCTCCTATGAAGAAGCTGTATCTGAGTGTCGGCGCGATAGCAGTCGCAATCGCGCTCTTGGCGGGTATAGCGTTCTATTACGCGTCAGCCCAGAACCAAACGACCACAGAACAGCCCCCATCTATCACTGGGAGCGTCCAAGCCCCAAGCCGAGCGTCTATCTTAGCTGGCTTGGCCAAGATCGACCTCCTCAAAGCCATCGAGATCGCCAAGGGGCAGCAAGCGGGAACGGTCATTGGGGCGCGCTTGGGCGAACGCAACGGCTACGTGGTGTATGACGTGGTCGTATTAGTAGCCGATGGCAGCTTGGTGCTCGTCATCATTGACGCCGGCAACGGCAACGTTCTCAGTGTGACGAAGCTGCCTGTGGGTGGGCGCTTTGGGCGGTTTGGATTTGGCCCAGGAAAGCGAGGTGGTTTCTAAAGCGACGAAGATAGCCCTGTTCTCGTTCCAGACCCGTGGGCTTGGCACAGTGCCTTCTCCTTCCCCCACGCGGGAGCGCTTGGGAGCCCGGTGTGAGATCGGGCTCCCAACCTCCTTGCTACGCAGTATAATAGAACCGTGAAGGCATCTATCTTGGTCGTTGAAGACGAAGAGAAGCTTGCCCAAGCAATCGCGCTCTATCTGCGCAACGCCGGGTTTTCAGTGGAGATTGTGCTCGATGGCCAGGCGGCGCTGGAGGCGTTCGCGCGCCGCCAGCACGACTTAATCGTGCTCGATTTAATGTTGCCGAAAGTCGACGGCTGGGAGGTCTGCCATCGAATACGAGGAGAATCGGACGTGCCCATCATTATGCTGACGGCGCGCGTGGGCGAGCCGGCGCGCGTCCAAGGGCTGGAGCTGGGTGCTGATGACTACTTAGAAAAGCCTTTCAGCTTGAGAGAGCTTGTCGCGCGCATCCATGCGGTGTTGCGTCGGGCGGGAAAGACCTCTCAACCCGTCATTCGCACCGGGGACATCCAGATCGATCTAGAGCGGCGCGAGGTCTTTGTGCGCGGGGAGAGAGTAGAACTGACCGCGAGCGAGTTTGCTCTCTTAGCTTGTATGGCGCAGCATCCAGGGCGCGTCTTCACGCGCTTGCAGCTTCTGGAAGCTCTCCACGGCTCGACTACCGAGACCCTCGAGCGCGCTGTAGATTCGCACATCAAAAATCTACGAAAGAAGATCGAGCGCAACCCCCAAGAACCCGAATATATTCAAACGGTCTACGGTGTGGGGTATCGCTTTCGCGATCTCAAAGTATGAAAGCCCTGTGGCAGCGCATCCCGTTTACGTATCAAATGATTGGGGCTTTTGCCGTCGTGACCGTCTTAGCCATGGCGATTGTGTACGCGTTTGCTGATTGGTCCATTCAAGAGCGTTTTCGCGCCTATCGCAATCGCGCGGCGGCCCTGCAAGCTCGTCCGCTCCAGCGCTTCTTGACAAGCTATTACTATCGCTTCGGGAGTTGGGAGGGCCTCAGTGAGGTGCTCAACCCCCACTTGCAAGAGCTGCCCCCCCTGGAACAGCCGCTGATCATCGCGGATGCCCGGGGTCTGGTCTTCATCAGCAGCGACCCGAAGCTTGTGGGCAGGAGGCTCTCAGAGCGCGATTTAGCTACGGGCGTGCCGATCCGTGTAGGAGGCGAGCGCGTCGGCACGTTGATCATGGGTATCCCCGCGGGTACGTTCAACCCTGTGGAACAAGAGTTCTCTCAGTCGGTACGCGATTCTATTCTCTTGGCAGGGGGTATAGCGCTCGGCATCGCCTTGGGGTTGGGGATGCTCTTCATGCGGCGGCTGGCGCGGCCGCTCACAGAGTTGCGCCTGGCTGCCGAGCAGATCTCCCAGGGGAGATTGGAGCCGCGCGTGACCATCACCAGCAGCGACGAGTTGGGGCGCTTGGGAGAGACTTTCAATCAAATGGCTGAGAGCTTGCAGAGATCTGAAAAACTGCGCCGTCAGCTCATCTTAGATATCGCTCACGAGCTGCGTAACCCCTTGATGATTCAGCAGAGCCATCTTGAGCTTCTCTTAGATAACATTGTGCCGCCGACCTCACAGCAACTTCAGATCATCTATGAGCAGAATCTCTTGTTAGGGCGGCTGGTGCGCGATCTGCAATTATTGGCACTAGCTGACGCTGGGGAGCTCCAGATCCTGCGTGCCCCTGTTTCCTTGAGAGAATTCCTTGAGGGCATTGTCGCGCAGGTGCGACCGAGCATAGAAGAGAAAAGACTCACATTAGAAGCCGACATCGCTGCCGATCTGCCGACGCTTGCTGTAGATCGCCAGCGCATTGAGCAAGTCTTGCTGAACATATTAGACAATGCCTGCCGGTATACGAGAGAAGGGGGGACGATTCGACTCTCTGCTTATCGGGAGAGTGACGCTGTTCACGTGAGTGTGCTTGACCAAGGGCCGGGGATCGCGCCGGAAGATTTGCCTCATATCTTTGAGAGATTCTATCGTGGGGACAAGGCTCGTGCGCGCTCTAGTGGGGGCACGGGCTTGGGGTTAGCGATTGCCAAAGCACTAATAGAGGCGCATGGGGGAAAGATCTGGGCGGAGAATGCCCCCCAAGGCGGCGCATGCGTGCACTTCACCTTGCCAGTGGGGTGACTCAGCAGTCCGGGATCGCTGGCAAGAAGAGCTTCAAGCTCTCCGTCTCGATATCCCAGTGGGTAGGCCGAAGCGCAAGCAACGACGCTGGCAGCATCTCTACGGGTATCACTGTTGAGCCGAGGCCGCCGCCAAGGGGATAGGTCACGTCCTTGCCGAAGATATCGAAGAGATAGCCACTGGCGTCTTGGAAAGCCCTGAGAATCTCTTGGAGGGTGTTGACAACTCCGGCGCGACAGAAGGTCTCCCCCTCAAGATAGACTGCCATCTTAGCGATCTGGTGCGTGCGACAGGCCGGACAGCCAGGGGTATTGGGATCAAGGGTCGGCTGCCGATCAACGCGATAGCCGTAGACGATCGGTGCTGTCCCCGCGAGATATTTTTCGTTAAAGAGTATATGGGGAGGCTCTGCGGGTTTGGCTTCCCAGTAGAGCGACCCCAGGAAGTGCGCATAATCGCTAGGCGACATGAAGTTGCTCTTCGCTTCGGCGAAGAGCCACATGCTGAGCGTCCCAACGCGCGTGCGTCGCCTTACTCTCTCAAAAGCATCGGTGAGCACGGCTTCAATCTGCTCACGGCGCAGCTGCTGCGGGCGCTCTAAGACATATCGATAGAGCAGCGATGGGCCCCGTTCCGTTGAGCTGATCTCGTGCCTGTCGTACAGGCGATAGGAGATATCCCCGACGGTGAGCACCGTCGGCTCCGGTGCCTTGATGTCAATGGTGATTGAAGTGTCCTGCGCTATTGCCCCATGATCGTCGATGATGGTGAGGGTGACCTCGTACACACCGGGTTCAGAGTATGTGTGTATGGGGTTTGGCTCAGTGCTTTTTGTGCCATCGCCGAAATCCCATTCTATGGAGGCGATAGAGCCATCGGGGTCCTTGGAGGGAGCGCTGCTAAACTGCACGGTCAGCGGGGGATCTCCAGAAATGTACTTGCTGGGGACGCTCTGGGGGGCGTTAGGAAGCTGAGCAGTGGCGAAGGCCACCGGCTCTTGGTTGATAGAGAAGGTGACGCGGGCACTGGTCTTGGCGTTCTTAGTGTCGGTTACGGTCAGCTCGACGGTGTAGCGACCGCCTCGCTCATAAGTATGCTGAGGAGATGCTTCGGTGCTTGTGGCGCCGTCGCCGAAGTTCCAAAAGACAGATTGGATCTCACCGTCGGGGTCAGACCATTCTCCGGAAAACAGCACTGTGCGCTCAGTGAGGAAAGCCCCATCTGCTGGGCTGGTAATGCGTGCCGTGGGCGGCTTGTTCGAAGCGCAGCTACCGAGCATCAATACTACTATGAGCAAAGAGAGCGTTCTTATAAAGTGTGCCATATCTGTGGGTATCATAATCGAAGTGTCGGCGGGGATGCAAGTTGACAGCAACGCCTGATATAGTGTATTGTAAGCGTTGGTGATCTGCATGCGCAAGAGCGCGCGGCGTCGCACGAAGAGGCTGAAGCGCTCGCAGGGGAAGCGCAAGGGCTAGACTTGACGACGCTCCCTAAGAAGAGCTACAATAGAGATGCTTTGAGGCCCGGCCTACGGCAAAGGAGAAATTATGGGCCTCAAGCGAAGAGTACGAGCGAGCGTTCGTTCTCTCCTTCAGCGCATCTTATCTTTATTGGTCCCGCCTCCTGGCGATCTTGTCCTATCTGGCCCCCAGCCATTGCATGGCCCGTGGGAAGAAGGCTGGGCATTAGATATCCATAGCTACGGCGTCACATCTTCATGGCACCTCACTGAGACAGGCCAGCTGGTTCACAAATATAAATATAGTGGACGAATTGACCTAGCGGATCGCTTAGCGGATCGCGCTATCGCCCTCATCGAGCAGCACCCGACATTGAAGGCCATTGACGGCATTGTCCCTGTGCCCTCGTCAGTAAAGCGCCTGTACGATCCTGTGAGCTTACTTGGCCAAGTGCTCGCTCGTCGCTTGGGGGTTCCATTGCTCAGCGGGGTTTTGCGAAAGACCCGGAAAACAGATCTTCAGAAGGACATGGGCACCCGCGCTCAGAAGCGCGCCAACGTTGCGGGCGCATTCGCCGTAGATGGCGATGTCAAGGGGAGATCGTTGTTGGTCTTGGATGACCTCTATGACTCTGGCGAGACGCTGAGGGAGGTGACGCGCGTGCTGAAGCGCGCTGGAGCCCGCTCGGTGAGAGTCTTGACGCTCACGCGCACAAGACACGCGCATCCGCGATGAACACGCCGTACTGGCTGGCATTGAGCCGAGTGAAAGGCCTAAGAGGGGCACGGGCACACCGACTCATCGAGCACCTTGGCAGCATCAAAGCCCTCGGGGAAGCTGATGCGGCAACGCTTGCAGCTCTGACAGGGCTTCCCCCAGAGAGTTTTATTGCGTTTCGCCAATCTCTTGATGAAGCTCCCCAGGAGATCGAGAGCCTGCGCCGCGAGGGCATAGCAGTCGTGACCCCAGACGACGAGCAGTACCCTGTCTTATTACGGGAGCTTCGCGATGCCCCGCCGGTGCTCTATGTGCGGGGCTCATTGGAGATTCGCGATCAATGGGCTGTAGCGATTGTGGGGAGTCGGCTGGCGGATCCCGGCTCACGGGAGAAGAAGATGGCCTGGACGCGCGAGCTCGCGAAAGCTTTGGCCGAGTGGGGGGTGACCGTGGTGAGCGGGTTGGCGCACGGGGTCGACTCCTGGGCGCATGGTGGGGCGTTAGACGCACCCGATGGGCGCACGATCGCTGTGCTGGGCTGCGGGCTACGTCGAGTCTATCCCAGGCAGAACAGGGCGCTGGCGGATCGCATCGTAGCGCGTGGCGCGTTGGTGTCGGAGCTGGAGCCAAACGCTGGAGTGTGCGGACAGTTTTTGATGATGCGAGATCGGCTCATCGCGGCGCTCTCGCTGGCTGTTATGGTGATCGAAGCGGGCGATCCCAGCGGGAGTCTCGACACGGCCAGACACGCTCTGAAGCTGAAGCGTCCTGTTTTGGCCGTGCCGGGCAGCCCAGGGACGGAGCGTTTACTCGCTGAAGGAGCGGAGCTCCTTGACCCAGAGCGAGGAGATTTCGATGAGGTAGCGCGAAGCATCTTGAGCATATCTGAGGGGTGAGTCCGATGTCCACAGGAACGGTCTATGCTCCGGTCTCGGCGCTTGTCGCTATTATGAACAATACAGCTGATTTCGCCCGCGCTAGGGACGAGCATTGGTACAGAATCCCCGTGCGCAGCGCGCCGCCGCGCGTGGACTTCTCCCGACTAGAGCGTCTGGCGTTCTATCAGACGAAGGTCTTTGGGGATGAGAAATGGTCCGTCAACTATCACGCCGCAGTGCGCGACGTCGATCGGGTCAAGCGCATCGAGCTCCTCCCCCACGAGCCCAACCACCCGCGCGCCTACGACGAGTACTATCGTCTCAAGCTTGGTGATCTTGAACGGCTGCCTCAGCCTATCCCTAGCCGGCGCTGGCGCCGCATTGTCTTCATCCCCACCACGACCGAAAAGCTCTTCCGAGCCGAAGAGATCAACGATCTCTATCACGAGAGCCCCTTAGAAGACGAGCTGTGGCGCCATCTCAAGGGGGCCGGGATCCCTGCTGAACGGCAGTTCTACGTGGGCAAGCGCGAGCGCATCTACTGTCTAGACTTCGCGATCTTCTGCACCCATGGCAATCTCAACATTGAGTGCAACGGTGAGGAGTGGCACTCCGACCCGCAAGCGCGAGCGCGTGATGAGCAGCGCGATAGAGAGCTAGCTCATTGGGGATGGACTATTCTACGTCTGAGGGCGCGCGACATTCGCAAGAGATCGCGCCACTCGCTACAACTGATTCAAGAGACTATCGCTCATCTTGGGGGACTGAAGGAGCCGCCGCCTGGCCTCCACGCGCTTGGGCGCTGAGTGGCTAGTGACGCGGTAATGGGTAGTCTCCAATCCACCGCACCCAGCGCAGCTTCTTGCCGACGGCGCGGTAAAGCGCTAAATCCCCGGTCCACAGCTCGCAGCTCTCTTGCTCTGCTAAGGCCAGATAAGCCCCGTCATAAGCGGCGACCCCATAGGTGAGAGCAAACGCTGCGACCCGCTGAGGGTTGGGAGTTCGCACGCTGATCCCAAGCTCCAATAGATACCTTATCGCGTGGGAGACTTCCGCCGATGGCAACCTCCCCCTCCGAGCAGCTACGACGAAACCGTTAATGACCTCGTAGAGCAGCAACGTGGGGGCACATATTTCTATAGATCGTCTCAGGCTATCATCCCGCAGAGCTACCGCTTGCTGAATGTATTCCTCGTCGTCCAGCTGCCACTTCAGAGCCACCGAAGCGTCGATCACGAGCTTTGTCTGAACTGTGCGCTTGGCTTTTGGACTCATCGGCGGCGCCCTTCTCGTATGAGCTCGGACACCCGAAAGCCAATGGGACCCAGGCGAGCTCTGAGCTCATCCATCTGAGCCGCGGCCTGCCAAGCTTGCTGGTGCGCGGTCTTGCCCTCTAATAGCCCTTTCAAAAACTCCCGAATGGTGACCAGCCGGCCGTCTTCTTCGTGGGGATAGACATCTATAGGTGCATGATCTGCTCTTTCATAGACGACCAAAGCCGGCACTCCCTTGCCAAAGAGAGACCCCGGATGTCGCTTACTGCCAAAGACTTGCCGGACTCGATACTTCCGCCAGACGGCGGGCATCACCGCCTCTAGGTAGGCTTTCCTGAGGGCCTCATCCGACAGAGCGCTGGTCTCTACTGTCTCAACCTGAATCCCCCTCGCTGCGAGTTGGTCCAGTAAGGCGCAGATCTCGTCGATCTGAAAATCTCTATTGACCTGTGCCCTCAGCCAGCTATCCTTTCGATAGTAGAGCTTCATGCGCATTGCTACCACCCCCTCCCCTACTCCATCCCCACTATAGCGTATCAAGAGATCATATGTCAACCCTGTGGTATCCGAAGCGTTTTGCATGCTCCTC
>FWWM01003025.1_pt1 | contig 43094 bp, 40 predicted proteins | sample 2228351 | NCBI WGS metagenome assembly FWWM01 (sample SAMEA103939774, study PRJEB20133) | metagenome
TCACTATGACAGTTGGGGCAACCCCATCCCGACGGGCACTGAACTCACGCGCCAGCCGTTTCGGTGGAATGGTGCGTTTGGGTACACTTACAATCCCTTCACGGGATTGTACCATCTCAATCCTGACTATGACCCCAAAACCCGCCGCTATCTCCAGCGCCAAGGCGACAATCCCACCAATCCCTCCCAGTATGCGGACAATGACCCGCTCAACCAGATTGATGAAAATACCACCCACTTGAGCGGTCTCAAGCGGGCGAGGGATGTAAGTTCTGCAGGAGAGCGGATGCTGGCGCCTATCAAGGCAGGGGCGGAGTTAGCCGCCGATTTGCATCCGGGCACTGCGCTGGCTCAAGCCGCGTATGGGCGGGATTGTTGGGGCGAACGGGAGTTGGGTTTAGGGGAGCGTGTGGTTTTGGTGGTTGGAGCAGTGGGGGGTGGGATAGGGAGGGTTGTTGGTTATATTGGGCGAGGGATTAGGACAGTTGCGAGAGGGGTCGTGCAGGGAGCTCAAAGGATAGTAACTGGGGCTGCTCGCTTACTGGGGGCTGAGAGGAAAGCAGAAGTTGAGCTCAAGTTTAGCATAAAAAGCCTTCAACATGCAATATCACGAGGTCATGGACCCGATTTTGGAGTTCACGGGAATTGGAACAAAAGTATGGGACCCAAGTTGGAATCGGCAATCAGAGCACATTGTAGCGCTCGGGACACCCAAAAGATTCAGGGGTTCTACCGAGGACAACCAGCTCTCTTCTATACCAACGTCGAGACAGGGCTAACCGCTATTTTTGACTTGGATGGGAATTTCGTTGCTGGGTTCAGGCTGAGCAGCAAGCAGCTTGAATACTTACTCAAGACGGGTAGAGTTAATTGAGGGGAAGAGAAGCATGAAGGCACAAGAATATTACTCCCTGATCAGGGCGTATGTGGAAGGAAGGCTATCAACCGATGAGTTTGGGATGGAGTTTCAGAAAGCCTTTCTTGCTGAGCCAAGTTCGATGGACGATGAATTGTTCTTGATACTCAATCGGTTGTTCTGGGATTGGGAGGCGTACTACCCAGATTGCACTCCAAAACAGGAAACATCATTTATGATTTCAGAGCGAACCTTTCGTCAAACTGCTGTGGAAACCAAGATCGCGTTGGAGATGTATCTTCAGGAAAGAGGACTCCTCGCGGAAGAAAGGCAACACAAGTTTATCTTGCAGAGCGAAACTGAGAAAAGGATTGTTCCGTTAATGCAACTAATTGACAAGTATATACGCCACAAAATGCCAGATTTTAATATTAGAATAAATTTATTATATTCCACACCTATCAATTTGATTCTACAAGGTTTCTACTTTCAACCTTTTTACTTAGACCATCCCGAAGCCTTTACCGTCTGGGTTTTCGTCCAGCCGTTGTATGTGCCTGCGGATTGCATTATGCTGAACTACGGGGCTCGCTTGGATTGGCTTATGCATAATGAGAGATTTCGATGGCTCTGGGGCAACGAGATACAGGAACTTGAGGAACCAATCTTTTTAGAGGTGCTGCGGTGCATACAAGAAGTAGGTATCCCATTCCTGAAGAAACTCGGCACGCCTGCTGATTTCGTACGCAATGTAAGACGAACAGTTTTGAGGCGGGACGATGTTCACGTGCAAGAGGCAATTGCTTACTCACTGGTACTTACAGAGAAATATGCCCAAGCACTAAGGGCATTAGATAGGCTTAATCATCTGCTCCAAAATGAGAAGGAGCATCGCTGGAAAACAGTGGTAGCAGAGCGGGTAACTCAGTTGCGCCAAAGACTGGTGCACAATCCCCAAGAAGCCGTTGAACTCTTGCATGAGTGGCGGAACGCAACACTGAAAAGTTTGGGTCTGTCGACGGCATGATAGGTAATGCTCTACACACAGGATACCAGCGTAACAAGCAAACCATAACTATTGTTATAAACTTGGACACAAGACGAGCATGGTATACTCCTGACCACTACCAAACCTTCATAGAAATACAAATCAAGTGAGGGAGTATGGACAAGAAGGATTTCGACAAGGTCTTCACGAGTGCATCACCGCCGTGGCTTCATCTAATTGCCACAAGCAGTTGGAAGTTTGCTAACTGGTCTGCGCAGTGGACTAACATCAGGAAAGGCACTCCGGTACAAATAATCGCTCATACAATACGGGGCAAGAAATGTTCAACCAAACAATCCTTGTTTGATGAGTTTGGGGCAGTTTTGCAATTTCCATATTATTTTGGAGAGAACTGGGACACTTTCGAGGAGTGTTTAGCAGATTTAGAATGGCTTTCTGCTGAGGCATATCTGTTATTCATTCCTGATGCCGAGTACCTTTTGGCTGACTTCCCAGAGGATTTCAGGACATTTATAGACATTTTACAGAGCGTCGCGCTGGAAAGGGCGGGTCGAGAGCCTCCTGTCCCTTTCCATCCAGTCCTCCAGTGCGAACCAGAGTCGAAGGAGAGACTTGTCTCCAAGTTGCAGGAGACTGGCGCTGATTTTTCCGTATATAGCCTAACCGACCCTGGCGAGTGAGAAGATGCATTTCTTTTTCTTGCCCCGGTAGCCGAGTGTTGCGAAGCGGGGGAGAAGGCACCACGCTTAGCCAGAGGGGTAAGCAGCTTTGTTGGACACATAAGTACGACCCGCGTGTTGGCAGATGGCTCCAGAGAGACCCAATTGATGTAGCAGGCGGACACCCGAATGTCTATCTGTATTGTGCAAATGACCCTATCAACAATAGCGACCCTTCGGGGCTTGATTTCTGGGATGATGTGCGCGGCTATTTCAGCCATATGGGCAATGTCTTTGCAGGGTATGGGGAAGCAATTTGGGGGGCTATAATCAGCCCCTATACGATAGGGTCATACTACTGGGAGCATGGGGTCAGCTGGGAGTCGACCAAAGGGTTGCTAAGCGGGATGTGGGAGGGTTGGTGTGCTGAGTGGTCGGCGGCGTGGCAGGGGGATAGTCGGGCATTTGGGCGAGCATTTGGCGCGACGCTGATTGCAGCTGTACCATTTGCCAAAAGTGTCAGGGGACGCAGTGCTTCTGCTGCTGAATCGGCAAGCACAACGATGCGTGCGAGCCGCGGGGGCGCTGCGGTTGTACGAATGGGACAAGCAGGTGAACGGGCGGCAGGAATTACGGGACCGAAATCCAAGGTGGGTCCTGGAATGAGCACGAGAAGTGGATACCGCATTCCAGATAATGTGAATCGTAACACTAGAACACTTACAGAAGTGAAGAATGTTAGTCGGTTAGACTTCACACCCCAACTAAAAGATTACTACAACTGGTGTCAGCAGAATGGATACAAAATGGTACTCTACACTCGGCGGGATACCCAACTATCCAAACCGCTTCAAGATTTGATTCGGCAAGGTAAAATTGAACACAAGTTTCTGCCCTAAATGAGGAAGGGATGCAAAATGGAACGACGCATGAGCCGGGCTGAGATAATGCAATTCATCGAGGAGGATCTCAAACAGTTCGATGCAGAGGTCGAAGCTCACCCAGAACGATATGACCCTGAATGGATAGAGGCGCGAAAACAGGCGAGGCGGGCAAGTGGGCTTCTGGCACAACGCCTGTGGGAGCAAGCGCGCGTCCGCATAGAAAGTATTGACGACTTCAGCTCCAAAGGGCTTCCGCGTGAGGAATACCTGCGTGCTATCCCCGTGCTTTTGGAGGCTCTGGAAGACCCTGAGATGGAACCGATATGGGACGGGATTATTTGGGCACTCGGCGTCAAGATTGCCCGCAACCTCACTGTGCAGCCGCTTATAGAAGCATTCAAGCGTTTCAGTGCGCCCCGAAGTGATAGCGAAGTGCAGTCTAAGGATGAGGCACGCCGATTGTATTGTAAGTGGTCTATGGGGCACATTTTAGGCAGGCTTGCGGACAGAAGCAAAGTTGATCAGATTATTGAGCTCCTTCTGGATGCGAGTCACGGTGTGGCGCGCGAAGGGCTGATTGAAGTGCTTGTCAGGCTAAAGCCCGAGCGCAGTGTCGAGATACTTCTCCAGTTGTTGCAAGATGAAACTGTGGCTTTGCAAGCCATTCGTGCCTTGGGTCGGCTTAGAGTCCGTGAAGCAATTCCCTATATTCAACCATTCTTACAACATCCAAATCCGCTTATTCGGCGAGTAGCCAAAGATGCTCTCAAGCGGATAGAGTCATAAACTATCAATCCCTATTGCGATCATCATTCAGAGGACCCCATGAGGGCAGACGAACCCAAGCCTTTGCATCGGCTGAAACCGAATCTTTCACTGGAACTCTCCCCCGAAGAGGAGGCAGCCGCAAGGGAGCGATGGCTTGAACAGCACCCCGACTGGCGTCCGATTTGGGAAGAGCGGGAGCGCCAAGATGCCCAAGTGGCGCAAGCCTTGCGCGACGAAGCGCATCTGGATGTCCAATCGGTCTTTGACCTTGTCAACACGCGGGAGCCCTATCCCGAGGCGATTCCGACCTTGTTGCGTCTGCTGTCGCAAGTGAGCGAGCCTTTTATCAAAGAGGGGATTGTGCGTGCGTTGACGGTCAAGGAGGCACGCGGGGTCGCTGCACGCCCCCTTATAGAAGAGTTCAAACGAATCGAGGCGCCAAGCACAACAGAAGAAGCCAATCAACTCGGACTCTATCCCCTTTTGAGTTATAAATGGACAGTAGGGAACGCCATCGGGTTCGTTGCCACGAAAGAGGATTTGGAAGAGATTTTCGCTCTTTTGCGCGATCCTCGGCACGGCGAGGCACGGCAACAGCTTATTGAGGCGTTAGTGCGTTTGAAACCCCAAGGAGCCATTCCGCTGCTTATGGAATTACTCAACGATCCGACTGTCGCTTTGCAAGCCATCAATGCTTTAGGCAAGCTGCGAGCAGTGGGGGCGCGCCCGTTGATAGAGCCTTTTCTGAGGCATGAGCAGTCATGGGTGCGTCAAGCGGCTAAAGAGGCTCTCCAACGCATTGACAAAGCGATAGTGAAAGGACAAGGAAACAAGTAGTTCAGGATCTATATATTTGGCGGAAGGTAGAATGCACATAGCGTTCGGAGAACACTTCATAGAGCTGAATTGCTGGGAGCGCCGAGAGCAGATGATTCGATATCTGCAGGACTGCCCAGCTGGAAATATCCTCTTGGGTGAAGAGGCTGAAATGCCCAGAGAGTTCTATACAGCAACCTTGCACTTGGGCGCTGAGGGACATCGTTTCGGGATAGGCATCTGCTCGGAGGGACACGGGCTTGTTCCGCAGATGCTTTTGCTGGAAGAGAAAGGAACTTTACTGTTCGGTTTCAACAGGCAGGTGGTTGCCTTCGATGTCGCAAAGAGGCAGGTGTTATTTAGGATAGAGCTCAGCGCTCTTTTTTATCGTTTTGTCCACCTTTCTGACAAGAAAGTGATATTGGTTCTTTATGAGATAGGGATCATGGCTTTAGACCAAGGCGGTCAGAAGCTGTGGCAATACGAACGAGACATCGTTAGCAACTACCGCATTATGGGAAATCGGGCTGTGGTAGAGTTTATGGATTCCCCGAGCGTTGTCATAGACCTAATTACAGGCTCGGTCCTATTGGCATCTTGATAATCAGCGCCCCGTATATAGCCTAACCGACTCTGGCGAGTAAGCAGATGCGTTTCTTTTTCTTGTCCCAGTAGCAGAGTGTTGCGAAACGGGGGAGGGCACCACACTTAGCCCGAGGGGTAAGCGGCTTTATTGGGCACATAAGTACCCCCCGCACCACCTGCTGGCTCCAGCGCGACCCAATCGATGTAGCAGGCGGACATCCGAATGTGCAGCTGATTGGGGTGCACGGCATGTCGCGGCGCAGTTTGAGGCATCCTATACGCGGGGGTGGGCGTGGCTTGCGTGGGGCAAGACGAATCGGCGGCGCAGTAGGGGCATCCTCATGGCATGCCCCAGCCGCCCCCGCCGGGCGTACGGATGGTCAGGATGGTGTTGGGTGGCACGCGCACGGTGCCTTTGATGATTTCTGTTTCGAGCCGACCGCCAATCAGCAGGCGGTTCTGCCCGCGCTTGCCCGCCTTGCCCCCGTGCAGTCCGTACGGCGCGTGCCGACGACGATCGGTGAACAGGGTGAGGGTGGTCTCGGTGAGGAACTGGAAGGTGCGAATCACGCCGTCGCCACCCCGATAGCGTCCCGCTCCACCCGTGCGCTCTGCCAGCCGATACTCCAGCACCCGCACAGGGAACGCGCTCTCGATGGCTTCCACGGGCGTGTTGCGCGTGTTGGTCATGTGGACATGGATACCGCTTGCCCCATCGGCGTGCGGGTATGCGCCTGCGCCCCCCGCGATGGTCTCATAGTAGACAAAGGGCTGACCGCGGAGGGGGTCATATCCTCCAAAGAGCAGGTTGTTCATCGTGCCCTGCGAGGCGGCAGGGATGCGGTCAGGCAAGGCTTGCGCCAGCGCACCGAGCAATACATCGACAATTCGCTGAGAGGTCTCCACATTGCCCCCTGCAACTGCCGCGGGAGAACGGGCATGAACCACCGTGCCTTCGGGCGCAATCACCTCGACGGGACGCCAGCAGCCCGCATTTGTGGGCACTTCGGTCGGCATCAGAGAGCGCACCACATAGTAGCATGCAGAGCGCGTCACCGCCTCCGGCGCGTTCACACCGCCCCGACACTGGGGCGCACTGCCCGTGAAGTCGAACCGAATCGTGCCCGGCTCGCTCGCGGGCACGACTACCGTCGCGCGAATGCGAATATTGCGCGTGCCGTGCCCATCGTCGTCCAGATAGTCCTCAAAAGTGTATTCGCCTGGGGGCAGTTCGCGCAGGAGGGCGCGGGTAATCGCCTCGCTATACTGGAGCAACTGCTCGAACCGTTCCAGCCAGCGGTCGACGCCCTCGCTTTTCAGCAGGCTCTGAAGGCGTCGGATGCCGATTCGGTTCGCCCCAATTTGAGCGTAGAGGTCGCCCTGCCGCTCCTCAGGCGTACGCACATTGGTCAGCAGGAGCGCCAGCACATCGGTCTGCAGGCGGTCTTCGCGCAGGAGGTAGACGGGCGGGATGCGCAGTCCTTCCTCAAAAATCTCGCGGGCAAGCGGCATCGAGCCGGGCGTGGCGCCGCCCGTGTCGGCATGGTGCGCCCGATTCGCCACAAAGCCCACACAGCGCCCCTCCACAAACACGGGCGCAATCAGCGTCCAGTCGGGCAGGTGTGTGCCCGCGTGGTAGGGGTCGTTGGTCAGAATCATGTCGCCCGACCGCCACTCGAAGCGCGGCAGGAGCCACTCCATCAGGGCGGGCATCGCGCCCAGATGCACCGGGATATGCGCCGCTTGGGCAATCAGCCGTCCCTGCGCGTCAAAAAGCGCACAGGAGTAGTCGCGCCGCTCCTTGATGTTGGGCGAGCATGCCGAATGCTCCAACGCGCGCCCCATCTCCTCCGGAATCGCGCTCAGCCGCTCATGATAGAGCCACACCCGCGCCGGGTCAAATGCTCCATATGGCATCGCATGGGGAGGATACCCGTTCCCCAGGGTGAACGCGCAGTTGGGCGGAACGGGCGTCTTACCTGGGCGACGGTCAGGTATACTATGCCCAACGATAGCACAAGGAGGTCATGGACTTTGGAAGTTCGAATGGCGGATTTAGGGAGCCAGTACCGCCGCATCAAAGCGGAAGTGGAGCCGATTCTCCACGAGGTGCTGGAAAGTGGACGCTATGTGCTGGGCAAGCATGGGGCGGCGCTGGAGGAGGAGATAGCCACGCTGTGCCACGCCCAGTATGCCGTCGGGGTGAACTCTGGTACGGACGCGCTCAAACTCACCCTGCGCGCGATCGAGATCCGACCGGGCGACGAGGTAATTACCACCCCCTTCACCTTCGTCTCGACGGCGGAGGTGGTGGTCTTGCTGGGCGCAACGCCCGTGTTTGTGGACATCGATCCACACACCTACAACATCGACCCTGAACAGGTGGGGCAGGCAATTACGCCCCGCACCCGCGCGATTCTGCCCGTCGATCTGTATGGGCAATCGGCGGAGATGCGCGCCCTGCGCGAGATTGCCGATCGCTATGGCTTGTGGCTGATTGAGGACGCAGCGCAGGCGATTGGCGCGATGCACCACAATCAGCCCATCGGCGCATTCGCCCATGCCGCTATCCTCAGCTTTTTCCCCACCAAGAACATCGGGGGCGCAGGCGATGGCGGGATGGTCATCACCAACGACCGCGCAATTGCAGACAAGGTGCGCAGTCTGCGCGTGCACGGCATGAACGGCGGCTACTACTACGAGGACATCGGCTACACCAGCCGACTGGACGAGATTCAAGCAGCGATTCTGCGCGTGAAGTTGCGCTATCTGCGTGAATGGACGGAACGCCGTCGCTATCATGCGGCGCTCTACCGCACCCTGCTTGCCGACACCGAGCTGATTTTGCCCACTGCCGCGCCCTACAACTACCATGTATATCATCAGTTCACGGTGCGCCACCCGCAGCGCGACCTGTTGCGCGAGCATCTGCGTGCGCGAGGTATCGAAAGCGCGGTCTATTACCCCCTACCTCTGCATCTTCAGCCTGCCTATCGCTTTCTGGGCTATGCGTTGGGCGCGTTCCCGCACGCCGAGCGCGCTGCGCAGGAAGTGCTCTCCATCCCCATCCACTCTGAGCTGACCGAAGACCAGATTGCGTTTGTGGCGGAGGCGATTCTGGAGTTCACGCAAGCGGAGGTGGCGTTGCGATGAAGGCGATGATTCTGGCGGCGGGCGTCGGCTCGCGCCTCGACCCGCTCACTCGCGCTATTCCCAAGCCGATGGTGCCCATCGTGAACCGCCCCGTGATGGAGCACCTCATGAACCTGCTCAAAAAGCACGGATTCACCGACATCATGGTGAACCTGTACTATCTGGGCGAGCAGATTAAAGAGTACTTTGGCGACGGCTCGTGCTGGGGCGTGAAGGTCCATTACTCGGAAGAGGAACAACTTTGGGGCGACGCGGGCAGTGTGAAGCGGTGCGAGGCGTTCTTCGACGATACCTTCATCGTGATTGGAGGCGACGACCTGACCGATTTAGACCTTACGCGCCTCATCCGCTTCCACAAAGAGAAGAAGGCGCTCTGCACGATTGCGCTCTCGCTGGTGGAGGATCCATCCGAATACGGAATCGCCCTGCTGAATGAGCGGGGGCGCATCACCCGCTTCCTGGAGAAGCCGAAAGGCGAAATGATTTTCTCTAACGCGGCAAACATTGGCATCTATGTGCTGGAGCCATCCGCGCTGGAGCTCATCCCGAAGGGCAAGCCGTACGGATTCGGCGCGAACCTCCTGCCCCTGCTCATCGAGCGCAAATTGCCCCTGTATGGGTTCCTTACCTCCAGCTACTGGAAGGATGTGGGCAACCTGAAAACTTATCAGCAGGCACACTGGGACGCGCTGGCAGGGCGGGTGAACCTGCAAATGCCCTATCCCGAACGACGCAAGTATGTCTGGATCGGCGACAATGTGGAGATTGCCAAAGATGCGGAGGTGGGCTACCCTGTGCTAATCGGCTCTGGCACGCGAATCGAGTCGGGTGCGCGCGTGCTGGAGAACTGCATCCTGGGCGAGAACTGCACCATAGAAGCGGGCGCTATCGTGCAAGAGAGCATCCTGTGGGACGGCGCGGTGGTGATGCGCGACACGATGCTGGTGCGCTGTGTGGTCGGGCGCAACTGTAAGGTGAAATCGAATGTGGCAATTTTCGATGGCGTGATTGTGGACGCCAATCCACGCCGCGCGTAAGCCTGCCTGAATGGAGGGCATCCCGTGAAAGTCGCGGTGCTGCGCACTGGGCTAAGTGAATGGTGGCGGTATCTGAAGGGCATCGTCACGCAGGTGCTGGGCAACCCGGTGGTGGCGCGGGAGCTGAGGGTGCGCGTGCGCTTCGCCCGCGCCTACTGGCTGCAGGCACTCTACCTGCTGTTTCTCATCCTTATTGTGGGCATCGCCTATGCAGGCACGCTCGGCAGCCAGATTGCCTTGGACCCCTACCGCGCCCAACAGTATCTTCAGCAGTTCTACTGGATTATTTTCAGCGCGTTGACCTCGCTGATTGTGTTGATTGCGCCGGGCTTGACCGCCAGCGCGATTACGCTGGAGCGTGAGCGGCGCACGCTTGACCTATTGTTGGCAACGCCGCTCAGCGCGCGCGAGTTGCTGACGGGCAAATTGGTCGGCTCGTTCGCCTTTCTGGTGCTGTTGCTTGCGCTCACATTACCTGCCAGCTCGGTGTGCGTGCTGTTGGGTGGAGCGACCTTTGGCGAGGTGCTGGAGAGCTATCTGATGCTGGCGATGAGCGGGCTGACCCTCAGCGCCGTCGCGCTGTTCACCTCCGCCTATTCGCGCAACTCGATGTGGGCGGTGTTCGGAGGTTATTTGCTTTGCTTTTTGTATTTAGGTGGCACGTTGCCCTTCACCTCGATAAGTCTTGCAACCGCGTCTGGAGGTGGAGCTGGGCTGACAGGGCGCGAGCTGCTTGTGCCTTTGGCAGTGCTGAACCCATTCAGCGCACCTTTTATCGCGGGCTTCTATTTCAAAATTGGTAGTCTGGAGATACCTGCATGGGTCATTAGTGTCGTGGTGTGCCTGCTGTTTGTGCGCTTGGTGATGACGGGCGCGGCACGGCGGGTCGGGCTGTATGACCGCGATGTCCTGCCCTCGTTTCGTCGCCAGCTGCTGGTCGTGGCGGGGGTCTACACCTATCTGACCACAGCAGGGTTCGCTACGCTCCTTATGGCGCCAGGGCCGGGCATCGCTGGAGGTAGCCCATACCTCGCTGTCCTCCTTACGGTGCTGGTTGCCGTGCCGATGGCGATTGGCGTGCTGTTGCTTACCCCGATAGGCAAGCGGGACGAACATCCGATGGTGGACGATGGGCTGTTCAAGCCGTGGCGCATGTTCCAGCCCTCGGCGGCGGGCGTTTTACCCTACATCACCCTGCTGTGGCTGGTGATTGTGGGGGCAACATTGCTGGGCAGTATCGGCATGGGGCGGTGGCTGACGCGGGAACAACAGATGGACTTCTTTACGGTTGTATTTTATCTGTACGGGGTTTGGGTTCTGCTTTGGGGCGTGGCACGGCTTGCCTCGCGCATGGTGGGGCATCTGGGGCTGGGTGTGGCACGCTGGATGGCGATAACAATAGCCACCGCCCTGCTTATCCTGCCACCCTTTGCCCAAACCCTGCTCTTTGGGGAGTTTCCCACGAGAATCTATGACATCACGCCTATCCAGTGGCTCTGGTTCCCGATGCCGTTGTACTGCTTTTTCAATGAACTCTATAGCAGCGGTGCCCCCGCGACGGCTGGATTGGCGGCGCGTGTTATGCTGGTAGGTAGCGGTGCAGGCTGGCTCCTTATGGGGCTGTTCTTAGGATTCGTCGCGCACCGGCGCACTGCAGTGCGTGCCGATGTGCCATAATATAGGCGAATAGCGAAGTAGCACGGGCGTCTCGCCCGTGCAAAGCGTGGCTTGGGCATCCTGCCCATAGAGCCAGATGAGCCAGAGGCTCAAGCCACAAAAAGTAGCTTGGGCATCCTGCCCACTTAGCCGGATGAGCGGGAGAGGGAATAGACGATGATTGAAACAATGGTGCAGGATCAGCAAGACCGTTTGGCGCTGGACTATTTGCTGGGACAGATACTGCAGGCATTTATGGAGGGTCCGGCGGTGCCTCTGCGCGCGAATGAACTTATGGCGCGTCTGCAGGATATACCGCTGAACACCGCGCTCCTGCGGGCGTTGCTGTTGAACGAGCCGACCCGCTTTCTCCAGGAGGAGCGTCGCTGGCTCCCGCTTTATCGCAAAGTGTCGCCTCGCTTGCCGTTGACCGCCTTTGTGGAACGGTTGGTGCGCACGGTGGGCTTGCCCCTGCCTGTGGAACGGGTCGCGCGCGAATGCGGTGCGCACTATAAACGCAGTTTCGAATATTATGAGACCATCCTTCCGCGCGTGTGCCAGCACTCTGAGACGCTCTTCTGCACGCCCAGCAACCTTGTGGGGCTGCGCGAGTGGCTTTTCATTCCCGACCCCATCGAGCCCATCCCCTACGAATGGGAGCGGGCAGAGGAACGCGAGCGCGCCGCCCACGATGCCCTGTTTTATAACGACCTCACATGGAAAGAGGTTGAACCCTACCTCAAGAAGGCGCAAAAAGGCGACTGGCGTCTGCCCGACGCGCCCATCCAGTTCCTGAAGCGGTTGAAAGCGCCCCTATCGAACCGCATTCTCGGCTTCCTCACATGGTACTTCACCCTCTCGCCCGACCCCCGTTGGGTCTACCCCTATGACCCGGTGGACCTCTTCGACAGGGTGTTGCGGTCGGGCGAGTTTATCTGGGGACCCGACGGGCAGTGGCATCCCGCCACAGTGCGCGGGGAATGGCTGGAACGCGCCCTGCAGATTGCCGCCGAAATCCACCGCCAGTTGCCTGAAGAGGAGATGCAGCCGCTGGAACTGCGCCCCGATGAGGTGGAGCACATCGTGAACTACATTCTCTCCCAACCCGGTATCGTCCACGCTGCGCAACTGCTCGAAGAGATGTTCGAGGTCTCACCGACCAGCCGCACCTTCAAAGAGGACCTGGATACGCTTATCTCTGCGCTGATTGGCGATCGGCGCATCGAATGGTTCGGCTACGATCGGTTCGGGCAGGAAAGCCATGCGCCGCCCTATGTGCGGGAGCTGCCCGCCGTGTTTGTGTTCCCTGACCCGCCGGAGATTCGCAACGAGAATGGTGAACCGTACGATGTTGTGTTATATGAGGAGGCGTTTCCGCGCTCTCTGCGCCAAGAGATTCGTGACCCGCGAGCGCAGGATGTGGGCGATGAGGAGCCAGCCGCGATACCGGAAGTGATGCCGAGCAAGGTGCGCATCGTGTTGCGCCCACCCCATAAAGACCTCGGCACCCTGCCCTTGTGCCAGATTCCGCCCGGATTTTTCGAAGATGCCCCCGCCATCCAGCAACTGACCTTTATCGACGAGCAGGGGCGCGAGCATGAGGTCTGGTTCAATACGCAGGTGCGCCTCTTCTACGGCTTGTTCGACCGATTCGCCGAGCTGGACACGATCTCCGGCGCCATCTTCGAACTGCACCGCACGGACCGCCCCGATGTGATGCACTTCATCTACACCGGCATGGTCGACCCGCTCCTTGCCATCTCGCCTGCCCGCTATCAGCGACTACTGGAGCTGCAGTCTAAAGCCGATGGAATGTCTACCTATCATATCCTTGTCGAGGTGATGCGCCAGCATCCGACGGGCGCCGATTTTTTGACCTTGCATAACGAGGTGAATGTGGTGCGCCGTACCAAACGCGAGCTGACCGCCTCCCTGCTGAGCGCGTATCCCTGCTTCGAACTGCACAAAGGTTCCACTGTGTGGCACCTGGTGGAGGAGGAAGTTAACAAACCTATGCGCAAGAAGGCGCGTCTCTATGTGATGATGCCACGCGATTAGTGGCACAGGCGGGACGCCCATGAAAATCCTGTCCGCACTGTCTGACTTGTCCGAAGGTGGCGGAGGTGATCAAGTGAACGATGCATCCAGCGATGCGACAACTGTATGAGCTCCAGCAGCTCGATCTCTACCTTGAGGCGCTGCGCCAGACACTGAAAAAGCTGGACCCAGGCGACCACCTCAAGGTAGAAATTGAGCGTCAGCGGGCGGTGCTGGAACAGATTAAGCGCGAATATGACACCCTGCACGCCGAAGCGATTGATCAAGAACTGCAGCTGCGCACGATAGACGAAAAATTGCGCGAAGCGGAACGCGAGCTCTACTCCGGACGCATCACCAATCCGAAGGAGCTCGCCGCGCTCGAAAAAGATATCGCGCTCATCAAACAGCGTCGGGGCGAGATGGACATTCGCGTGCTCGAAATGTGGGAGAAGATGGAGACCTTGCGCCAGCGCATCAACGAGAGCGAGCGGCGGATGAGTGAGGTGGAACAGCGCTACGAAGCATATCGGGAAGAGTACAATCAGCGCAAGGCGGCGCTGGAGACCGAACTGCAGTTCCATGAGCAACAGCGTGAGATGTTAGCCCACCAGATAGACCCTGAAGCGCTCGCCCGCTACGAACTCATCCGTCAGCGGCTGGGCGGGGTGGCAGTGGTGCGAGTGGTGAACAAGGCGTGCGACTTCTGCCACACCGTGCTGACCCCCTACCTGCTCAAACAGTTGGAGCAGGGAACCGATCTGCTCACCTGCGAGAGCTGTGCCCGCCTGCTCTACTGGCAGGAACTGGATTCGTCCGACGAATAGCTGGCGGTAATCCATCTCGGGTGCGTTTGTGCCATAATATAGAAACGGAGAGACCATGGCGATTGAAACGGTACGCCGACAGTGGGCAGGGATGATGGAGCGCGCCTTGCGCCCCGTCGATTGGCTCCAGCAGATATTCGCTCGCGCTATTGGATGGCTCGATCAGGAGCGGTGGACGACCCTGCTGACCATTCTGGCGCTGACCCTCGCCAATCTGGTGATTCTTTATTTCTTTGTGCGGGGGCAGGATAACCGCGCGATTGCCTTTGTGGCGCTGATTCTCCTTGCGCCACTTGCCTTCCTGCTGCCCGAATTAAGCATCGTCACCTTTATCTGCGCGGGAGCCAGTCTGTTCGTTAATGTGATGTATTTTGCTATTGGTCCAGGGGGTGGCTCGGGAGAACGCACCCTAATATTGGCGTTTCTGTCGATTCTGACTGCCCGCGCTATTTATGAATATCTGCGCACACCGCCCCAACAGCGTCCTCGTCTGTTCTCGTGGTTTACCGTTATCCTTCTGCTTTTCTGGGGCTACTATATGGTGCATGTGGCGATTATCTACCTTTTCCATCATGATGCCCCTTCCACCGACCCGATCGCCTCCACCTTCGGTATTGAACAGAGGGGCATTTTTCGCTATTTCGACTACCACATGATATGGGTTGGCGTGTTGCCAATGATTATCTTATTGCGTGATTATCAGCGTGCCCGGCGTGTTTTTATCCTGTTAGCCGTTGTTATGGGGATTGGTGTTACGGGTATTCTTTGGGACTACTTCTCGCCGCTTCCAGAGTTTTTCAAGATTCTGCTCCAGCTGCGTGCAGCTTGGGAGGGGGATGAAGGGTATCGCATTCGGGATCCGGCTGCGCTCTATTTGCTGTTGATTGGCTTCTTTGCGGCTCTCTATGCTCTTGGGCAAGTGCGTGGCTGGGCAAATATGTTGTTGTTAGCGTATATCGGGATGGCGCTGTTCGCCGTGCTGGTGACCAAAAATCGTGCGCTCTGGGGGGGCATGATGATCTTCACACCTCTCGTGTTGCTGTGGAAGCCCCCTTCGGCTCTGTTGCGCCAGGTATGGGTGCTGGGGGCGGCGGCTCTCTTGCTGCTTGCGCTCATGCTGCATCCGCGCATAGCAGACGCCACAGGTCGATTGGTTTCAGAAGCCGTCCAGCGCTGGTCGCGCAACTATGCCTATGGGGGCGATCCACGGCTGGACCCATCTTATCAAGCGCGTGTCAGGGAATATGAGGTGTTCCGCGACCACTGGGCGCGCCTGACACCTCTGGAACAACTTTTTGGCATGGGGCTGGAGGCACGTTATGGGTATTATGTTTCGCTGGTCGATCTCGGCTATGGGAATCCACGCCTCCGCAAGCTCTATTTTGAAAAAGTCTATATGCACTTTTCATGGGTCGCTCGCATGCACCACCTGGGCTATATTGGCGTGAGCCTGCTTGTCCTAACGCTCATCGGTTTCTTTATTCGTGCCGCTATCGTCTTTCTGAGAACGCCCGATATCTGGGCACGCATGCTGCTGATGGGTGTGGTCGGCAGCACAGTGTGTCTGCTTTCGTTTGATGTACTGCACCAGGCTTTGCGCACCAGCACCGCGATCCCAGCCGTTATACTATGGTCGCTGGTGGAGGTCATTCCACACTGGCAACGCACAGGTCAGATCCCGCCTGGAACGCAGGACGCGCCTGTCGAGGTATAATAAAAAATCAGCGAGGCGAAGAGAAAATGAATGGCAAAGAGCCGCTGGTAAGCGTGATTGTGCCCGTGCTGAATGAAGAAGGCACCATTCTGCAACTGCTGGAACGCCTGCGACAAGCGCCGTTCCGAAAGGAGATTATTGTGGTCGATGACGGCTCCACCGATCGCACCGCCGAGATTCTTGCCACTCAGCCCGACATCGTGCTCGTGCGCCATGAGACCAATCGGGGTAAAGGCGCCGCCATCCGAACGGGGCTGAACTATGTATCAGGCGATATCGTCATCATTCAAGATGCCGATCTGGAATACGATCCCGCGGAAATCCCCAAAGTCATTGAGCCAATCGTGTGCGGTGAAACCCCGGTCGCCTATGGCTCGCGCTTTATGCGGGGCTTACCAAAGGACATGCCTTTCCCTAACAAGGTGGCAAACATCATTCTGGCATGGTCGGTACGCTTGCTTTTCGGCTATCCCCTGACCGATGAAGCAACCTGCTACAAGGCGTTTCGTGCCGACCTCCTGCGTTCGTTGAATCTCAGGTGCGAGCGGTTCGAATTCTGCCCGGAGGTCACGGCAAAGGTGCTTAGGCGCGGCATCAAAATCCGCGAGGTTGAGCTGACCAACTATCGCCCACGAACAAAGCGGGAAGGCAAAAAGATTCGCTGGACCGACGGTCTGGAGGCGATTCAGACCCTTATTCGCTACCGCTTTCGCGACTGAACCGTTTGGCTCCCCACTGCCCCATCAGCGCCATCCCGCTGGCTGCCACCGGCAACGACAGTGAAAAGACCTGCAAGCGGTAGCGAGCGTTTCCCGCCCAACCTGCCGTGAGCGTAAAATAGAGCGCTGCTATAACGAACAAGCCCAGATACCAGCCCTGCTCCCATCGCCGAACCATCCAAACGAACCCAATGCCAAGCAGGAGTAGATAGACTAAATGATACCCCTTAAACCACACAGAGAGCACCTTATCCGGCACAGACGGCGCTGTCCGCGGGGAACCCGCACTAAACCAGAAGCCATAGACGCCACGCGCAACCTGCCTCAATACACGCGACGGGTTTCGCTGAACATATTCCCACGCCATCGCCCGGTAATACCGGCCCCGCTCGAACAGGTTCCGATACGGGTCAAGCCCGTCCTGACGCATGCGCTCAAATACTCGCTCAAAAAGCGGTTGCCGCGCACGGGAAGGACTCATCCCTCCACTCCCTATATAGGCGACCATATGAAATAGGTGAATCTCACCTGAAAGTGTAAGTTTCCAACTGTGATAATGAATCCGATTATATATCAACCATGGTCCAATAATGAGCGCTATCCCCAGTCCATACAGACACGTCTGCAGAACACGCTCACGCCACGCACGCCGTGCAAACAGCAAATAGATTAGAGGCAATATCGCCAGATAGAGCATACTCGCTCGTACCGAGCCAGCCAGCCCCATCCCGACACCCAGCAGAAAAAGCCACAGATAGCATGAGCCTGCCTCCCGAACTTGGCGATAGAAACGCGCCAGCAACCATAAATTCAGGGTCATCAGAAAGACAAACGGAATCTCAGAGAGCACTTGGCAGCAGTATTCGGGTAGCAAAGGATTAAGCGCATAGAGCCAACCTGCAAAAATAGCACGCTGTGCACCAAACAGTATCTCCACAGCGTGCATCAATAGCCAGCAACCCACCACACTGAGTAGAACTTGTACCATCAGTATAAACATTGGGCGTATCCCGAAAAGATTGTAAATTAGAACCATTAGAAGCGGATAGCCTAAGGGGCGATTTGTAAGCGCGTGTGCCACCTCAGGCTGCTGAGGCAGGGTTTCCAGCAAAGCTCCCGGCTGATCCCAGTAGCGCATGAGGGTCATTGCGACCCTATGATAGGAGCGGGTATCGGAATTGGGAGGGTCAAAGAGCAGGCGACGCAGCTCGTCCTGCCATGGACGATAGCCAACGAACCAAAACAGGTGAAGGATGAGACAGACAAGTAGCACCAGACGCGGGGTGCAAAGCGAATCCAGCAGCTTCTGGCTGTTGCTGGCTTTCATCGGTATTACCACCTTTTTATGCGGAACGGATCAATATTTGCAGGTACTGCTGGGCGACGCGCTCCTCATGAAATTGCTGAAGCCATTCCTCTGGAACGGTGGGAACATCACCTTCCAGCACGCGCACGATAGCCTTCGCCATCGCCTCCACATCGCCCACGGGCACTAAGTGCCCATATCTCCCGTTGTCGAGAATGTCCTCTGGTCCGCTGGGGCAGTTGGTGCTGACCACCGGACAGCCACATGCCATCGCCTGAATCAGCACATTGGGCAATCCCTCATAACGGGAGGGCAGAACGAACACGGAGGCGCGGCGCATGTAGGCGAAGGGGTTCTCCACAAAGCCGGGCAGGCTCACCGAATCGGCGATGCCCAGCCTCTGTGCCAGCGCCGCCAGCTCAGAACGCAGAGGACCTTCGCCCAGAATGACCAGTCGGGCGGGACGGCTGGTACGAACCAGCGCGAACGCTTTCAGCAAAGTCGCAAAATCTTTCTGCGGGTAGAAACGCCCTACGCCCAGCACCACAGGCGGCTCGCCTGGCGCGAACCATGGATGCTCCACAGGTTGCTCGCGCAATTGAAGTAGACGACTGGTGTAAGAAGGATTATAAATCAGCACGATGCGCTCCTGAGGCACGCGCGTATAGCACAACAGGTCACGCTGAACGCCCCGCGAGACCGCCACCACCCAATCGGCTCGCGGATACCAGAATTTGACCAGCCGCTCAAACACCCGATCTTTCAACAGATCTGCCCGACGACTGTGCAGGGAAGGTGTATTTGCTTCGCGCACCACCACACTCGCACGGGTGCGCACCAGACGCGCCGCCATCACATTCAGCATATTCGGGTAGGGCAGGCTGGACAGAATACCATCAGGACACTCGGCGCGCAAATAGCGCATGAGCGGCTTGAGCGAATGCTTCATTCGCCGCACACCAAAGTCAATCAGGTTCACCTCTGGCGAAACCTCTTTTAGATAGATTCCAACTTTATTCGCCAGCAGAAAATCGACCTGATGTCCCCAGCGAACAAACTGATTAGCGAGGGTGACCAGCACCCGTTCCGCCCCGCCACCCTCAAGATTCGTAATGAAAAGCGCGACCTTCGCCATCATCTATAATATACCTGTGTTCGGTTATCAGCCGACAATGCCCTTCCGCGAGGGCATCCGCCGATTGGTGGCGTGGCTCCGTCAGCAGGTATAATCTCACTGTCGGTAAGCGATGGCACAGACAACCGTGCAGACGGAACGGGCAATAACGGATGATTTGACCGCTATGCTGGAGGTACTGCCCCCCGCCATTCGCCAATGGTTGGAGGAGCAGCCCGATTTGGAGGAGTTGCTGGAGGTCGTGCTGGACTTGGGGCGCACTCCGGAAGCGCGCTTCATGAACCGCACCATCCGGCTGGAAAGCGCCCAGGTGGAGGAGTATGACCTCAAGTATGTGGCGGATCGAATTGGGGCGTTCGGCAAGGATAACCGCGCGGGCATCCCGCGCACCCTGCATCGCATCTCAGCCATCCGCAATCGGCAGGGGCGCATCATCGGCTTGACCTGCCGCGTGGGACGCGCCATCTACGGCACCATCGATATCATCCACGACATCGTGGCGTCGGGCAAGAACATCCTTCTGCTGGGCAAGCCGGGCGTGGGCAAGACCACTCGCCTGCGCGAGGTGGCGCGCGTGCTCGCCGATGAGTACGACAAGCGTGTGGTGATTGTGGACACCTCGAACGAAATCGCGGGCGATGGCGACATCCCCCATCCGGGCATCGGGTTTGCGCGACGCATGCAAGTGCCCGAACCGAGCCTCCAGCATGCCGTGATGATCGAAGCCGTCGAGAACCACATGCCCGAAGTGATTATTATCGACGAGATTGGCACCGAGCTGGAAGCGTACGCAGCGCGCACAATTGCTGAGCGCGGCGTGCAACTCATCGGCACGGCGCATGGCACCTCGCTGGAGAACCTGCTAATGAACCCGACGCTATCGGACCTGGTGGGCGGTATCCAAACCGTCACCCTCTCGGACGAGGAGGCGCGACGACGCGGCACGCAGAAGACCGTGCTGGAACGCAAAGCCCCACCTACCTTCGATGTGGTCATCGAAATCCTCGATTTCCATCGGCTGGCGGTTCATCACGATGTGGCGCAGACGGTCGACAGGATGCTGAGGGGCATCCCACCGCGCCCGGAGATTCGAGTGCAAGCGCCCACGGGCGAAATCGAAATCGTGCAGAGGAGCGACCTGCTCCCCCGTGCGTCGGGCGAAGCCCCTACAACTGGAATGCCTGCAGGCGCCCCCACAAGCGGTGTACCAATGGTGATTGCGCCCTCTGGGGAGGCGCCGCGGCGCGCGCCCACACGCATCTTCCCTTATGGGGTGAGCCGAAGCCGACTGGAGAAGGCGCTGCGCGAGCTGCGCATCCCTGCCTATATCGCCCGCGATGTGAGCGACGCCGACGCGATGGTGGTCATCCACGCCACCTTCCAGCGCCGCCCGCCCAAAGTGCGCGAGGCGCTCAATCGGCAGATACCGATCGCGGTCGTGCGCAGCAACACCTACTCGCAACTGACCAGTGCCTTGCGCGAGCTGTTCGAGCGCCCTCAGGCGGACGAAAGCGCAGAGGAGCGCGCCCTGCGCGAAGCGGAAGAGGGCGTCGAATATGTGCTGGCGACCGCGCAACCGTATGAACTCTCACCCCAGAACGCCTACCTGCGCCGACTCCAGCACCAACTCATCGAAAAGTACCGCTTGCTCTCCGAGAGTGTGGGCGAGGAGCCACGCCGACGCGTGCGCATCCTGCCCATCTACGCTGACGAGCAGGGGGAGCGCTGATGCCACTTGCCCCCTTCATCACCTTCGAGGGCATCGAAGGCGCGGGCAAGACCACGCTCAGCCAGTGGCTCGCCCAACAGCTGGAGGCGCAGGATGTACCTATCCTGCTGACCTGCGAGCCGGGTGGGAGCGAGCTGGGCATCGCCCTGCGACCACTACTGCTGAACACCCGCGTCGACACGCTCACGGAACTCTTTCTGTTCTTAGCCGATCGCGCCCACCATGTGCAAACGGTTATCCTGCCCGCCCTGCAGAAGGGCACTTGGGTCATTTGCGACCGCTATGCCGATTCGACGCTCGCCTATCAGGGCTATGGGCGTGGGCTGGACATCGAAAGCCTGCGCCAGTTCAACGCCTTCGCCACCGGCGGATTGAACCCCGACCTCACCTTTCTTATCGATCTGCCCGTCGAAGTGGCACTCAGGCGCACCACCCAGCCTAACCGCTTCGAGCGCGAGCAGATAGACTTCCATCAGCGCGTTCGGCAAGGCTATCTGGAGATTGCCCAGCGCGAAGGGGAACGGTTCGTCATCTTAGACGGCACACAGCCCCGCGAAACACTGCAAGGCATCATTCTGGACACGGTTCAGAATCGCTTCAGGAAGTGAGGAGGGACGCAAATGAAACTGGTGATTGCGGTGATTCATACACGGGACAAGGGGCGGGTGGTCGACGCCCTGCTGGAGAGCCAGTTCAAGTTCACCCAAATCTCCAGCACGGGCGGGTTCCTGCGCGAGGGCAACACCACCTTGCTCATCGGGATTGAAGATGACCAGTTAGAGCCGCTCCTGCGCCTGCTGGAGCAGAACTCCTGCACGCGCGAGCAGTATATCAATCCCATTCCGCCCGACGCGGCGCCCATCGGCACCTTTTTGCCGACCCCCATCGCGGTGGAGGTCGGTGGCGCGGTGGTGTTCGTGTTGCCTGTGGAGCGGTTCGAACGGTTTTAGCCTACAAGGGTATAATATCGCCTGTGAAACGACGAACCTTGTTGGGCTTTTGGCTATTCGGGCTACTGTTGACGGGCATCGCCCTCGCAGATCGCCCCGCATGGATGACCAGCGCAGAGACCATCACCCCGACCGACCTGCAGGCTCATCTGGAGTTCATCGCGTCCGACGCGCTCGAAGGGCGCGACACCCCCTCGCGCGGGCTGGACCTCGCGGGCATGTATATCGTGTCGCACCTGAAGCGCTGGGGGCTAAAACCGGGCGGTGAGAACGGCACTTACTACCAGACACTCACCATCCGCACCGACCGTGTGAAGACCGAATCGAGCCTCGTGCGGATAGGTGAGCGCGCGTTCCGCTATGGCGAGGGCTTCGTCGCGCGGGCGACCCCACTTTCCATCACGGCGCAACCCGTCTATGTGGGCTACGGCTGGACGAACTCCACACAGGGCATCGACCCCTACAAAGGGCTGGATGTGCGCGATAAGGTGCTGGTCACCCTGAGTGGCTTTCCGCGCCCTGTGGCACAGCTGGGACTGGAGAAAGCGGAGGCGGAAGGCTGGATAAGCGTGGAGGAGAACGCGCGCCGCCGCGGCGCAAAAGCCATCATTCGCATCGACCCCGACCTGATGGAACGGCTGGATAGACAGAGCCGTATGTGGGGGCGACGACGCATTGTCGAAGAGCTGGAGCGCGACACTCAAAGCCAGCCTATTCTCATCCCCTCGCGCGAACTACTGGACGCGCTCTGCCAAGGCGAAGAGGTCAGCGCGGAAGAACTGCTCCAACGCGCTCGATCGGGCGCGGCAGGTGAGCCGTTCACTTTCCGCGCCAACAAGCGACTGCAAATCGAAATTGCGGTAGAGACCACGCGCGAGCAGGCTCGGAATGTGATTGCGATTGCCGAAGGGCGCGACCCCACCCTGAAACATGAGTATGTGGCGGTCGGCGCGCACCTCGACCATGTGGGCATGGGCACACCGCGCCAGCCGGGCGAGGATGTCATCTTCAACGGCGCGGATGACGACGGCTCCGGCACAGTGGCTCTGCTGGAAATGGCGGAAGCCTTCGCGCATGCCCCACGCCCCAAACGCTCCGTCATCTTTATCTGGCATGTGGGCGAGGAAAAAGGGCTATGGGGTTCGCAACTGTTCACCGAAAAGCCCACTGTGCCCCTGCAGAACATTATCGCGCAGGTGAATATCGACATGATTGGGCGTAGCAAGAAGCCCGGCGACACGAACCCGCGCAACGCGAATCTGTCCGAACCAGACGAGATTTATGTGATTGGACCTCGCCTCGCCAGCCCCGACTTGGGCAGGGTGCTGGAGCAGGTGAACGCACAATACCTGCATCTGCGCCTGAACCCGCGCTATGATGTCCCAAACGACCCCGAGCAGCTCTACTACCGCAGTGACCATTATAGCTACGCTCGCAAGGGCATCCCGGTCATCTTCTTCTTCAGCGGGTTGCACGAAGACTATCACCGCCCCAGCGACCATGTGGACAAGATCGACTTCGAGAAGATGGCGAAGGTCACGCGCACGATTTTCGGGCTGGTGTGGACATTGGCAGAGCAGGAAGAACGCCCCGCCCGCGTGAGGACTCGGCAATAGCCGTCTGACCCGTCTAACATGTCCGACATGTCTGACATGAAAACCGAACAGGAAGCCTTGATGGAGCGCGCCGCGCAGGCGTTGCAGGCGGCACTGGAGCGACTGCATGTGCCGTTTGACCCGCACGCCTTCGCGTGGGAGGGCATCATCGCACGGGAATACAAGGAGCACGCTGGCGATGTGCGTGGGATGGGCTGGAAAGGCGTCACCCGCTATGGGCTGGGACGACCGCCCATTATCCCCGCCCAGTTCGCTCTGCGCTACTTCGAAATCGAGCCGGGTGGCTACTCCAGCCTCGAGAAGCACCACCATGTGCATCTCGCGGTCGTGATTCGCGGGCGCGGAAAGGCATTAGTCGGCATGCGCGTGTTCGAACTCAAGCCGTTCGATATCCTCTATGTGCCGCCCGATACCCCGCACCGCTGGATAAACCCTTACGAGGAGCCGTTCGGCTTCCTGTGCCCCGTGGATGCCGAGCGCGACCGCCCGCAACCCCTCAGCGACGAGGAATGGGAAGCCCTCCGCCAAAACCCTGAAACCGCTCAGTGGGTATTCTAATCTTGGGTATACTGTTAGGTGATGGCAAGGCTCACCTCAGAAGAGGCTCAAGCAGTTCAACGGCTTTTCGAGCTGCCTCCCGAACAGTTTCAGGAGGTGGTGGGCACACTTCATCGGCTGGAGATGGGTGAGCGCATACGCATTAAGGACTCACCGCTTCTGGAAATCGCCCTTCTGCTATGCCCTCCCCAGCGCTTAAGTCGGATACTGCGCGCCGTGGAAGCAGAGCTCAAAGCGCGGTTGAATCGCGTCCAGCAGATGGCAGAGCGGAACCTACGCCAGATTGCTGAAGAGCGCGGACTGGATTGGGAGAAAATGAGCAACGACGAAAAGGACGATTTTATTTACAAACTGATTCATGAAGATAACTCCTACTGATGTCCCTCGAGTCTTTTTTGATGTAAATGTGCTTGCTTCTGCTCTTGGAAGAGGCGGGATACCGCTTAGATGCCTCGAACTGGTTATTGAGAAGCGGATTGATGGGGCAACCAGCCAGTTCTGCTTACAAAAACTACCTGATATTTTGCGAAACAAATTTTGGCTAACAGAGGACATTTTACAAGAGCAATTAGACCTCTTGAAGAGAACACTGAGTGTGATCCTTCCTCCTGAGCAGGTTCCTTCTATCACAGGCGATGCTGAGGATGATGTAGTGCTTGCTTGTGCAATAGCATATCGGGCGGATTACATCATTTCTGGTGATAAAAAGCACCTTTTGCCTCTTGGAACCTTTCAGGGTATTTATATTCTGACGCCCCGTGCGTTTCTGATTCACATCGGTGTGCCTGTCGAATAGGGCTTGCCCTGAGGAGGTACAATTCAAGAGATGGTTGCTACAACCTACAAGGGTGTTCGGATTGAAGTGTTGGAGGCGGACATCACGGAACAGCAGGTTGATGCCATCGTGAACGCGGCGAACAATCAGCTCATCTTGGGCGGTGGCGTGGCGGGCGCAATTGCTCGGAAGGGCGGTCCGAGCATTCAAGAGGAGTGCAACCGACACGGCGCCATTCGTGTTGGGGAAGCGGCGATTACAGGCGCAGGCAACCTGCCCGCAAAGTATGTGATTCATGCTGCCAGCATGCGCCTGGGCGGCAAGGCGACCGCCGAGAGCATTCGCGACAGTGTCGCGCACGCTTTCCGCCTCGCGGATGAACATCGGGTGCGCAGTATCGCCCTGCCTGCTGTCGGTATGGGCATCGCGGGCTTCCCCCTGCAGGAGGGCGCACGCATCATGATGGAGACCCTCAAGGCGCATATTGATGCAGGCACAAGCATCCAACAGGTGCGTTTCTGCCTCTTTGGCAGCGAGGCGCGTTCCGCGTTCGAGCAAGCCCTGCAGGAGGTGTTCGGTGTCAGTTGAGCGCCCGCGCCTGTCCGTCGTTATCCCCGCCTATAACGAGGAGGCGCGCATCGAGAACACCCTCCAGCGCATTGTTGCCTACTTCGACGCGCGGGGCGAGCCGTACGAAGTACTGGTGGTGAGCGATGGGAGCACCGACCGCACCGAAGCGCTCGTGCAAGCGTTCGCCCAAGCGCATCCGCAGGTGAAACTGCTTGCCTATCAGCCGAATCGGGGCAAGGGGCACGCTGTGCGCTACGGTATCCTGCGGGCGCGGGGCGAGCGCATGCTGTTCAGCGACGCCGACCTCGCCACCCCCATCGAAGAGTATGAAAAGCTCCTGCCCTTCCTCGAAGCGGGCTACGAGGTTGCCATCGGCTCGCGTCCTCTGCGCGAATCGCAGCTGATTGTGCGCCAGCCCTTCTATCGCGAGTGGGCGGGGCGTGCCTTCAACAAGCTGGTTCAGCTGCTCGCCGTGCCAGGCATCCACGATACGCAGTGCGGGTTCAAACTCTTCACGGGCGAGGCGGCGCACGCCATCTTCTCCCTGTGCCGACTGGACGGCTTCAGTTTCGACTTCGAAGCGCTCTATTACGCACGTCGGCTGGGCTACCGCGTCGCGGAAGTGCCCATCCGCTGGATGCATCAAGAGGGTTCGAAGGTGCGCCTCCTGCGCGATGGGTTGCGGATGGTGCGCGACCTGTTCTGGCTGCGCCTTACCGCCCCGCGCCGCCTCGCGCTGGTGCAGATGGCGAACGATGCTGGAAGCAGAGAGGCTGAGCGCAGGTTATAACGGGCGCGTCGTCCTGCGCGACTTCTCGATCCGACTCACTCCGGGCGAGGTGGTCGCGCTGATTGGTCCCAACGGCAGTGGCAAGACGACCGCCCTGCGCGTGTTGACGCGCGTGCTTATGCCCCTCGAAGGTCGCCTGATGCTCGACGGTTGCCCCTATCTCGCCTATACACCGACCGAATTCGCTCGCATCGTGGCGTACGCACCGCAAGCGAGCCTGCCCGAAATGGGTTTCCGCGTGTACGAACTGGTGCTGATGGGGCGCTACCCCCATCAGAAAGGCTTCTGGGGCACAACGGAGGCAGATCGGCGTGCTGTGCGCGAGGCGATGGATGCCCTCGACCTCTGGCACTTGCGCGAGCGGCTCATCAGCCAGCTGAGCGCGGGCGAGGGGCAGCGGGTGAACCTTGCGCGGGCGTTGGCACAGTCCGCCCGCTACCTCCTGCTGGATGAGCCAACGGCACATTTAGACCTGCGCCATCAGGTGCGTCTGCTCGCCCGCCTGCGCCAGTGGTGCACCGAGCGCCGGATGGCGATGCTGATTGTTCTGCACGACCTCAATCTGGCGTCGGAGTATGCCGATCGGCTGATCCTGTTGAACGAGGGTTGCATCGTGGCGCAGGGCGCACCTGCCGAAGTGTTGACGCCAGAGAACCTGGAGGCGGTCTATCGCGTGCCGACCCTCGTTCGTCCTCATCCGCTCACAGGTCGCCCGATTGTGTTCGCATTGCAGCCTGAACGCCGCCCGCCCCGCGAGCCGAATGCCCCCGCGCTCTTCCTCATCGCGGGCGGTGGGTCGGGTACAGCGCTCTACTATCCCCTACTGGAGCAGGGCTGGCAACTGCGCGTGGGCATTATTAACTTGCTGGACACCGATGAGGAGACGGCACGCGCCCTGAATCTGGAGATTGTGAGCGAGCAGCCCTTCTCGCCCATCACGGAGAGCGCGTATCAGCGGGCACAGATGCTGATTCGTCACTCACACGCCGTGCTGTTGACCGATGTGCCGTTTGGGCATGGCAACCTGCGCAATCTGGAGCTGGCGTTGGAGGCGCAACAGGCGGGCATCCCTGTTTACGCGCTTGCCCCACGCCCGATCGAGGAGCGCGATTTCACCGGCGGTGAGGCGGCGCGCCTGTGGCATGCGCTCCAAAACGCAGGCGCACAGATTTTCCATGACCAGCCGAGCCTGTTGAGTGCCCTGCAAGCCCTTCTGGAGCGCACGGGAGGTCTATCGCTATGAAAGTCCAATTTGGATGGGTCTTGGCGTTCCTGCTGAGCCACAGTGCGCTTTCGCCCTTTCAGCAAGCGGGCGATGGGGAGTGGCTGGTGCGGGTCGGGCTGGAGCGTCAGGCGTCAGGTAGACAGATTTTCATACAAGCCCAGGGGGGCACGTTCCGCTGGGTTGATATCGACACAGGGCGCACGGTCGGTGAGTCACCACCAGACACGCTCTGGCGCATCATCCCCGAGGGAGAAGAGTTGCTTGCAGAGCCACTAAGCCTCCCCACCAAGCCCTCATCCCCCCAACCCCCTTCTCCCTGTGGGAGAAGGGGTAGCATCATCTCCCCCCTCCCTTTGGGAGAGGGGCAGGGGGTGAGGGCTACACTGCCAAAGGGGCAGGGGGTGAAGGCAAAACGCTTGCGTGCAGAGCCAATAGGCGATGCCCAACTCGCGGTGGGCACGGAACCCACACGCCTGAAACCCTTTCGCGGCGCGATGGAATGGCGAGGGCAATCTGACCGCCTGCTGACCATCAATTGGGTACGCCTCGATGATTACCTCAAAGCGGTACTGCCCCTCGAAATCTCGCCACGCTTCCATCCCGATGCGCTCAAGGCACAGGCGGTCGCAGCGCGTTCCTTCACCTTCCGACGGCTGAACCGCCACCGCACCGCAGGCTATGACCTGTGTGATACGGAACACTGCCAGCTCTACGGGGGCATCCTCGGGGAGCATCCCACCACCAGCACAGCGGTGGAGGCGACGGCGGGCGAGGTGCTATGGCACAACGGGCGCATCTTCGAAGCGCTCTACTGCGGCAACTGTGGTGGGCACACCGCGCCAAACGAGCAGGTCGGCGTCGGCACTATCCCCTTAGAGCCACTGCGAGGCACGCCCGACTGGGACGAGCAGACGGGACGATACTATTGCGAGATAGCCCCAAATGTGCGCTGGAATCTGACCCTGACGCCCGAAGCGCTCCAGCGTGCCTTCCCAAAGGTGGGGCGTCCCAAAAGCCTGCGCATCCTGGAACGCGCCCCGAGTGGGCATGTGGTGCGACTGCAACTGGAGGGCGACCGCGCCACCCTCACGATAGCGGGCGCACGCTTCCGTCAGCAGCTGGGCGCGACGCGCGTCCGAAGCCTGATGTTCACGCTGGAACCCGACGGTGAGGGCTGGCGCCTCGCGGGACGCGGTTCAGGGCACGGCGCAGGGCTGTGCCAATGGGGCGCCCAGGGGCGCGCTCTCGCTGGGCAGCCCTACCATGCCATCTTGCAAGCGTACTACCCAACGACCACGATTGCCCCGCTCCAAACAACAAAAGAAAAGGAGCCCTGGCGGGAGGGACACCAGGGCTCCGCTGAGAGGGAGGGAGGTGCACAGGACACAAGCCGCGCAAACCGATAAACTTACACCTCAGCATGGAGCAACTTTCGTGCCATAGAAAGGTGGCATGGGCATCTTGCCCATAAGCAAACTGTAGCCCGGGCGTCCCGCCCATAAGTAAACCGTGGTCCGGGCGTCCCGCCCATAAAGCCCCTGAAATTGAGTGGGGAGCAACCTTTCGTGCCATAGGAACGAGGCGGTCTCTGCCGAAAATCGAGGGTAGGATGAACCTCGTGACTTTGGAGCAGGTGCGCAACGACCCGGCGGTGCGCGCCTATATTCGAGCAGCGAACGACGCGCTCTATGCGATGGGCTATACAGAGCATGGATTACGCCATGCGGGCATCGTGGCGAATAATGCGCGTCGCCTCTGCCTCAAACTGGGCTATACCGAGCGTCAGGCGGAGCTGTCCGCGATTGCTGGCTTCCTGCACGATGTGGGCAATGTGATCGCGCGCGACTACCATGCCCAGACAGGTGCGGTGATTGCGTTCCAACTGCTCACTCAGATGGGCATGCCACCTGATGAGGTCGCCATTATCATCAGCGCGATTGGCAACCATGAAGAGACTTCGGGCTTCCCCGTCAACTACGCGGCAGCGACGGTCATTCTGGCGGACAAGTCCGATGTCCATTTCTCGCGCGTGCAGAACCCGCACCGCGACCAGTTCGATATCCATGATCGGGTCAACTTCGCCACCCAGCGTTCGCGCCTGCGCGTGCTGCCCAAAGAGCGCATTATCGAACTCAATCTGGAGATCGACACGAGCGTCGCCAGCCTGATGGAATATTTTGAGATTTTTCTGGAGCGGATGGTGATGTGCCGGCGCGCAGCGGAGGCGCTCGATTGCCGATTCCATCTAACGGTTAACGGCTCGCCTATCGGCTGAACAGCGAACAATGCCCGCCGTCTCTCGTCTAAGCGAATGGCAGGGACATCCTGCGCTGTGCCACGGATGTTCCTGACTATTGGAAGGAGGGATGTACGATGCGCAAACTGTGGTTGCTGGCTTTACTGGTGCTGACGAGCGCAGTGGCGATGGCACAAGCCTGCTTCGTGGAGGGCGCATTCGGTGCTGGCGCGGCAGGCGCCCCCGATTCGGACCGCCCGAACGCGACCTTCGGACTGAATGTCATCCACGCGGTCTGCGGGGAACGCGAGTTCCAAGCGGGCGCGTTCCGCTTCGCAACCCGCCAGGAGAACCGCCTCGTCGAGATTCGCATGGTTCGACTGGCGCGGCTGGAGGTGGACACGGAGCATCATGCGGCTGCCTTTGCTGGTCCAGCGGTGATGACCGTACGCACGCGCGAGGGCGTGCGCCATGTGCGCGGTATCGTGCGCGTGCAGGTGCGCGATAATCGTCCACCCGGCAGCGAGGAAGGCGACCCTGACGCCATCGCCGTGCAATTCTTCGTGCCTGACCACCACGATCCCGTATTCGCCTATCGGGGTGTGGTCAAGCGGGGCGACATCCTCGTGTTCCGCCACGAGCGCCGCTAACTCGACACGCTCATTAAAGCCGAAAGCCCCTCCCCGTTCGGGGAGGGGCTTAAATTGTTGTGGCGGAGGGGGAGGGATTCGAACCCCCGTCCCACGCGAGGTGGGATGCGGTTTTCAAGACCGCCGCCTTCAGCCACTCGGCCACCCCTCCGCGCTTTAAATTATATACCCTGTTCCACATGGGCAAGGTATTGTGCCACCACGGCTTGCGAATCGCCATCGGCACGCAAGATACCTTTGTCCAGCCAGAGGGCGCGCGGCGCCACTTGGAGCACGGCGTCCATATCGTGCGACACGAACAAAATCGTGCGCCCTTCCTGCTGAAACTCGCGAATTTTGCGGTAGCACTTCTGCTGGAAATGGGCATCGCCCACCGCCAGCACCTCGTCCACCAGCAGGATGTCGGCATCCACATGCGCTGCCACAGCGAAGCCGAGCCTCATCAGCATGCCCGATGAGTAGGTGCGCACAGGCGCGTCGATATACTCCTCCAGCTCGGCAAAGTGGATAATGGCATCGAGCCGTTCGCTCATCTGCTTGCGTGTCAGCCCCAGAATCACGCCGTTGAAATAGATATTTTCCAGCCCGGTGAGGTCTGGATGGAAACCTGCGCCGAGTTCGAGCAGGGGCGCCACGCGCCCGTGAACTTCCAGAGTGCCGCTCGTCGGGCGGTAGACCCGCGCAATCAGCCCCAACAGGGTGCTTTTGCCGGAGCCGTTCTGCCCGATGATGGCGACCGTCTCGCCCCTATGGACGGTGAAGCTGATGGCGTTCAGCGCGACAATATGCTCCACGCGACGCGGAAGGAAAGAGAGCAGTAATCCCTTCAGCGAGGAGTAGGGCTGATGGGTCAGTCGGAACTCTTTGGTCAGCCCCTCGGCGCGGATAGCCAGGGGGTTCGGCACCCCTTGGCGTGCGGATGACCGTTCACTGACCGCCGCCATAGCCGCCACGCCCGCCGCGCCCACCTGTGCCACCCGATGGCTGCTGGGGCTGACCTGCTGGGCGGGGCGTCGCCTTGCGCAGGCTGTTGTCCACATAGATGCCCCAGCTGAACCGCAGGCTATTGCCCGCCCAGTCGCTGACCATCAGCGTGAGCGTATGACGCCCATCGGGCAACGGCTTCGCGGTACTGCCCCCTCCCGCTTTCAGCTCCGCGCTCAACTCACCGGTGGACGGCTCATACTCGAAGGGCAGGAGCTCATCGTTCAACAGCAGCTGGATTGAGGTGGGATTAATCCCGCTCCCGTCGTCGCGCAGGCGTGCCCCGAACTGCAACGGGAGCTGACCCGACATCATCTCGCCCATCGCAGGCGTGGTGCGCAACACCACGGGCGGAACACGGTCCAGCCAGTCATGGGCGAACGCGGTCAGACTGCCGTCGTCGCTGGCGATAAGGAACCCTTGCGGGGTAAAAATCGGGTTGCGGTTCAGCGGCAAGTAGTAGATGGGGCGATTGTTCGCGTCGCGCGTGCCTTCGGGTGGGCGCAGGGTGTAGAGCCAGCGAATTTGCAGTTCAGGCAGGGTATATACAATCACCGTTCCGCGTCGCGTGCTGACCCACAACTCGCCCTTGTGAATGATGGGCGCGACCAGCGGCTCATAGCGCGCCTCGACAGGTGTCTTGTCGCCTGTGAGGAGACGCCCATTATGGTCAAATACATAGATGCGGTTCTCGCGCGTGATGACCACCACATAGTTCTCATCGGCAGCGGGCGCAAGGCGAAGCTCGGTGGTGAAGCGGCGCGTCCAGCGCGGGGCACCGCTGTTCGGATTCAACGCAATCAGCTGGTCATTTGCCGTTAAATAGACACTGTTATTGGCGTAGACGGGCTGGGAGTCGTAGGCGGGGCTGGGCAGGGTAATCGCCCAGCGTCGTCGTCCGCCACTGGCGGTAATCGCATGCACGGTGCCAGCATTCGTGCCGAACAGCAACAGGTCTTCGACTTTGACGATGCGCCCTGCGATATAATCGCCCGCGCGATACGGCTCTTTCCAGAGCGGTTCCCCACTGCGGGCGTTGAGGGCGTAGACCTCGCCGCGCCCCGTGCCGATATAGAGCGTGCCCTCGTCCAGCGCGGGAATCGCCGTGGGCGCACTGTCGGCAGTGAAAATCCAGCGCAGGCTGCCCCTCTCGCTGTCCAGCGCGTACACATTGCCGTTGCTCGCGCCGATATAGACCAGCCCGTTGCCCTCAACGGGCTGCCCCAGAAAGGTGGCGTTCAGGGGGGCGTCCGCCGGATATTGCCAGCGCAGAGTGCCATCCTCCCGATTGATGGCATAGAGGCGGTTCAGGCAGGGATAGTACACCGTTCGGCTACCCACGCCCGGAACGGCAGGGTTATTGCGGGCAGGGTTGCCAAAAAATTGCCATGTCGCCGTCGGCACCTGCGCCCCCGCCACCACGACTAACAGACCAAAGAGTAAGCCCACGATTCGCCCGTTCATCCTCATCTCCATCGCTGATTTTTCGACGCTTAAGAAGTTGCTCCTGCTACAGGCTGAACGAAGTACCGCACCCGCACTGGCGCTTCGCGTTCGGGTTCTGGAAGCGGAAGCCACTGCCTATCAGCTCGCCCGTGTAATCGATCACGGTTCCCTGCAAGATGCGTGCGCTTTTGGGGTCGATCAGGATGCGAAGTCCCTCATGGTCGAACTGCAGGTCGTTGGGGCGTGGGGCGTCTTCAGGCTGCATCACATACTCCAGCCCAGAACAGCCACCTGCGCGAACGCCGATGCGCAGGTAGGCATCGGGCTTGCCACGCCGCGCGAGCAGCTGCTTAATTCGCGCCACCGCCCGCTCCGTTATCTGCACAGGCAGGGTCATCCCTTGCATGGTGAACATGATTATACCCTCCAATCCATAAAAGGCAGGAAGGTTGCATGAGGAGGGTGAATAGGAATGATGGCGATGACACCTTTCCTAAGAAAAGTGGTGGAGTTTCTGCGCGAGAACCCTGATGGGGTTCGAGTGGTGCGACGGCTGACCAGCGAGGACATTATCGAGGTGCCCGAGGAGGAGGGCTGGGCGGGCGACGCGATGCTGGTGCCCGAAGCCCAGCACAAGGAGTTCGGTGTGTACGAGGTGCCGCGTGGGCATCAGCCCACCGCCTTCACCCACTTCATCGACGGCATCCAGCACTCGCAACTGCTCTACTATCTGTGCGTGGAGCAGGCGTTTCTGCCGGTGGTGTACGGCTACATCGCGGCGATGGTGCTGGAGCGGCGCGAGCGCAGTCTGCATCCCTGTGCGAACTTGCACGCAGACGAGGAAGCGCTCTACCTGCCCGCCCGCCTGATCAACACGCGCACCTTCCAGAAGCATGGCATCGTTGTGCATGACACCTACGAGCGCGTGGAGGTGGAAACGGCATCGTTTGCCAGCATGCTGCAGAAGGCAGGGGCGACCGTCGCCCGCATGCGCGACCAACTGGAGCGCGAGCTGGCGATGCGCTGGATCGAACAGTATGGAGACGACCCCAATTGCTGGCTACTGGTGGACGGCTCCATTTCGGACCTGATGCGCGAACAGCAGACGCGGCGCTTCCTGCGGGTGGTGGGCGTGTCGAAGTCGCACCGCACTTCTTACTTACGCCCCGACTGGATGCTACAGGTGCTGAATATGCCGGCGGGCTATCGTAGCAGTGTGTTTCGTCCGCGTCGCCCGCGCGTGGAAGAGGTCTATAGTTGGTATCTGCGCCTGCGCTGGCAGGAGGGCGCTGCGCCCACCTACGGACTGGTGCGCGTGGAGATGCCACCCACACCAGAAACACTTGAATTGGTCGATACCGTGTCGGCGTGGCTATTGCAGGAGACACGCCCGTTGAGCCTGCCCGACCCGCGCTATGACCGCCTGCTCTACCCGTTTCGGATGTGCGAGCATCACCTGCGCAGCCGCGCGCCCAGCCGTGTGCTCGTTGAAACGGCGGTGGCGAATCTTAGCGTGTGAGCGCACGCGCCACAAGTCGCCTGCTCGGTATGGGCTGTTCCCACTATGAATCAGGTATCTTTTGAGGCGATGAAACGCGCCCATCTTGCACGGATAGAGTTCAAGGAATATACTCTGGCGAACGGGCTGCGCGTGCTGTTCTCACCGCATCGCGTGGCGCCTGTGGTGGCGGTGCTGGTGATGTATAAGGTCGGCTCGCGCGACGAGCCGCCGGGCAAAACGGGCTTTGCCCATCTGTTCGAACATATGATGTTTCAGGGTTCCGCCAATGTGCCGCGCGGGAAACACTTCGAATATGTGGAATCGAACGGCGGGGTACTGAACGGCTTCACCAGCTATGACTGCACCGCCTACTTCGAGCTGTTGCCCGCGTCCAAACTGCCACTGGGGCTGTGGCTCGAAGCGGACCGCATGCGCTCGCTTCAGGTCTCTCAGGAGAATCTGGACAATCAGCGGGCGGTGGTCAAAGAGGAGCGGCGGCTCAGCATCGACAATCAGCCTTATGCCCGCGCCCTCGAACGCCTGCGCGAGATTGCCTACGACAACTTCGCCAACCAGCATTCGGTCATCGGCTCGATGGACGACCTGGACAACGCGACTTTGGACGATGTGCAACAGTTCTTCCGCACCTACTACGCGCCCAATAACGCGGTGCTGGTGATTGCAGGTGATTATGACCTACGACGCGATTTGCGGTTTGTGTGTCGGCTGTTTGAAGATATTCCGCCGCAGGCGCCGCCCCCACCTGTGGACCTCTCGGAGCCTGACCGTGAGGAGCGGCGTGAGGTATTCCATGACCCGCTGGCGAGCGTGCCCGCGGTGGCGCTCACCTGGAAAATTCCGCCGCGCCATTCACCCGATAACGATGCCCTGCAGATTGCGGGCGAGGTGCTGGTGGGCGGGCGTGCTTCGCGCCTCTATCAGCGACTGGTGAAGCAGGAGGCGGTCGCGGTGAGCGTCTCGGGCGGTGCAGAGGCACGCCCTGCGCCCAGCCTGTTCCGCCTGTTTGTTCTCCACCGCCCCGATGTGCCCCCCGAACGCATCGAATCGGTCGTATATGAGGAAATCGCCCGCCTTGCTGAGGGGGGCGTTCCCGATGAGGAGCTGGAGCGCATCCGCACCCAGCTGATAGCACAGCGTTGGAGCGACCATCTCTACTACGGCTTGCAAAGCCCGCTGGGGCGCGCGTTAGGACTGGCGTTTGCCACCGTGTTCGATGGCGATCCCGACGCCGTGAATCGGGAGCTGGAACGGCTGTTGGCAATCGAAAGCCGAGCTGTCCAGCAAGCAACCCAACGCTACCTGAACACCCATCGCAATCGTACCGTGATGACGATTATTCCAGGTGCGCAAGGAGGTGTCACATGAGCTTTCCTACCACTCCACCGCCCGATCATCCGATGGGCGAACTGCACCTGCCCCTGCCAGAGGAACACACGCTGGACAATCGTCTGCGCCTGCTGATGATCCCTGATCGGCGTGCCCCGCGCGTGGAGCTGCGCCTGATTATTCCGACCGCAGGACGCGCCTTCGATGAGGAGACGATGATTGGGCTGTCCGCGGCGACCGCCCGCCTGATGACCGCGGGCACACGCCGACGCACCAGCTTCCAAATCGAAGAGGAGGCGGACCGCTACGGCGGCGCGCTCTCGGTGAGCGCGAACACCGAGACCGCCCTTCTGCAGGCGCACTGCCTGAGCCGCTACCTGCCTCAGATGATTGAGCTGATAGCCGATGTGCTGTTGAATCCGACCTTTCCTCCACAGGAGGTGGAGATCGACCGCGCGAACACTCTTCAGCGTCTGCGCCTCCAGCGCACTCAACCCGATTTCCTCGCGGAGGAGCGACTGCGCCAATCGCTTTTCGGGGTGCACCCATATCATCGGCTCGCACCCGACGAATCTGCCCTGCAACGGTGGCAATCGGAACATCTCATGGCGTTCCATAAAGCGCGCTATCGCCCTGCTGGCGCGACGCTGATTGTGGTGGGCGATTTTTCAGTTGCGCGTCTGTTGGCACGGCTAAAGGCGCATCTGGGCGCATGGCAGGGCGAGCCACCCGACGACAAACTGCCCGCGCCGCCAACCGAATCGGTTGAGAAGGGCGAACGGTATGTGCCGCGGGAAGGCTCGGTGCAGAGCCACCTGATGCTGGGTGCGCTCGTGCCACCGCGCAGTGCGCCCGACAGCCTCGACCTACTGGTGGGAGTGAATCTGCTCGGCGGGGGCGCCAGCTCGCGGCTCTTCCTCACCGTGCGCGAGCGGTACGGTTATGCCTACAGCGTGAGCGCATATATCGACTACTACCGACGCATCAGCGCGTTCGTGGCGCAGGCGCAAACCGCCACCCAGAACACGCGCGATGCCCTCCGAGCAATCCAGCGCGAAATCGACCGCCTGCTCAACGAACCCATCCCCCAAACCGAGCTGCAGGCAACGAAAAACTACCTCATCGGGCGGCACACGCTCGGCTGGATTACGCTCGGCGGGATCGCCGATCGGTTCGTGCAGACAGTGGTGCATCGCCTGCCGTTGGACTACTGGTATCGCTACCCGGAGATGGTGCAGACGGTCTCTGTCGAGACGCTCCAGCACGCCTGCGCTCGCTACCTCCTGCCCGAACGCATGAGCATCGTGATTGTGGGCGAGCCGAGCCTTGCTGAACCTTAGGCAGACCCTCCGCGACGCGGGCGTGGATGTCATTCCCTTCGTTGCAGGCGATGAGTGGGCGAACCCAGAGGTACAGCAGTTGGCGGAGGAAAAAGGCGTCGAGTGGATGGTAGACAGCGCGCCCTCGGCTGGACTGATTGCTTTCCGTCGCCTGCCCGACCCAACTACCGTGCCCGAACCGCCACCAGCGGGCTGATGGCGCGGGTCGAACGGTCGTTGCTGAACGCCAGCACCACCAGATAGTAAGTGCGCCCCGGCGTGAAATCGGGACCCGTGTAGACCAGGCTCGTGTTGGGCGCGAACACCTTCGCAGGTCCCGGATTGCTCAAATCGGACGGATAGAACGGCTGTACCTGATAATCCGGGAAGCGGTCAAAAATCAGTACCAGATAGTAATCCGCCCGCTCAACAGGTGTCCAGGAGATAATGAGCGACCGCGAGTCAACCGAGGTGCTGGGGCGTGGTTCCGCGATTCGAATCGGCATGAAGGGGCGTGCTACCACCCGATTACTGCGCCCCGATACGGCATTCGGATGCTCAGGATCGCTCAAATAATCGGTGTTGAGCGCGACCATCTCGTAATAGTAAGTCGCGTTCGGCTGGAGTGCAGGGTCTAAATCGGCAAAGAAGTCTGCCAGCGGGTCGCGCAGGAAAGCAATCGCGTTTGTCTGCAGTTCCTCAAGGGTCGTGCCGCGAAAGATGCCGTAGCCCAGCAGGTTCAATTGCTGTTCGAAATCCCAGCTCAGATCCACCTCGATCCAATAGTCGCCCGCGGCGCGACTGGGCGGGCGCAGGGGGCGATGGCGTAGCCGTTCATCAAACAGGGCACGAATGGCGCCATAGGCGCGTAGCAAGCGCGCGTCGCGCGTCGCCATCAGGTCGCGGGGCATCGTCCACGCGGTCGCCGACAGATTCTGAGGCGCGTTCACTGGGCGGTTGCTGGAATAGTTCAGCGTGAAGCTGAGCAGGCTGGTCTCGCCAGCGCGAATCGCCACCGTGCGTCGGTCGTTCTCATAGCCCGGCGCAGAAGCGACTATCGGATACTCATAGCCCGAAGGTAGCCCATCGATGCGATAGTAGCCGCGCCGGTCGGTGAGCGCGAGCGCGCTGCTGAGCGCACCGCCTGCGAACACACGGGCGCCCTCGATACCGCGCCTTAGAGGATCCAGCACAAACCCCTCCACCGACCCCTGAAGCTCTACTGGCGCCACCATAATATTGATGTTCTTGCTCTGCTCGTTGGGGAACACTTGCGCTACCTGTTGACCTGTGTAGTCGCGATTGCCTATCCGCGCACGCACGCGGATAGTAGTGAACCCTTCGGGCACATTCGTTAGATAGAAAGTGCCATTATGCAGGGTGCGTGTGGAACTAACAACGCTGCCCACTGCCGTCACTTCGGCGTTCGCCACCGGGTTGCCCTCCACATCGGTGACGGTGCCAGAGATAATGCCTACCTTCTGCTCCTTGATACAGCCTGCAAGCAGAAAGGTCAGCCCAAGCGCCCAGACAGTTATGCGTGTCATCGCCATCCCCCTTCGACGATTCGCCCTGTTAGTCGTTTCTCCTTGCCCTTTGCACGGGCATCCTGCCCGTGCTCCAGTGGCTTGGGTGTCTCGCCCAAGCAAGGACTGCACGAGCGAGACGCTCGTGCTACGCGGGACGCCCGTGCCACGCTTGATGGGCAGGATGCCCAAGCCACCCTTGCACGGGCGAGACGCCCGTGCCACGGGGTCGGTTGCCTGAAAAAGCCCTCGATTCGTGCCGATAATTCGGCTATAGCGGGCAGGTTCTGCCTGCTATGCCGCGGGTCGACGATGAGCGAGATTCTATCGCAAGCGGAAATCGAGGCATTATTGGCGTCGCTGGCGTCTGACGCACCGGCTGGGACGACCGCCGCGGAGGAGGCGTCGCCCAGCCCCCTCACCACGCGCCAGAAACGCACAGTCGCCTATGAGGTGTATGATTTCCGTCGTCCCGACAAATTCTCGCGCGACCAGCTGCGCACCCTGCAGATGATTTTTGAGACCTTCGCCCGTCTGTGCGCCACCAACCTCGCCACCTACCTGCGCGTGCCGGTGCATATCGAACTCATCTCGCTGGAGCAGATTCCCTTCGAAGATTACCTGCGCTCGCTGCGCCAGTCGGCGTTCATCATCTTCAGCGCGCCCCCCCTTTCGGGCGAGGCGGTGCTGGAGATGGAGTATTCGCTGGTGTTCACTCTGCTGGATCGGTTGCTGGGCGGACCGGGGCGCCCTGTGGAGCGGTCCGCCTTCACCGAGATTGAGCGCCCACTTGTGCTGGCGCTGGGCGAGCGGATGATGCTCGCCTTCAGAAGCGCATGGGAGAGCATTCTGCAGGTCGATCCGCATATTGAGGGGATGGAGACCAGCGCGCAGTTCGTGCAGATTGCCCCGCCCAGCGACATTGTGCTGGCGGCGCTGATGGAGGCGCGTGTGGGCGATCGACGCGACGCGATGAGCCTGTGCGTGCCCCATATGGTCATCAAGCCCATCACGCCGCGCCTCAGCTCGCAGAACTGGGTCGCCTCGTCGGGCAAGCGCACCACACCACTCATCCGACATGCGCTCACGCAACACCTGCGCCATTCACCGCTTACCTGCACCGCCCGATTGGGGAGCACTACCATACGCCTGCGCGACCTGCTGGAGCTTAAGCAGGGCGATATTCTCATTCTTGAGACGCCCGCAAATGGCGCAATTGACCTGTTAGTGGAGGGGCGACGCAAGTTTCGGGGCAAACCTGCTGTCCGCAACCGTAAACTTGTCATCAGCATCACCGAAGTGATACGGGAGGAATGAACCAGCCAATGCATGAGGTCACACCTAAGGTCTTGACGAGCTTTGTGGTCAAGCAAGGGCAAATCTGGCAAAGTGTCGCGCTCTACCTGTCCGAGCAGAGCAATGTAGCGGTCGAGATTCCCATCCCGACCACCGAATCGGTGCCGATTGGCGAGTTCGGGAGCCTGAGCGTCGATGAGGTGCTTCATGCGCAGGGTGGCTTTGCAGAAGTGCCCGACGAGCCATGCCTTTTTATCATAGGGGAGCAACCCGCCGAACGGGATTCAGCGGAACGCGCGCTCTACGAGGCGGTGCTGGGCAGTACGCCCGCCACTTTGGAGGAGACCGCGCTCGCCTCCCTGCGCGAGTTTTTCACGCACCTGATGCAGGGGCTGGCAATTGCCTTCAGCAACCTGCGCAACACCAGCTTCAGCCCGCTCGAAATCGAAATTAAGCGCGCCCCTCTCGTCTTCCCACCGAACTTTCTGAGCGTGGATGAGGTGATTGCCGTTCGGCTGACCATCAATATCCCGGAGCGCGAGCCGATCCCGCTGACATGGCTGTTGACAAGCGCACTAACCGCGCAGCTGCTGGGGATACAGGAGCAGTCCACCGATCCGTTAGCTGCGCTTGCACTCGACGAAGAGCCGTCCGCTCCCTCACCCATACCACCCACACAAACCGCCTCGATGGGTTTCAATCCCTTCGGGGAAGTGGAGGAGTCCACCCCGCGCAATCTTGACCTACTGATGGACATCCCCCTGGAGGTGTCGGTGGAGCTGGGGCGCGTCACCCTGCTGGTCAGCGAGCTGCTGGAAATCGGCACAGGGTCGATCGTCGAACTCAAAAAGGTGGCGGGCGAGCCTGTGGAGGTGCTGGTCAACGGGCGATTGATTGCACGGGGCGAGGTGGTGGTCGTGGAGGATAACTTCGCGGTGCGTATCACTGAGATTGTCTCCCCGATAGAGCGGGTGCAACGACTGGGAGCATGAGAGATGACGATGAACGCTGGTTTCACGGGCAAGGATGCCCAAGCCACCAGGGTACGGGCGAGACGCCCGTGCTCCAGTGGCTTGGGCGTCTCGCCCAAGCAAGGACTGCACGAGCGAGACGCTCGTGCTACGCGGGACGCCCGTGCTACGCTTGATGGGCAAGGATGCCCAAGCCACGGGAGCATGAGAGATGACGATGCGGCGCTGGATACTGACAAGTTTGCTGATGCTGGCTTGTGCGACGGCGTGGCTGGAGCCGCCGGCGCATCGCGCGGTGGTGGATGGAGAGGTGGCTCGCTCGCAACTTGCTCCGGGCGCGCTGGGCACGCGAGATGGCACGCCGATTCGCACCGCCACACCATCGGGTAGTGGCTACGCTTGGCTGCAGATGACCCTGGCGCTGGTGCTGGTGGCGGTCGGCTTGCGCTATGGGCTACCGCGTCTGCTGGGCTGGGCAAGCAAAGCAGGCATCGGCTCGCGAATGGACGGCGAGATTCGACTGCTGGAGAGCCGTGCCGTGCCCGGGGGCAGCCTGCTGATGGTCAAAGCACGCGACCGCCTCCTGCTGATAGGCACAACCACTCAGAGCATGCACCTGCTTGCCGACCTGACAGAAGATCCAACCTTATCTCACCCGTCCAAAGAGAAGCCGGCAGGTTCTGCTTTCGAACAGATGCTCCAGCGCATGGCTTCGCGGGAAGCGAGTTCGGACGGACGCACACGCAGAGCCATACCCGCTGACCTTCAGCAGGAGGTAGCCGATGCGCTCCAGGCGCGGATAGAGCAGGCACGCGCCCGCCTGTCGCGGATAGCGAGTGGAGGGGGTTGATGATGAGCAAGGTGCGCCTGATGGTTATTGGCATCATGCTGGCGCTGACCCCTGCGTTGCTCATGGCGCAGGACAGCATCCCTGCACCGCGCATCACCATCGGGGTGGATCCTGCACGCAATCCGCAGGAGGTCTCCACCTCGTTGCAGATTCTGGCGTTGCTCACTTTGCTCTCGGTGGCACCCTCCCTCCTGCTGATGATGACCGCCTTCACCCGCATTATTATCGTGCTCTCCTTTCTCAAGAGCGCGCTGGGCACGCCCAACATTCCGCCCACGCCCGTGCTGGTGGGGCTGAGCCTCTTTCTGACCTTCTATGTGATGGCGCCCACGCTGGAGCAGATGAATCGGGACGCGCTCCAGCCCTATATGAAAAAGCAAATCCCCTTCGAGCAGGCACTGGCGCGTGCCGAGAAGCCCATCCGCCACTTCATGCTACGCCAGACCTACACGGATGACCTCAATCTCTTTCTGCGCATGCGCAAGTTGCCCGCGCCGCGCACGCCCGACGAGCTACCCCTCACCGTACTCATCCCCGCATTTATCCTGAGCGAACTCAAAACCGCCTTTTTAATCGGCTTCTACATCTATATCCCCTTCCTCGTGATCGATCTGGTGGTGGCGAGCATCCTGCTTTCGATGGGCATGATGATGTTGCCGCCCGTGGTGGTCTCCATGCCCGCCAAACTGCTGGTGTTCACCCTTGCCAACGGCTGGAGCGTGCTGGCGCAGGCGCTGGTGCAGGGCTTTCGATAGGGGCAGGAAACCCGTGCCCACACGCGAATCGTACAGTGTACCGTTGGGGTACAATAGAAATGTGGGCACTGTGCCCGCACACAGACGGAGGCGAAGGATAATGAACATACAGCGTGTGGCGATTGGGTTGCTGATGCTGATGGGTTATGCGTGGGCGCAAGCCCCGTTCACCATCGTGCGTCCCGTGGAGGGGGCGCGTGTGCGCGAGAAGGTACAGGTGCGCGTGCCACTACGCAGTGTGCCGCCCGATGGCTTCATCGGGGTCAGCGTCGACGGCAAATTTATCGAAGCGGTCGCCCCCGCCACCCTTCGAACCGATAAGGAGAAGGGACATCTCATCTATGAATGGGACACCAAAGCGCGCAATATCCCCGACGGGAAGCACACCATCGAACTGACCCTGTATGGTGGGGGCAGTGAGCGACGCATCCTGGCACGCAGCGCCGTGAATGTGGTGGTGCAGAACAAAATCCAAATACCGCCCGACGGCATTCGACTTCAGTATCGCTGGGTGCCCGGACGCAACTTCCACTATCGCGTCCAGCTCACCGCCAAGGATCAGACCGAGCTGAAGGACACAGGCATCAGCCCGGAAGAGGACCTGTTGCTGGATGCGAAGTACGGGGTGGACCTCTACACCCAAGATTTTACGCCGCCCCTCGCGCTTATCGCCTGGATGCCCGTGGCGCCCGCTGTGATTTTTGAGAACGGACAATATCGGGTGATTACGGGCGAGAACATGGCTCCCGTTTATCAAGAGGTGGAGGTCACGGGGCGTGTGCGGTATCAATCGTCACGATTGGGTGAATCCCAGCAATACCAATTTTACTATGTGACGG
>FWWM01003042.1_pt1 | contig 43000 bp, 42 predicted proteins | sample 2228351 | NCBI WGS metagenome assembly FWWM01 (sample SAMEA103939774, study PRJEB20133) | metagenome
CAACTTCTGAAAGAGGAAGAATGCCTATAACCGTAAGTGGATATTTTCCGACCTTTTCAAAGAAAGCGATTTTCTTGCCGTTGAAATCGTAGGTGACATCACCTTTTTCTTTTTCTAAGATAGCTCTACCGAGTGGTTCAGTTCCTTTTTCCTTTACAAGGTCTAACTTACCGATGTATTGCTCGTTTGGATGAGCGACTATAATAGATTTATAACTTATAGCAAGATATCCAGTATTTCCCAGTCGTCTTTCTTTTATAAGTTCTTGAAAAAAATTCATATCTTTTAGAGCTACAAGAACTCCTAAATTTTGACCATCAGAATCTTTGACAGGGCTAAAAATTGCAACTGTACTTTTATCATGAAATTGAAAAGGTAAGTAAAAATCAATTTCTGCTTCATTTCTTAAAATGTTTTTCACATGTTCTTTCGGAAAGTCTAAATCTATTAATCCGTCTTTTCCTACAGTTTTTCCATCTTTTAAAATAACAAATATATCAATAAAACCTAACGCAGAAAAACTTCGGAATGCGGAACTTATTCCCCAACTAAGGTCTTCTATGCCTTCTTCGTTGGTTGCTGACAAAAGATATTGGGTTATATTTGCATAATTTAATAACGGTTCTATTGTTTCTTTAATTTGTATCTCTACATCTTTTCTCAACGTTGTTAAAACTTGTTGTTTATTTTGTTTCGCTGTGTTTTTTGCAAAATCACTAGCCACGATAACAGCAGTTAATATACTCACAAAAGTTACATTTATACAAACAATTACCAAGAACAAAACAAATTTTGTTCTAATGCTCATTATAATGACCTCCTTTTGATCTTTTAAGAATTATGGGTAACTATTCTTTAGATTTAGTAAATATTGGGAAATCTTTTAAAATTTTATAACTACTTTACAAAATCTTGTTATTATTTCACCTGGTACTAAAGTTTTTAAAACACAGTGTACTGACGAATAGAATGATACTTCCAGCACGCAAGCACTTAAATGTTTAGATTCTCACACTATCGATCTTGATTTTTTTCAAAAATTTTCCTGTTTTTACTAAATTTCTGTTTCAAATAATATGTCTTTTTAATTTCAATATTCTTTTGATTTAAAACAACAATCATTTTATTAGAAATTTTTTAAACATTTCTAAAGAAGTATTAACAAATATAAAATTGTTCATTTTGTTTTTAGAATTGTGTATTTAAGTTTAAGAGCATGCTTGAAAGCTATTGTTTTAATATATTATTAGTTTTTCTTGACTTTAGGTAAAAAATATGATAAAATAAAATTTAAAAAAATGGTTATCATAAAATTAATGAATCCGCAGTCAAAATTTATTGAAAAAAGGATTGGGGGGATTGTGGAAAAAGAAGTTTCAAGGGAAAACTCTTCTAAAGTGGAGCGAAGATGGAATGTTGAAGCAATCGGTAAAAAAGCTTATCAAACTTTTCTGAAAAAATACGGACAGCTCGTGTACGGATGGCCTGATAATGAGTTAAATTTTTTGTTGGAAAGTATATATTTCCATATTCAGTTTTTGAACGAAGCACTTGAATTGGATTCTCAATTAATCTTTACGGATTATATTGAATGGGCTGAGGAAGTTTACAAAAGCTTAAAAGTTTCACCTGAGATTTTGCTGAAAAGTCTTGAATGCGTTTACGATGCTATTTTGGAATTATACGGTGAGCAGAGTTATAAAAAGGCTAAAGAATTCGTCGAAATTTCTTTGACGCATGTAAAAAAAACAATTATTTATCAACCACTAATTGATTCTTTCTTACAAAAATACGTGAGAAAATACATAGAAGCTCTCTTAAATGCAGACAGACAAAATGCTTATGAATTGATCGAAGAGCTTATAAAAAAGGGGATTGACTTGAAAGAGATATACCTGAGTCTTTTAGCACCTGCGCTTGTTCAAGTAGGTTATATGTGGCAAAAAGGCGATATAAGTGTTGCTCAAGAACACTATTTTACTGCATCTACGCAATTTATTATGACCAGATTATTCGCAGAGATAGTGAAACTTAAAATAAAAGAACAAAGTGTTGGAAAATCGATAGTTGGTGCTTGTGCACCAGGGGAGCTGCACGAAATTGGTCTGAGGATGATTTGTGATCTTTTGGAGTTAGATGGTTACAACACATATTTTTTAGGTGCAAGTGTTCCAGCAAAAGATTTAAGAGAGTTTTTATCTCAAAAGAATCCAATTGCACTTCTTTTGTCTGTATCTATGTCTTACAATATAAGTTCGCTGGAAATTATCATTGATCAGATAAGAAAGGATGAGAGAATTAAGAATGTGAGAATAATCGTTGGCGGAAGACCTTTTAAGGTTGACCCAACTCTTTGGAAAAGAGTCGGCGCAGATTACTGTACCGATAACTATGAAGATCTTCTCGAATATTTAAGAAAACTTTACTAGAAGGTGAAGATATGGACGTTAAGTTAAAAAAGAGTGTCTTCTTGATTGATTTAAGGGGAAAGATAAAAAGGGCAATACTAGATGACTTTGAGCTGGGTAAAAATATAGATGATTTCAACCTACTTTCTCTTGTTGATGAATACAGTAAGACAAGGTTTCTTAAATTTCTTTTAAACGTAGAGAATGAAGCCACAGAAGTTTATTGGGATATAAATCTTAAAATAAATGGGGAAATCAACAAATTCTTTTTTACAGGTATAAAGAGTGATGGTGAGATAATACTTTTAATCACAAAAGATTTTTTGAACTTAGAGCAGATTTATGAAGATTTCATAAAGATTAATAACGAACAGGTCAACTATTTCAGAAATGTTTTGAAAAAATACGAAGATGATATGAAAAATAGTTACAAGAGCTACATAGAACTACTCGATGAAATTAGTAAACTGAACAACGAACTATCAAACGCTCAAAGAGAACTCATCAAAAAAACTTACGAACTTGAGGAACTTAACAAGAAATTGGAAGAACTCACTATAACTGATCCTCTAACGGGACTTTACAACAGAAGATTTTTTGAAAAAATTTTTAGAAGTGAAATCGCTAAATCAAAAAGGCATAACATACCGCTTTCAATAATGTTTATAGATATAAATAATTTCAAGAAGGTTAACGACGAATTAGGACATATAGAAGGAGACAGAATATTAAAAGAACTTGCGCGAATCTTTACTGGAAACGTTCGTAAAGATGTTGACTATATTTTCCGTTTTGGTGGCGATGAGTTTTTAATCTTGCTTTTTGGTTCAACATATGAGGATTCTTTAAAAGTCATTGAACGAATTTCAAAAAAATTCACAGAAATAACAGGATTAACTATTGCTTACGGTATGATGCAGTTAGATAATCAGAATGAAAGTACAGATATCGAAGAAATTATTAAAAAGGTCGATGCTTTGATGTACAAACACAAAATGTCTTTGAAGTCTGGCTGAATCAGAACCCTTTGGAGGGGATAATATGCTTGAATATGAACAAAACTTTTTGTATGAAAACTTAAAAACTTCGGAAATAGGAAAGTTAGCTTTTGAAATATTGTTCAAAAATAGTCCTTCCCTTTTCAAGTATTACACTAACTTTCAGCTCGAAAAGTGCAAAGAAGATATAAATTATCATACAAGAGTTCTTTTAGAGTCCATAGAATTAGCTTCGCCGATTTTGTTTTCTGATTATTTTTCGTGGGTAGTTGAACTTTTTTTTAGTTTAGGAATTCCTATAGATTCTTTCATACAAAGTTTAGATGCTATAGCTGATTCTTTTGGTATTATAGCCGGAAGTAAGAAAAGAGATATCGTTAAACAATACATTAACTACGCAATAAGTCTTTTCGAACGTAACATGCTAGTTGAGAAAGAAACACGAAAAAACAATCCTCTCAAAAGTGTTGAAGAACATTTTCTGAAGTATTTGCTTGATGCTGATAGAAATTCAGCGATAGAGTTAATTCAAAAAATTTTAGATGATGGATATAGTATTAAAGATATTTACATTCATGTTTTTCAAGAAGCGTTGTACGAAATAGGTACACTTTGGCAAAATGGCGTGATAACAGTAGCCCACGAACATTTTCTAACCGCTTCAATACAATTCGTTTTGACACACTTTTATGGTGAAATTTTCAAAAATCGAAAAAAACATAACGGCTACACAATAGTGGGATGCTGTGTAGAAGGTGAACTCCACGAACTTGGTGTAAGGATGCTTTGCGATCTTTTAGAGTTAGAAGGTTTTGATACATATTATTTGGGGTCGAATACTCCGACAAAGGATCTCATCCAATTTGCAAAATCTAAAAATGCTGACGCAGTATTGTTTTCAACTACCTTAACTACGAACTTGTCAAAGACTAAAAATACGATTAATATTATGAGAGAAGATGCAGATATTAGGAAACTAAAAACCAAAATTATCGTTGGAGGACGTCCATTTTACGTTGACCCCACACTTTGGCAAAAAGTCGGAGCAGATAGTTGTGGAAAAAGCTATGAAGATGTGATGAAATTATTGTTGTAAAACCTAATTAAAGTTAAGTTTTGTGGGCTGATTTAAGTATGAGTTGTAAAGTTTGTGCGAATGTTCTTACTTTTCCTAAAGGTGTAAAGAAAGTGGCTTTTTTTGCAGCACACGAGTATATGTTGAGTAAAATTAAAAACATTTTCTCGAATAGTTACAATATTCAGGATAACGAGGAGTATTTACTATTTGAAGCTGACTTTGAAAAGTTTATCTTTGAAGTTTCGAAAAGTGAGTATTTCAATGAAATTGAGAAACAAAATATAAATATAATTTTGGTTGATTTGGGAAAAGAAATATCCTTCCGTGATTTCAATAACGCACACTCACTTGATTATTACATAAACCTTTATTATGGTTCGGATCTTTTTTGGATACTACAAAATGAGTCTATATTAACATTCTTCCAACCTATTGTTGAAACAGAATCATTGGAAATTTTCGGTTATGAATGTCTATCCAGAGGATTAAAAAGTGATGGAACTCTAATGCCGCCAGGTGAAATGTTTGAATTTGCCAAAAAGACAAAGTCTATTTTCAACCTGGATAGGCAATGCAGAATTCAGGCTTTAAAATCTGCGTTTGAAAAAAATATTAATAAAAACGTCTTTATCAATTTCAATCCGACATCTATTTATGTTCCAGAAGTTTGTTTAAGGGACACTTTTGCTTATGCTAACAAAATCGGATTTGATCGTAAAAAAATAGTATTTGAGGTTGTTGAAACAGAAAGAGTGAACGAAGTTAAACATCTCAAATCAATACTGAATTATTACAGGAGCGCTGGATTTAAAGTTGCACTTGATGATGTTGGTTCAGGATATTCTTCCTTGAATTTAGTAGCACAGCTTAAACCAGATTTAATCAAGATAGATATGGAAATTGTTAGAAATATTGACAAAGAGAATATCAAGCAGGTAATAGTAAGCTCACTTGTTAAAATTTCAAACGAAATTGGTGCTGTTACATTAGCCGAAGGAATTGAAACAAAAGAAGAATTTGAAACAGTCAAATCACTTGGTGTCAAGCTCGCACAAGGGTACCTTTTTGGAAAACCTTCACCTGAACCTGTTAATATCATAAATCTTTAGTTTGTAAAAATTCAAATGTTTTCTTTGCTATAAATTTTTTGAAAATAATCGAAGACTTGTGCCCAGAAGGCACAGGTATTTTTTTACAATTTGGCAGTAATCTGTAAAGCCCGTTAGATGATTGGGGAGGAATGACAGAATCAAACAATCCCGTGAAAAGAATAGTTGGTTGATCTACAAATTTTGCGTAAGATATTGGATCGTAATGAAAACAAGTTGGATAAAGTGAAAAGATATCATCTATCTTTTTTAGGTGTGAAACTTTCTTTCTACTACCCGCTCTCAATTGTTGACAACGTACTTGGTCATAGCAACCGTATTCGTTGCTGTGTTTTTTGTATCCTTCCCTAACCGGTTCAATGTATGGGGATAGCCAGTTTATCCAGTACCAATCCCCACCTGTGAAAGCTAAAACTCCCTTTCTTAGCCTTTTATCAAGTGCTAAGCTCATAATTGCAATCATACCACCGAAACTGAACCCCATAATATCTATAGGAAGATTTTCAGGATTTTCAAATTGCTCAATATAGTCGATAGTTCTTCGCACATCTTTTATTGCTTGATGAAATCTTACGGTGCAGTGAGACGGTGAATGATGAAAGAAAGGTTCTCCACCTTTCCAATTATGTTTTGCACGCTTTTCGTGATACGGATGGATTAAGAAATAAGTACTAACACCATTTTTGGAAAACTCTTTGGCAAACCATTTTAGATACGGTATATGCCCATTTCCAATGCCGTGTAGGAAAATCATTATTGACCTGGGATTTTCAGAAATATACTTATAAATCCTAATTCTTTTTGATTCAGGGATATCCGGCTCGTAAACCGTATCAAAAGAGAGTACGATTTCTCCAGCTTCGATAGTTTCAGACTGGTTGAATGGAATGTTTTTGTCATATTCGTATATCAAAAACTATTCCCCCTTGTTTTTGTTGAACATATCAGATATATAATACCCTAAAAAAGAGCCATATACAACATCAGAAAACCAGTGTACATTACTTGTAAGTCTACCTATTGAGAAAAGAAATGGAAATGTGTAAAACAAAGGTGAATAATTCTGAGCTAATGGTGTAAATATTGTCCAAGAGAGCGATGCATGAGCCGAGGGAAATGATGTTGTTTTTTCTTCAAAATTAAATGGTTTGAATTTGAAAGGATCTTCAGAAGCGTATGGTCTGAAACGTCCTATGATTACTTTTAAGGTTCCTGTGAGCAAAAACGTAACTGTATAGCTTTCAATTATCGTAAAAGCGGTGTACTGGTCGTATGGATATAAGACAGCTGAAGTTATAATGGCTAAACTTGTGAAAGAAAGCAAGTCAAAAGAATTAAAAAACGAGAGAAGATCATTACTTTTAGGAACTAAATCTCTCAAACTTGAATCGAGAAAAAAGGAAGGGGAAATAATTAAGGAATTTATAAGAAGGTCGTTAGCAGGAAAATTTTTTAAATCTGAAGAAATTTCCGATTCAATTGAAAGCGAAAATGATAATACCGAAACTACCAACAAAAACGTAATAATAGGTTTAGTAAACATCGTTTCCTTCACCATCCAACTCGAAATCCTTTTCTAAAACGTTTCTTTTATAGTATCTTCTAGCATACATCAAATAGTCCGCATCTTTTATAGTCTCTTCTACAGAACCGTTATATTCAACTATTCCAAAAGAGAAACTTGCTGGATATTCTAAAGATGTTTTAAACTTTTCAAGCGCTCTTTCCATAATTTTATTGGCTTTTTCAACTTCGCAAGATTTTAGTATCACCAAAAATTCGTCCCCACCGTAACGAACTATATAATCAGTTGAACGGAGATTTGTTCTGAGCGTTTCTACCAAAGTAATTAACAATTTATCTCCAGCCTTGTGACCGTATGTATCATTAATCTTTTTCAGATGGTCAAGATCTATAAACACCAGAACGTCTCCTTCGTCAAAGATCCCCTCGTATATTATATTTCTATTGTAAGCACCTGTTAATGGGTCTATTAAGCTTTTTGCACGATATTGATCTACATTAGTAGCTTGATACTTAAAATCTCGAACCAAAATATACGATGCACAGATAATAAACGGGATTCCAGAAAGTATGGATACAAAATCAAGATTTTCGAACGTTAGAACGGAAAAGTTTGTTAAAATGACAAATATTGAAATGCCAAAAATAGTACGCGAACGAATTACCAATGAAGTGTAAAGTAAAATAACGGCGTTGAAAGCGACCGATAATCTTGTAAGTGTTTCAGCGTAGTATAGTCCAAAGTTCGATAACGAAACTAAAATAAGTACCAACGCGGAAATGTTAATGAGTAGAACGATTTGATAAAAATTTGTTTTCCATGAAAAGATTTTCTCCAATGAAATTTTTTCAAAATTGGAACCTACACCGAAGATCAAAAGAATGATAGCTAAAACTTCCGAAAGACAGAAAAAACAATTGTGTACAAAATAATATTCGTACCGACTGTATAAACCTGGAACAAATTTTAGAATTGAAAACATTGAAGCTAACATTGAGAAAGTTAACAAAATATACGCCTTGCGATGTGATTTTTTTAGTACCGACGTTAAAGATAAAAATATTGGTATCAAAGACGCTGTTATTCCAAAAATCAACCTTGGAAAAATGTTTGTGAAACTGTTTAATACAACAAATCTGAAATACGAATCTGTTAAAATCGGGTTATACTTGAAACCAACTTTATTAATTCCTTCCACCTTCAAAACGATCTCTTTTGTACCCTCTGGAACAAAAACCACTTCCGGTCTAATGCCTGCTTGATAAATGTGATTTTTCTTTCCAAACACATAAGAAAGCTTTCCATCAAAATAAATTTCACCGTATGCGAAATGAAACCTTTTAAAGAGAAGATACTGAATATCTTGCGAATTTTTCTTTGGAATTTTAGCTTTCAATGTAAGTGCGATTGGTTGGTTTGTATTGTAGAGAAAATTTCCAGGAAGATATTTTCCAACAAATTCTGGAAGACTCGAAGCAAGAACTTCGAAATCTTCTATTTCCAAATCTTGATTGTAAGGTGTGTAAATAGCCTGAAAGATTAAAATAACGGCAATAAAAAAAGATAACGTTATAACCAAAGAAGGAATATAACGCTTAAACATCCCTAAGCCCCCGTGTTGTGTATATTATTCGATATGTATTTTACCACAAACCTTCTGAAATATCACGATGATTAACTTTTTATTTACTTAAAAGTAATACTTTTTTATTCTAAACGTTTTTTCATCTTAACATGGTTAATTCCTGCTTCTTGGAAGATATTGCTTACTCGTTCATAACCAAGTTTTTCGTAGAACTCTGACACCTTAAGTTGGGAGTTCAATACAAGTTCTTTAGCTCCTTTGCTTTTTAAAGCCTGTTCGATTTTTTCCATAATAAGTTTCCCATAACCATAGTTTCTGAAATCTTTCAAAACCGCAACTCTTTCAACTTTGTAAACTCCATTTTCTATTTCTCTCGCTCTTGCAGTTGCGATAGGTTTCGAAAAATTTTTTAGTAAAAAATGAATAGCTTCGGAATCTTTACCATCGATATCTAATTCTTCTGATATGCCTTGTTCTTTTATAAAAACTTCTTTTCTGATATAAACGCAAGAATGGTAATCATTTGCACTTACATCTAACACTAAAAACTCAATCTGAGAATCATAAGCATTTTTCATTCTTTCCAAAGCTTCTTTTAAAATATCGATAGAAGTTGCAAAATTAAGTCGTACGAATTTTGGATCGCCAAAGTCTTTTCCATCGTTCAAGTATACTTTTGCCTTTTCTAAGAAAAACTTTTGCGGGTTTTCAAGCCCGGTTTTTGAGCAATCAATCCAAAGTAGATAAGTAGCTTCTGGTGTGAAACATTCCAAAAGTGGCATTTTAGTTTTTATAAAATGTACAACAAAATCTCGGTTCTTTTTTAACGTGTCTAAAAGTTCAAAGTACCATTCTTCGCATTTGTTGTAGGCGGATTTTAAAGCTTCTAAACCGAATATGTTTCCAATACCAAGTTCCAATCTGTGTAAAATGGAGTTATATGTGTTTCTCAAAAACTTGTTTCTTATTATCCCATAAGAGTTCGTAAGCCCAGCAATGTTAAAAGTTTTCCCAGGCGAGTTTAGAACAATTATATTTTCATAGTCAAAATTCAGCACACTACAAAGTTTATAGTTAGGATAAATCAAATCAGCATGTATCTCATCACTTATCAGTATCAGATTATTCCTTTTAGCAATTTCAATTAATATTTCAAGTTCATCCTTTGTCCAAACTCTTCCAACTGGGTTGTGTGGGTTTGAAAGAATTATCATCTTCGTTCTCTCATCAATCTTTCCTTCCAAGTCTTCAAAATCCATAACATATGTATGTGGTGCTTTTTTCAGTCTGTTCTCCACAAGTGTTCGTCCATTCAAAGATGGGATTGTGAAAAAAGGTGGATAGACAGGTGGTTGGATAATTATTTTATCTCCAGGATTTGTAAGAGCGTTTATTAAAAGTCCAATCATCGGCACAACTCCAGGTCCATTAACTATCCAGTCTTTTTTTATCTCTACGTTATACCTTTTGAGATACCACTTTATTATTGAATTGTAATATTCATCATCTCTGTACGTATATCCAAAAACTCCGTGTTCGACACGATTTTTTAGTTCTTCTATTATCGCAGGACATGTTTTAAAATCCATATCAGCTACCCACAAAGGTAAGATATCTTCACCGTAAAGTTTAATTATACCGTCCCACTTTACACAAGATGTATTTCTTCGATCAACGAACTCGCACATTTCATACACCCCTTTAGATGAATTTCAACAAAATTCTATCACAAATTTCAAAAAAGATGGTAAAATAGTATCAGTGATTTAATTGGGGGTGATCATAGTGTATTACAAAGTCTCACGAGATCCTATACATTCAGAGATATTTATGTACCCTTTAGAAATACTTTGTTCAGATACTAAAGCTGTTCAAAGATTAAGATATTTAAGTCAGCTCGCAGGTGCTGAGTATGTCTATCCCGGTGCCACCCATACTCGTTTTGCGCATTCACTTGGAACAATGCACCTTGCAGGTCTTTACGCTGAACATTTGTACCCCGGTAATCGAGCAAAAATCAGAATTTTAAGATTAGCAGGGCTTTTGCACGACGTAGGACATGGACCTTTCAGTCATCAATTTGATGATGTTGTTTATAAAAGATTAAGTTACGCTGACGGACACGATGAATACAGAGAAAAATTGTTGTTCGAATATTTCCCGAAAGCACTTGCACAAAAGTTTGAAGAAGCTTCAGACCAGCTTAAGAAGGCTGTTTTAGAAGATTTAGAGAATACGATAGGAGTTCTTTCGAATAATTTAGAAGAGAACTTTATGCAATTGATGCTTGAAATAGATAAAATTTACAAAGGAGAAGAAAGCGGAAGTGTTGATTTTGCAATAGTCCAAGGACCACTTGGTGCTGATAGGCTTGATTTTGTACTAAGGGATTCTTATTACGCTGGTACAAGGGGGTTTGGAACAGGTTCAGTCGACAGACTTATAAGAAATTCCAAGATAGTCAAAAGAGATGGTGTAGATATATTAGCTTACGATATTAAAGTTGTTGACGAAATATACACAATTCTTTTTGGAAGGTTTATGATGTACAAAAACGTCTATTTCCATAAAACTTCAAGGGCTGCGGATTTAATGATACAAGAACTTCTCGACTTAGCTTACAAGTCTTTGAAACTTGATGAAAGAGTCGAAAAAATCAGTGAATTTTTAGATTTAACTGACCAAACGATTTTAAATGAGATAACCTATAAGTTTAAAGAACTTGTTAAAGAATATGGGGATACTGAAGAAACAGCCGAGGCTCTTTTGAATTATGAATACGAGCTTGAACCTTTAGAACTCGATGTAGTTATGGCTTACGAAATCGTTGAAAGATTAAAAAAACGTGATCTTTGGAAAGTAATCTTTGAAACCCCATTTTCGATCGAAGGAGTAGATCCGTCACTTGTTAGCCAAGGAATTGCTGTTGATGTTCTTCAAAAGATAAAGTTAAAACTCGAAAAAGCACTTCAGGTTGCGGATGAACAAGACAAAAAGATTCTTGCAAACCTTTTAAACAATTTCGAGGAGGTTTTCAGAATTGATACTCCTTATAAGCTAACAATCGTTCATCCTGATGAATTTCTCAAGAGTAACATATTCATATCTTCGAGAAATCAAATACTGAGTTTTGAAGACTATGTCAAAAAATTCCCGGCATACAATTTCTTGAAAAATAACTTGATACAGATAGTACGAATATACACAACTAAGGATGTCAGAGATCTCATTGAAAAATATAAACTCCTTCCTGATACATTTGTAAGTGTTACGACAAGATGGTAATGGATTAACTGGAGGGTTTAAAGTGATACTATTTGACGTTGGAAATACGCACACAACAGTTGCAATTACCGAGGACAAAAAAAATTTTGTAAAAAGCAGGTTTTCCACAAAGAAGTATGAAACGGAAGATGAACTTTTTACGTTTCTAAAATCCGTTTTTGCAAGAGAGTTTTATTCACCTATCATCGTATCTTCTGTTGTTCCTTCAGTTAACGTGGTTTTTGAATATTTTTCAAAAAAATACGGTGATGGAAAGATAGTCTTTGTAAATGCTGAAGACTACAAATTTTTAAAATGGAACGTTGCTTATCCAAAAGAAATTGGTGCTGATAGAGTTTGTGATGTTATTGCAGCAAAGAAAGACTATGGAGAAAATTGTATTGTTATTGATTATGGAACAGCTATAACAATAGAAGTCCTAAAGGATGGTGTTTACGAAGGTGGCGCCATTCTGCCAGGGTTTGCAATGGCTATAGAATCTCTTTTCAGAGGAACAGCAAAGCTTCCACTGGTTGAACTTAGGCCTTATGAAGGGTACGTAGGTAAAGATACGGAATCAAATATACGAATAGGAGTTATAAACGGGTTAGTAGGCGCTGTGAATCATATAGTTGAACAAATAAAAAAAGAGTTTTCTGTTGAACCTGTTGTAATTCATACGGGTGGACAGTCGACGTACGTTTCACAGATAATTTCCGGGACGGTAGATAAAGATTTGACATTGAGAGGGATGCTCTATTTCTATGAAGATATTACTCGTTAATCCTTGGATTGAAGATTTCGCAGCGTACGATTTCTGGCTAAAGCCAGTAGGACTTTTGTACGTTGGTAGTTTTCTTAAAAAGTTGGGCTTTGAAGTTCATTTGATTGATTTAATGAACAGATACGAAGAAAATTTAGAAAATTACATTCATGTTCCAAGAGATAAGTATTATGGTACAGGTAAATTTCCACATACAAAGATTGAAAAGCCCGAGATTCTAAAATTTGTTCCCAGACAATACAAAAGATACGGTGCACCAGTTGAGTTTTTAGAAAAGCGAATCTCCGAAATAGGTAAAGTTGATGCTGTTTTTGTAACCTCGACGTTGACTTATTGGTATCCAGGCTACTATGATACAATAAAAGAGGTAAAAAGCCTTACTAACGCACCGGTTTTTTTGGGTGGTTTCTACGCTCGAAATTTACCTTGGCATGCTCAAAATTCAGGTGCTATAGTATTTCCAACAAACAATTTGAACAGGTTACCTAAATTTCTAAGTAGGTATTTAGACGTAGATGTTCCAGAGATTGATTTTGATTGGTTTAGAGACCTTTCACCGGCTTATGAACTGTACAAAAGAGTCGGTTACGTTGTCTTACTTACGACGCTTGGGTGTCCGTATAAATGTACTTATTGTGTTGCGCATAGAAATTGGGAACGAATGGTTTTTAAGGATCCTTTGAAAGTGATCGAAGAGATAGAAAAATTTGGTGAACTCTTAAAAATTGAAGATTTTGTGTTTTTCGATGATGCGATATTAATAAACTACAGAGACCATTTCAGAATAATTCTGTTAGAGATAATACGACGTGGACTAAACAAAAAATACAGATTCCATTTGCCTAATGGTATACATGCAGGACTTTTGAACGAAGAAATAGCTAATTTGCTTTTTGAAGCTAATTTCAAGGTTATAAGACTTGGTTATGAAACTAAAGGAAAGCTCCAGGAACTCACCGGTGGAAAAGTTAGAGATGAAGACTTAATAAGAGCTGCAAAACTTTTAACTGATGCAGGGTTTACAAACAAGGAAGTTGGAGCATATGTTATGATGAACCTACCAGGTCAAACAGTTCAAGAAGTTTTGGATGCAGTTGATGTCTGTTTGGATGCTGGTATTGATGTTTCAGTTAACGAATTTACCCCAATCGTTGGAAGCGATATTTGGATGGAACTTGTGAATTCAGGTAAACTATCGGGTTTAGAGGATCCATTGTTGCTTAACAATACTATAATGCCTTACTGGTGGAAAAATATGACAGTTGATGAAATTGAATATATAAAGCGTGTTGTAAAAGAAAAGAGAATGAATTATGTAAAAACTTGAGGGGGACTGGGATGAAGATCGTTTCAAACATTTTATTAGCGTTTGTGTCATACATTTTAGTTTGCTATCCGAAAGAAATCTTAAGGTATATGTTTTTCAAAAAGGTTCTTAATTCTGGGGAGGTTTACAAATCTGACTTTCCAAAAAAGCCATTTAAATGTATCGATCCTGTTGGATTTGTTACTTACGTTTTCTTTGACATAGGGTGGTCTAAGGGACCAGTCTTGGATATTTATAAACTTAAGAAGGACAAAAGAGCTGTCTATTTTGCAATTTTAGGTCCGATACTTGGATTGATACTGTTTCTTGTTTACGCATTCTCTGCTCGCTTATCAAATTCTAGTATCTTTTTTCAAATTTTCTACACATCAGCTCTTTGGAGCTTAACTTACACAATTATTTCGATCTTTCCGCTCCCACCGTTGGACGGTTCTAAATTCATCTTAGCGGGTCTTGATGAAAGAAAGTTTGAATGGTATATAAGGTACAATTTTTATGGTATCATATTCATGTTGGGGTTAGTTTTCTTGTGGATATTGCCTAACATAATGTATCCTTTAAGAAAAATTATAGTGGAATTAACAAATTATATAGTATACAATAATTGGTAAACGCCGGGGGGAGTGGTATAATGGACGATAAAGTGAGAGAACTTGAGAGATTAATTGAGGGAATTCTAACGAGCTACAAAGAAGTTGTCCAAGAAAATGAAAACCTTTACAAAGAGCTCAACATAGCAATTGAAAAGATAAACAGGCTTGAGCAAGAGAAAAGGGAGATTCAGATGCTCCTTCAGAATAACGAGGAAATAATAAACAAACTTATACTTAGGGTCAAAGACCTCATGAAAATCTTGGAAGTGAGCGAAGATGAGAAAGATTAAATTCTCATTTTTTGGAAAAGAATACGAGGTTCTTTCCGATAGTCCGGACGAGAGCATTGATTTTGTTAGGGATAAAATCAGAGAAATACAGCTCGAGCTTAGACAACTGGCTGATGAAATTCCGTTAGATGAATTGCTTTTCTTGGCACTCTGTGATCAGATAGAAAAACAGTATATAGCGAGTAGAGAACTTGATAAGTTGATTGAAAAACTAAGGAAAATAGAGTTGGAAAACGAAAAAAGGACGGGTGAAAAATGAAAATTGGGCTATTTGATTCTGGAGTTGGCGGTTTATCAGTCTTGAAAAAACTTATTATACATATGCCGACACATTATGTTTATGTTGCAGATACTTTAAGAGCTCCCTATGGTACCAAATCTAAAGAGACTATTGAAGAGTTCAGCAAACAAATAATAGGTTTTTTGTACAGCAAGGAAGTTGAACGTATAATTGCCGCTTGTAATACTTCAGATACCACGATGAGGAAATATAGAGATAGCTTTAGAATACCGTATCATAGCATAATAGAAGCAGGGGTTAATGCTTCAAAATATCAAAGAGTTGCTGTTATTGCGACTAACACAACTGTGCAGAGTGGGGTGTATAAACAAGAACTTGAAAAAAGGGGAAAAACAGTCTATCAAAGACCTGCTCAACTTTTTGTTTCACTCGTTGAAGAAGGACTCTTTTACGGTCATATGGTCGAGGCAGTTACAAAGTTTTATTTGGAACCACTTAGAAGATACAGAATTGAAGAACTTATATTAGGTTGCACTCATTTTCCGTTTTTATCAGATGTTATCTCGCACTATCTTGATGGTATCCGAATTATCGATCCAGCTGACGAACTTGTTAGAAGCCTTTCTTACCTGAGAACAGGTAGAAGACCATTTGTGGAATTCTATGTTACTGGAAATGTTGATGAGTTTGAAAGAAAGATTAAAAAGATGGGATTTAGATATCCATACCAAATCAATCAGCTTCTAATCCAAGAGCTTGAACAGAAGGTGATTCTCTTTGAAAGAGCTTGTGATACTGACAGGGTATTCGGGAGCAGGTAAAACAACAGCTGCTGCACTATTGGAAGATTTAGGTTATTTTTGTATTGACAACCTTCCAGTTGAAGTCGCTTATCAAGTTGCCAATCTTGTTGGTAGAAGTGTTGAGAAATTGGTTTTGGTAATAGATGTAAGAAGTATAGAAGTTAGCAAAAGTGATTTTGTCCAGATGTTCAGGAATTTAAAAGAAGAATATCCAATTTTAAAACTCCTCTTTTTAACAGCTCGAAAAGAGGTTATTATCAATCGATTCGCTCTCACCCGTCGAAAACACCCACTTGCTGACAAATATTCAACTATCTCGGAAGCAATTGATAGAGAAATGGAGATATTAAATCCTTTCAAAGATTACGCGGATATCATAGTTGATACAACTACTTTGAATTCACATGAACTAAGAGAACGCTTGAAAAATGTTTTGGGTGAAGGAGATACCGGTAAAAAAGTACAGATTATAAGTTTTGGCTTTAAATACGGTATTCCAATAGACTGCGATTTTGTTTTCGATGCTCGTTTTTTTCCAAATCCCTACTACGTACCTGGGTTAGCTAAAAAAGATGGAAGAGACGGAGAAGTCAAAAAATATATGGAAATGCAAACTGGAGTAAAAGAATATATTCAAAGAATCAAAGAAATAGTTAGTTTTGCTATTGAGAGGTACAGTTCGGAAGGTAGAAATATAATCACAATTGGAATCGGTTGCACAGGTGGTAAACACAGATCGGTTTATTTTGCTGAAGAGCTTGGGAAGATTTTGGAAGGGTATACAGTAAGCATTACTCACAGGGATGTTAATTTAGATTAAAGGAGCGAATTTAATTGGAAACTGTTCCTAAAGTTGTAGCCGTTGGTGGAGGAACAGGGCTATCGACAATACTTAGAGGATTGAAACAAAAAGAATTCGATCTAACAGCTGTTGTTACCTTAACAGACGAAGGTGGAAGTTCTGGAATTCTTAGAAAAGAACTGAACGTTCCACCACCTGGTGATATACGTAGTAACTTGGTGGCTCTTGCGACAAGCGAAGAGATTTTAGGAACACTTTTTAACTTCAGATTTTTTGAAGGAACATTGAATGGTCACACTGTTGGAAATATTATCTTAGCGGCGCTTACGAAAATAACAGGTAGTTTTCAGAGTGCAATAGAACACGCTGGTGAAATATTAGCTATAAAAGGAAAAGTTTTGCCTGTTTCTCAAAAAGAATGTAGACTTGTTGCTGAATTTCAAGACAGAACAACAGTCTGTGGAGAGACTAATATAGTGGAATACGGAAAAAATGGTAACAGAATAAGAAAGATTTGGTTAGACAGAGAAGTTGAGATCAATAAAAAAGTCATAGATGTTCTGCTTTCAAGCGATTTAATTGTGATAGGTCCAGGGAGTTTGTATACAAGCATAATATCAAATTTCTTAGTAACTGGTTTCAGAGAGGTTATACAGAATGTACATTCTAAAATTGTTTATATTTCAAATATAATGACTCAACCTGGTGAGACAACAGGTTATACTTTAAAAGATCACATAGATGAAGTAGAAAAATACCTTGGTAGAAAAGTTGATTTGGTAATACACTCGTTACCACCAGCAGATAAAGAAATACTTGCAAGGTATTTTGAGAAGAATTCTGAACCTGTTCAAATCGACATCGATAATGATAAGATCATTATAGGTGACTTTTCGCAAGTTGTTGATGATAAGATAAGACACAACTCGAAAGCTATATCAGAAGTTATATCTAATATTTTAGAAAGTATCTATGCTTTTTGACTTGGAGGTCAGTTGTGAAAAAGAATTACTACACGTTTTCTGAAGAAGTTAAATCCGAACTCTGTCAAGTAGAAGTTTCGAGTACGGAAGAAGCAAAAATAGAATTAGCTGGTTTTTTGAAGGGTAAAGGGACGATAATAAAAACATCTTTGGATAGCTACGTTTCCTTGGAAGTTGGCTATATCCCAGCAGCAAGAAGAATAATGAACCTTTTAGCGTTATTAAACGTCGATAAAAAAAAGACGACTCTCTTGAAAAACAAATTCCAAAAAAAGAGAGTCCAAATTTTTATTCCAAGTTCTGTTCTTGAAGTTGTGTCAAGTTTTCTAAATGAATATCCAAAAGAGATAGAAGATGATATAATTTACTTCGCTACATTTTTAAGAGGTCTTTTCGTTGCGTCAGGTTCGATAACGGATCCTTCAAGACATTATCATTTTGAGATAGTGTCCTACAACTTGGAACTACTCGACAAAGTGAACGAACTTTCTCAAAAATTTACTGGCATAACCTTCGGGCTTAAGGCACTTAACTTCAACTACAGACTGTATCTGAAACGTGGTAAGGATATAAGAGATGTTTTGGAATTTATGGGAGCTGTTCGAAGCGCGGAAAAATATGATAAAATTATACTGTCAAATCAGATAAAAGCGGACCTAAATAGAACACTGAATTTTTTGGAAGCTAACGCTAAAAGAACTGCTGAAAGTAACGCCAAACAGATAAACGCAATAAACAAACTGATTGAAAACAAAGTGTTTGATAGTTTACCAGAAGAATTAAAGAGAATTGCGTTACTTAGATTGGAAAATGAAGATCTCTCCTTAGCTGAAATCGGAGAGATCTTAGGTGTTTCTAAGAACGTGGTTTATTCAATGATAAAAAAGATTCTTAAAATGGCGGAGAACCTGTAAACGTATCTTTGGATATTGAGGTGATAACAATGAAGTGCCCTTTTTGCGGTTTTTCCGATACAAGGGTTTTAGATTCAAGGGAACTAAATGAAGGTTTAGCTATAAGGCGAAGACGAGAATGTCCAAACTGTCATGCAAGATTCACAACGTATGAAAGGTACGAATACGGAGTGACAAGCGTTATAAAAAAAGACGGTAGACGCGAAAAATTTGACAGACAAAAGATCTTCAACGGACTTTTAAAAGCTTTCGAAAAACGTCCTGTTCCTATTGAAGAGATAGAAAGAATTGTTGATAATGTTGTTGACAAGATTCAAAAGCTCGGTATGACAGAAGTACCTACTGAAACTATAGGTAAAATAGTTATGGATGAAATAAGAGATGTCGATCAAGTTGCTTACGTAAGATTCGCGTCAGTTTACAAAGATTTTAGAGAGTTAGACCAGTTTTTGGAAATAATTAGGGAACTAAGAACTGAAAATAAGTGATTAACTATCTTAAAAGGAGGTCAGTGAAGTGAACCAAAGAGTAAAGCTTACCAAAGAAGGATACGAAAAGTTAAAAAGGGAGCTTGATGAATTAAAAAACAGACTTATGTTCGAGATTCCTGAAAGAATAAAAGAAGCACGAGAACTTGGAGACCTTTCAGAAAACTCTGAGTATCAAGAAGCTAAGAACGAACAAGGAAGGATAGCGTCAAGAATAAACGAGCTTGAAGCTATGCTTATGAATGCGGAAATCATTGAAGAAAAATTTGATGAAAACTTCGTTAACTTAGGAAACTGGGTTATTTTAAAAAACGTTGACACGGGAGAAGAAAAGAAGTTCCAACTTGTTAACCCACAAGAAGCAGATATTTTCAGTGGTAAGATAAGTATAGACTCCCCAGTTGGAAGAAGCATTCAAGGAAAAAAGAAGAATGATGTAGTGAAAGTAAAGACGCCAAAAGGTGTTTTTAAATATAAAATAGTGGATATACTAAGAAATGGACAATAATCAAAAATAATTAAAAACTATCAAAGGAGATGTTAGAATGACCTTCAGGGAACAAAGACTGCAGGAAATTCAAGAAATTAGAAATCTTGGAATCAACCCTTATCCGACAAAGTTTGGAAAGAAAGATGATGTGATTAGTATAAGGGAAAAATTCGAAGGTATTGCTGACGGCGAAGTTACAAACGAACGTGTACAAACAGCTGGAAGGGTAATGTCTATTAGAGAACATGGAAAAAGTATATTCTTCCACATCAGAGATTTTACGGGAAGAATTCAATGCTACGCAAGAGCTGACAAAACCGAAAACTTCGACTTTTTTAAAAAATACATCTCAATGGGAGACCACGTGGGTGTTTCAGGTATAGTTTTCAAAAGTAAGACAGGTGAGCTTACTATACTTGTTGAAAAGTTCCAACTTTTAGTGAAACCTTTAAGACCAATGCCTGAAAAATGGCACGGTATTAAGGACAAAGAAGTCATATACAGACAGAGATATGTTGATATGATCGCAAACGATTCGTCTCTCAAAAGATTCAAAATGAGATCTGATATAATCAGACTTATGAGAGAATTTTTGAATTCTAAGGGATTCTACGAAGTCGAAACACCAGTTCTACAATACTTAACTGGTGGAGCTTCCGCAAGACCATTTATCACTCACTTAAACGTTTTTGACATAGACATGTATCTAAGAATAGCTACTGAGCTTCACCTAAAACGATTCATAGTTGGTGGTTTCGAAAAAGTGTATGAAATAGGTAAGATCTTCAGAAATGAAGGAATTTCTTACAAGCACCATCCAGAGTTCACATCTATAGAACTATACCAAGCTTACGCTGATTACGAAGATATGATGAACCTCACAGAAGAGGTTATTACCTACATTGTTGAAAAACTTTTCGGAACACTCAAGATAACCTACCAAGGTGTTGAAATCGACTTTACAAGACCTTGGAGAAGAGTTAAGATGAGAGATTTCATAAAGGAAAACTTAGGTGTTGATATTCTTGAAGATAGTAACGAAAGAATGATAGAAGTTCTTAAATCTCAAGGCGTTGAGGTTGATATCAACGACAGAGGGCACATGATCGAAAAACTTTGGGATCTTGTTGAAGATATGGTTATTCAGCCGACGTTCTTACTTGAACATCCAGTGGAGATTTCACCGCTCGCAAAGAAGAGCCCGGTCGACCCAAGAGTTACAGAAAGGTTCGAACTTATAATAAACGGTAGAGAACTTGCGAATGCTTTCAGTGAGTTAAACGATCCGGTTGATCAGTACGAAAGGTTCTTGAATCAACTAAGGTTAAGAGACCTTGGAGACGAAGAAGCTCAGATGATGGACACTGACTTTTTAAGGGCTTTGGAATACGGTATGCCACCAACTGGTGGCCTTGGAATAGGTATAGATAGACTCGTTATGTTCTTGACCGACAGTGCGAACATAAGAGACGTTATCGCATTTCCACTTGTAAGACCAGAGATTGACAAGGATATAGAAAATCTCATTTTAGAAGATATTGCAGAAGAAGGGGGAAAACAAGATGAGTAAAGTAAGAAGATTTATGAACAAATGGCAACAAGTCGTTATCTGGATCGTAGCTATAGCTTTTGTAGCAGGTATTGCTCTTTGGGCATTGGCAACCAACTTTTCAACAAGAGGTGGACAGTACAAAAGAACTTTACAAGACACTTTTGCTTACATAACTGTCGATGGTAAAGCTATTGAGAAAGATAAATACTGGGTATTTCCTGAAGAAGTTGAAAAAGCTTATGGTGATTTACTTGCAAAATATCCCGGTGCTACAGTCGATCCAGTTTTCGAAGAACCGTACATAAGAGTTCTCTTAGGTGCTGGATTAGTCAATGAAAAACTCACAATTTACTATGCTGAGGTAGAAGACATAAAGGTTGATAGATCAAAAGTAAACACGGAAGTAAAAAAACAGATCGATGAAATTAAGAAAGACAAAGAGAAAAGTAACAGCGTAAAGTCTCAGTATGGAAGTCTTTCAAACTACGAAAAAGAATTGAAAGCCGAAGTTGAAAAAAATTTATTAATTCAAGCGGTTAAAGACAAATTAGGTTTTGTTTCAGAAGAAGAAATAAAGAAATACTACGAAGAAAATAAAGAAGACATAATAACAAACTACACAGCAGCAAAAACGGAATATGCAGTATTCGAAAGTAAAGACAAAGCGGACGAATTTGTTAGGAAAGCAATGGAAACAAATTTCACAACAGCTGCTTCAGAACTTTCAGTTACAATTTCGAGTTACGATCTTAAAAAAGGTACATTTGGTGAGGAAATAGAAAAAGAAATATTTGAAGCCACATCTACATTGGTATCAGTACCTTTTGAAAATAGCTATTACGTTTTCAAAATAAACAAAATAGATAAGGCGGATACTTTTGAACAATTTAAAGAAAACTCAAATTACCAAACGGTTGTAGACGAACTTAAGAACAAGAAATTCAGCGACAACTTCAAAAAATGGAAAGAAGAAAACAAGGTTAATTTTGCTTTCACAAGGCCTGAATATGATTACTGGTACAAAGCGCTCACGGTAGAAGAAAAAGATATGGAAAAGACCTTCAAAGAACTTTCAGAAAAAATATTAGCAAAAGATTCAAAACTCAACGAGAATGCACCAGCTGAATACTTGTCAGCAACACTCGTTCTTTTGGATAGAATGGCTGAAAGTACGGACACAACACTTCAGGAAATAAGAACGAAATCAAAAGATTTGGAAAGCGATATTGTTAACAACCTTTACAACAGATACGGAACTTCTTCATTCGAAGTTCTCAGAAGACTTAAAGATATGGAACCAGAAAACTACAAAGTTGGTTTTGAATATTACTCAAAACTTTATGATCTTATTAGGCCTTACGTTGAATCCGGAAATTACTTCTACGTTATGAACCAACTTTTCGAAGTCTACAACGGATTTGGAGCTTTGGCTGAAGCAACAGAAGCTGGAGTTGATATAAGAGCGGATTCGTTCTATAAACTTTACGAGATTAACAAAGCTCTCGGTGATCCAAAGGGAGCAAAACAGTACCTTGCTAAGGTTAAAGAGATAAAACCGGATTACAAAGTTAATTTTGAATCAGCTGAGAAAGAACTTGACGACATGATAAAATCGCTCGAAGAATCAACATCAACTGAGTTAGAAGAATCAACAGACACACAAAATGATGTAACGCCAGCTGAAACAGAAGCGACAAAAACAGAAAAGTAAGAAGCTTAATACCCCCGCAAATAGGTAGCGGGGGTTTTGTTTAAATCTTACATAAAAAAGGAGGAAAAGGTATGAAAAAGTTAATTACGGGTTTGTTTATTTTGGTAGGTTTTGTTTTTCTTTTTGCGGATGATATTGTAGGTTATCTAACATCAAACGGAAAAGTTTTAGAAGAAACTTATGTTAGTTCTGAAGAAGTTCAAAATTACTACGAAGGGGTAAAGTTTCAGTACGGAAATTTTGATGAAGTTTTTGAAGAACCTTATGTAAAAAGTTATCTTTTAATAGCAATACTAAAAGACAAAGCGGTTGAATTTTTTGCTAAACAAGAGGGATTAAGTGTTGAAGAGTTTCAAAAAAAGTATTCAAAAATTTCAGATGAGGAGCTTCTCAAATTTTTCAACGAAAACAAGGAAGACTTAATCAAAAACTATGAATACGTTGCTGTGAAATATGCATTCTTTGAAGATGCCGACCTTGCCAAAAAAGTTTTTGAGGAAGCAAAAGAGATAGGCTTTGAAAAAGCATTGGAAAAGTACGGTATAGATTTAGAAGATGCTGGAAATTTGAGAAGAGCTGAGACAGATGAAAAATTTATTGAGGTGTTGTTCTCTGGGGAAGGCTTAAAATATTTCGAAACGGATGAAGGTATCTTTTTGCTTAAAGTTGAAAAAATAGAAAAAATTTCTGATTTTGATTCTTTCGTTCAATCACCATATTTTGACGAAATAGTTAGTGATCTTTCAGAAAAGACTTACGAAGGGAACTTTTCAAAATTGTTAGATGAAAATGCCATAGATTTTGAAAGCGACAATGATGGATACAAGATATGGATGGATATAGTATTAAGAAAAGATGCAGAAGAGATATACAAAGAATTCTTAAATAAAGTTGCTGACAAAAATTTAGAAGTCTTCGCAACTGATCCATGGCTACTTGCAGGACTAGTTGAAAATATTGAGAATATTCAAGTGAAAACCGACGAACATATGGTTTTAAGAACCAATCTTTTGAAGAAATTATACGATGAAGGTCACAAGACCTTTTTGGTTCTCGCAAGGCTTAGTGAAGTTGTACAAGATGAAAAGATAGAACTTGAATATAATGTCGCACTTTCAAACATTTTGATAACGTATATCGATAACGGTGAAATTATGAACGTTTTGAACTATATTTTCCAAAATCTTAATGAACTTGAAAGTTTATCAAGCTCTGAAAATGAAGAGGTCAAAAAAGAGGCTTTGCTTTATTTAGCGATAATGTACTCAAAACTCGGAGAAAAAGAAATAGCTTTGCAATATTTAAACACTTTGAAAGGTATAGATCCAAACTACATAGATTATGAGTCTTTCGAAAAAGAACTCAACAATTCTGATAATTCTGAGGAATAAGAGGTGAGTGTAATGGCTCACTGGGTTATCACAGGTGGTAACAGAGGAATAGGTTTTGCAATTATTAAAAAACTGTTAGAAATGGGAGAGAAAGTAACCGTTGGTGCAAGAAAGAAACCTGAAGTTGATTCAGGGAATCTCAGATATATTTATCTTGATGTTACAGACGAGAATTCCATTTCCGACTTTGCTAAAGAAGTTGAAAGAGTAGATATTCTCATTAACAACGCAGGAGTATTGGTAAGAGACAGATTTCCCAATGTTACTGAGGAAAATCTGACAAACACTCTTAAAGTCAACACCTATGCTCCATTATTTGTGGTTCAAGAACTATACAAATATAACAAATTGAGTCCAAACGCAAAAATTCTCAACATTTCAAGCATATTAGGTTCAATATCAAACACTTTTGGAACTACTTCCATTTCTTATTCGGTCTCAAAAGCAGGCTTGAATATGATTACAAAAGTTCTTTCACATTATCTAAAAGACTACGTTGTTGTTTCAATTCATCCTGGATGGGTCAAGACGGATATGGGCGGTGAAAATGCACCAGTATTTCCCGAGGAATCGGCTGATGGTATAATTAAACTATCTATGTCTTTAACTTTGGAAAATACTGGAAAATTTTTTGACTACACAGGAAAAGAGATTGAGTGGTAAAATATTAAAGAAAACAAAGTATGGGGGTGCTTTGATGGAAAATTTTTCTATTAAGAGAGCCCTTATTAGTGTCTCAGACAAAGGTGGAATCAAGGAATTTGCCTTAGAACTTCAAAAAAGAGGTGTTGAAATAGTTAGCACCGGTGGAACCGCGAAACTACTAAAGGATGCTGGCATTCCGGTGATTCAAGTTTCTAATGTTACAGGGTTCCCGGAAATCTTAGATGGAAGAGTTAAAACTTTGCATCCAAAAATATTCGGTGGTATTTTGGCTAATTTAGACGAAAAAAGCCATATTGAAGAATTAAAAGAGCACAATATAGAAATGTTTGATATCGTTGTAGTTAATCTGTATCCTTTCGAAGAAGTAGCGAAAAATACTCGAGATGAGAACCAGCTAATAGAAAATATCGATATCGGTGGAGTTTCATTGCTAAGAGCAGCTGCAAAAAACCACAGAAACGTCATAGTAGTTTGTGATCCTTTGGATTACGAAATGGTTATCAAAAGTTTAGATACTTGTGGAGATGTACCACTTCAAAAAAGAAGGATTTTAGCCTTGAAAGCATTTTACCATACTATGCGATACGATGCTACAATCCACAAGGTGCTGTCCGAACTTTTCGCTTCCGAAAAGTATGAGCATATCACGTTTGAAAAAATTGCAAAGACTGGAAGTAAAGAAGTTTTGAAGATTGTTTCGGAAAAAGGAATAAAAATGTTTCCGCAAACTGACTATCCTATTCCAATAGTTCACGGTGCTACGGTTGTCGGAACTTGTTCGAACCTTGTAATTGGTTACAAGAACAATTATCCTGTAAGCATTACTGACCTTTCAAAAAGTGGTGGACAGATCTGTGATTTGAAAGGTGAAACCGTAGTTCTTTACAACTTGGACCTCAGTTTTGCCAAGAAACTCAAAGAAAGTACTTTTAAAACCGTTGTTTACTTCAATATTGACGATGAATTTGATGAAATAATAACCGAAATGTTGAGTGAAAAAGAGCTTGTCAAAGTTGAACTTAACAAAACTTTAGAACTTTCAAAGATGGAAGTTTTTGGGAATTTTGCTGAAAGAAAAGTTATCAGTTTAGAAAGAGAACAAAATATATTTTCCGCACTTTCAGTTTTGGCATTATTGATGCCTACATATACAGTGATAGGAATGCTTAAAAACGGTATTGGAATCTTTTCGACGGATTTCGAATCTTCAACAATAGCGCTCAAAAATCTTATCAGAAAAGTCCAAGAACATGGTGGAGAGCTTGAAAGTGTTGTAGTTAATGGTACAATAGATGCTGATTTTGTGGATATTTGTAAAGAAAACAAAGTACAAAGCTTGGTCCATAAAAGGGCACACAAAAACTCTTTCTTGTTGAAGAAATTGTCTGAATCTGGAATTAATAGTATTATTCTTGAGTGAACTATAAATAGGGGAGGAAGCTTTGGTGCAAAAAAGACGTAATATACTTCTTTTTCTTTTCATAGCTTTGGTTATATTAAACGCTGACCAAATGGTAATGTCTCCGATAATTGGAAGCATAGAGAAAGAGTTTGGAATCACAGATTCGCACATAGGTCAAATCGGCGCAGCGTTTACAATAGTTGGAGCGATAATAAGTCTTTTGTGGGGTTATTTATCGGATAAATACAACAGAAAAAAGCTGTTTGTTTCGTCTATTTTAGTTGGTGAAATTCCATGTTTGATGACCGCACTTTCAGCCAATTATTCACAATTCTTCTTTTGGAGAGTTCTAACTGGTATCGGAATAGGAGCTTCCTTCCCTATATCATATTCTTTGATAGGTGACCTTTACGACCACAAAGAGAGAGGAAAAGTTTCTGCACTTTTGGGACTTTCCGCGACCGTTGGTGGAATAATTGGAATGTTGATTGCAGGATACACAGCTAACATCTTTGGTTGGAGAATTCCGTTTATCTTGGTTTCAGCTCCAAATCTTTTGCTGATACCATTTATAGTTTATTACTTGGAAGAACCGAAAAGAGCGTCAAAAGAAGAAGGATTTGAAGAGCTCTCTGATTTTGAATATGTACCTGAAATTAAATTATCAGACTATATGAAACTCTTCAAGATAAAAACCAATCTTTTGCTCCTTGTTCAAGGAATAGCAGGTACAATTCCTTGGGGCGCAATTCCATTTTTTATGATCGAATTCTTCAGAAGAGAAATCAATATGTCTTTAGAAGAAGCGACAACAGTTTTCTTGCTCTTTGCAGTTGGTGCTATCGTTGGAAATATAATAGGCGGCTATGTTGGCGAGAAGCTTTACAAAATAAAAAAAGGTTTAGTTCCACTTTCATCAGCTATTGCTACAATTATCGGTGTTTTCTTCACTATATTAGTCTTCAGAAAATCAACCATTTACATCCCCGGAAGCTTGGCTTCCTTAGTGTACGTTGGGGGACTTGGTTTCTTCGCTGCTGCACTTGATTCATATACTGGTCCCAATATGAAAATGATGCTTCTTAATGTTAACGAACCTAAAGACAGAGGTAGGATCTTTTCGATCTTCAATCTTACAGATTCACTTGGAACTGGGATTGGAAGATACATTGGTGGTGTTTTGTCCGTTTCGCTTGGAACGTTAGCAGTCGCTTTAGAAGTCACTACATATTTTTGGCTAATTTGTGGGTTCATACTGATGTTTACAACTTGGTTTTTTGAAGTTGAGACGGATAAGCTTAACCAAAAGATGAGGGAACTTGCAGAGATTTCTGCATATAAAAGCAGGAGTGAAAAGGGAGAATAATTCGGAAGTTTATAAATAAAAAATGGCGGAGACGGTGGGACTCGAACCCACACGGGCTGTAAGCCCACCGGTTTTCAAGACCGGCTCCTTAGCCAATTAGGATACGTCTCCGTCCGAGATAATATTATATACGATTTCTTAAAAAAGTCAACACTTGAAAGGAGGCTCCGATATATGAAAACATTGAAAGCAGTTCAAAAGTATCTTAAAAGTAAAATCTCAGGTCGCACAAATTACGCCATTCCTTCTCTTTGGATCGTTGATGGTTACGATGGTAAGATGAAAGAAAAGAACGGTGAAGTTTTTGTTGATCCATATGAGTTTTTCAGTAAAACCATTGAAAAGATCGTTTCAAACGGAAAACAAAAAACAGACTATTCGAAACCTTTATCTTTTATAAAAAAAGAGAACTCTTCATCTTGGATAAAGGATTCTGTAATTTACGGTTCGCTTCCAAGAACTACGACCACGTTTAACCATAAAGGTTTTGGCTGCTTCGAAGAGGAAGATATACTTGGATACAAAGAAAGTGGAACCTTTCTGAAAATGATTACACTCTTGCCATATCTCAAGAATATTGGAGTAAATGTCCTTTATATGTTACCCATATCGAAAATGAGCACAGCATTCAAAAAGGGAGAAATTAGCTCCCCATATTCAGTTAAGAACCCAATGAAACTTGACGAATCGTACCACGATCCTTTGCTCGACAGTTTTGATGTTGAAGAAGAATTCAAAGCCTTAGTGGAAGCTGCGCATATATTGGGTATACGTGTTATTTTGGATTTCATTCCAAGAACTGCAGCAAGGGATAGTGACCTTATCAAAGAACATCCAGATTGGTTCTACTGGATAAGTGTGGATGAGCTTTCAAGCTATGGACCACCAGAGGTCAGCGAGCTTCCATTCAAAATTCCCGATTCTGAAGACCTTGAAATCATTTACTCAAATCCAAAAGTTAAAGAACACCTAAAAAAATTCTCTCCCTCTCCAGATAAAGTTGATCCCAAAAAGTGGGAAAAAGTTAAAAAGATGGAAGGAGATGTTTTAACAAACATAGTCAAAGAATTTGGACTTATAACTCCTCCGGGATTTTCAGACTGGGTTAACGATCCACAGCCAACGTGGGATGACGTCACGTTTGTTAGACTTTTCTTAGACCATCCTGCACAATCACAGAAATACTTACCAAAAAACCAAGTACCTTACGTGTTGTTTGACGTTATAAAAGCGAGTAAATTCCCTGGAAACGAACCGAATATAGAGTTGTGGAATTATTTGTCAGACATAGTACCGCATTATCAAAAAGAGTTTGGAATTGATGGTGCAAGAATCGATATGGGACACGCACTGCCAAAAGAACTTCAAAATATGATAATTTCAAAAGCTCGAGACGTAGATTCAGCGTTCGTATTTATAGCAGAAGAACTTGAAATGAAAAACGATGAGAAAGCAAAAACCGAAGGTTATGATTGTATTCTTGGAAACAGTTGGTATGCAGCGGCTCGTCCAAGAGAATTTTACGAATTTATAGAAAGCACTATTGTAAACCTAAAAGTTCCTTATATAGCATCTTGTGAAACTCCGGACACACCGCGTATAGTTGCACGTGAAAACGGAGAAAAGTTGAAGTACTTAGCTCCGGTTCTTCTTTACTTGTCACCAAACGGAGTCCCGTACATAAACAACGGTCAAGAGATAGATGAAATACAACCAATGAACCTTGGACTTGACAATACTGTATGGGGAAAGACTCTCTTAAATCCGTCTGATCAATTCTTTGGAAAATTAGGCTTCTTCGACCACTATCAACTTCATTGGAAAGAAGCAAAAAGAGATACTTATAACTTCTTGAAAAGGCTCATCGAACTCAGAAACGAAATTAAAGAATACATCTACGAAGGTGAATTCAAATACGTCTACTTGAATTACCAAGATGGTTTAACAGCAAACTATTCTTATTGGAAAGGTGAAAAAGGTGTAATCGTTCTTGGAAACCTCAACCTTGCTCAGCAAAGATATGTTGAAGTGGATTTGATTAACACAGCAAACGTAAGGGCAAAAGAAGTTCAACTGTGGACACGTTTCGGGAAAAGAAAACTTATTACTGGCAATGATACAAAAATAGGTGTGGATTTAGAACCAGGTGGTTTTGCTGTTCTTTTGGTAAATATCTTGTGATTGAAATCTTACCGGTCTAAGAACTTCTTAGACCGGTTTTTTATTTTTGTGTGAGGGATTAGGACAATACAACTAAACCACTTGCGGGTTTCAAAACAAAGCTTTACACTTAGACTGTTATAATTTTAAAATAACGTAAACTAATGTAAATAGTTTAAAACAAAAATTAACGTTATACTTGTTGACTTTAGTTACCTTTTATTGATAAAATCTGTTTAACGAAAATTGGGTTGGGGTTACCAACAAAAGTTTAGGAGGGAACTTGGGGTATGAAAAAGACTCTTTTTGTATCTTTGATAATTTTGATTGTAACTATTCTTTTAGCTGCTCAGATTAACTTCAAAGTTTCTGCGACGATTTTGCCAAAACTTTCGCTCACAAAGATTTCTGATTTGAATTTTGGCAGTTTGATTTCTCCAGACGCGGGAGGAACGGTCCAAATTAATGTTTCAACTGGAGAAAGAATTCTGAACAACATTCAGGCTGTAGGAACAGATTTTTCAAGAGCTGAGATTGAAATAAGTGGAATTGTAGGTGCAACAGTTGGGGTGTCATTGTCTACCGAGTCTAACGGTAACGTTGTACAACTTATTAACACACAAGGTGCCGGACAATTAACAGCACAACTTACTACAAATGTTTCAAATGGGACTTTAACCATCGGACCGGATGGAAAAGTGAAGTTGTACGTTGGTGGAGAACTAACTATTCCCGCAAACGCAAATGCTGGAGTTTACCAGAGCTCAGACATAGTTGTAACAGCAAATTATCAATAAATAATCTGGGTAACCCCAACCCGTACTTAGCTTTTGGAGGAATTTGAATGAAGAGGATTCTCACTATTTTCTTATTGTTGACCATTTTAGCGATATCATTTCCAAACGTTTACGGTTCAGGGTTGCTTGTCACTCCAACGCGAGTAATATTAGACAGCAAAAATCACTCAGCTGAGCTAATGCTTATAAATTCAGGTAACGAAACGGCCACTTACAAAATTGAGCTAATCTACTACTCAATGGATGAAACTGGGCAACTTAAAGAAATTGCGCCAGATCCTAAAAAAGGCGAACTTTTTGCTGATTTTATACGTTTTTCACCCAAACGAGTTACACTTAAACCAAAAGAACAGCAAGTTGTTAGAGTTACAGCGAAAATTCCAGACACTGCCAAGGACGCCGAATATAGGGCGCATATTAGATTTGTTTACGTCCCTGTTGAAACTCTTAATCCCCAAACAAGTGAAAAATCACCAACAGGAATAAACATAAACCTTAGGTTTATATTTGCACTCGGGATACCGATATTTGTGAACGTTGGTAATGTTAGTGCTAACGCCAACATAGCCGTTACAGATATAAAGGACGACTCAATAATTTTGAAAATTTCCAGACGTGGTAATGGTTCATTGTATGGAGATTTTTTTGTTTACAGCGATGGTAAACTTGTTGGAAGTGTTAAGGGAATAAGTGTTTACTGTCCACTTTTAGAAAGAACTGTGGAAATTGATTTAACTGAGAAGATAAAAAAAGGAAGCATTATAAATGTTGAATATCGTTGGCCAGAAGATAGAGGCGGAAAAATAATCATCGGATCTACGTTTAGGTATTAGCGATTATGATAAAACTAAGGATAGCTTTACTTATTTTAGTCTCAATTTTGATTATAAATACTCTATTTTCTGAAGAAACCACATTTTTAGCACTAGCTACGGCATTGTCTCCTTTGAAAATTACAAAACTAAGTGATTTAAACTTTGGTAGAATAATCGTTCCGCAGCAGGCAGGAAAAGTTATAATCTACAGAACTTCGAACTCTCGAACTTCAGATCCATGGATAGAATTTGAAGATAAAATATTTTCAAGAGCTATTTTTTTGGTTAATGGAACTGCTGGAAGAAGGGTTAACATTACTTTGTCAAGTAAGGAAATTTATTTGTACAAAAAAGATTTTGGTAGCCAAAATTCATCTATGAGAGTAACTTTGGATGCACCAACAAGGGTTACAATTAGAACAGACGGAAGTGCGTATATCTACATCGGTGGTACTTTGTATATTTCAGCGAATCAAGAGGTTGGTGAATACGAAGGAGAAGTTATAGTTTCTATTAATTACTGATTTTTGGGTGGGGATAAGTTACTATGAAAAAAACAATAACTCTTTTTCAGCTTTTGTTTGCTACACTTTTTTTTTCTCTTACAATTACAACAGGTGCTAATCTAAACTTCGGAACTTTCGTTATTCCTGAATCGGATGCTTACATATGGATAAACTGGCAAAAAAGTGAGAGAATATCAAGTTCCAACCTTATTATGGTAGGCATATCTTTTTCAAGGGCTCGCTTTTCAATAACCAATGGGGTACCTAATAGGTATATTTCCGTTATTTTTCCACAATCTTCCCTTCTATACAACACTTCAAATAATGAATACATCTTGACTGTGTACCTTGAAGGTCCAAGTTCTTTAAAACTTTCCTCTACTGGTAAGCGAACCTTTTATCTCGGTGGAACGTTATACATAACTCCAAAGATAATCGATGGAACGTATAAATCTAATCCTATAATCGTGACGGTTGTTTATCAATGATCAAAAAGGGTATTTTTTTGATCCTAATCATTAGCATAATGTCAAATTTAACCTTTACAGCCGACATAAGTGAAATTGAAGATTTTTATTTTACCCTACTTTCGGGTAAATACCTGCTTGTTGAAAGTCTTGAATGCTATTACAGTGAAAGTTTAGGAAAAATTTACCTCCCACTATCTATTTTATGTGAAACTTTTGAGGTGTTTTATCACGTTTCTGAAGACTCGATTACCGGGTGGTATGGAAGCCCAGAAAACTTTTTTAAAATTGATCTAAGAGATGCAATTCTTTACTTGAAAGATGAAAGTTCAACTCTTTCAGAAAATTCCTTACTCAGAGTAGATGATAAAATCTTTGTTGAGACCGAGCTTATTGAGAAGATATTTGAAATCAAGATAGAAGTTGATTTTGTAAACTTGTCTCTAAGCGTTTCCAATTCTGAGCATTTGCCTTTTTTTCTTAGGCTTAAACTTGAGAACCGATGGAGAGAGTTTTTAAAATATGATTCAGAAACTGAGGAAAACGTAGAGAATACGGCGAGTTCATACGAATTATTTTCTTTCCCGCTATTTGACTATTTCATTGAAATTGGTCCATCATTTGAAGATATCAAATTTTCAGTTAATTTAGTCAATGAGCTTTTCTGTCATACTTTCAGTTTGGAATATTTATGGACACCTTTTGAAAACTCAAGGCTGTCATTTAATTTTTCAAAAACTCTCAACAATGATTTTCTAAATTACTACTCTTTTGGAAACATAACTTCCTTTTACGTTGATAACATAATTCCAGCGATTTCAGGATTTGGGTTAATTTTTGGAAACCACAAGTTTAGACAGCTTGAGAGTAGAGTTAGATTTGAAATTCCAAAAGAAAATTGGGTTACAGAGGCTTATAGGAACAACAGTTTAGTTGGTGTCTTTAATTTTGGAAATAATAATCAAGACTTTGCTGAAGTGGAACTGTACCCTGGTTTTAATGAAGTATCTCTTGTACATTACGGACCGTATGGGCAGTTAAAAAGTGATGAGTTCAATTATTTTATGGATAGCAAGTATGTGCAAAAAAATAACCTTGTATATTCTGCTTTTTTCATAAAAACAGAACCTTCTTCTTATTTTTCTGTTGAAGGTTTATACGGTATCGAGAATTACCTTACAATGAAAACCGGTTTTTCTATGATCTTGAAAGATAGAATTTCACGAACATTTTCGCTCTTCGGATTAATAGGTTTTGTTCCCAAAATTATCGACTCCTCTTCTCTAATGTATGACTTAATTTTCTACACTAACTTCTCAAATGGACTTGGCGTATCTTTAGATACATCATTTATTTCAAAAAGTTTGTTTTTTAACGGAAACGTTTTTTGGAAAAATGATTTGGCAACACCGATAAATGAGGAAGAAAATATATTTTTGGCAAGATTTTTAGCAAGTTTTCCTATAATTCCAAATGTTACACTGTCTGTTTTTTCTAATTTTATAAATTCTGGTTTTTCAAACTTTAGTTTATCATTGAATTACGCAAATAACAGTTCGATTTTTTCACAAAATATATCTCTTTCTTCCCCCTTTGATGGTTTGGGGTTAGTCACAAGGTATCAAACTGGAATGAATAATTTCGATATTTTACTAGAAACAAATGTAAAAATTCCACAGTTTGAAACGAGTTTTTTTAGTTTGTATGTATCGAACAAGGATACACAAAATTTTTCACTTTCATTTGTAGTATCGCAAAGTTTAGATTTTAAAAGTTTTCCGAATTTTCAATTAAGGTACAGTAAAGATTTTGACTTTTTCAATTTTTCTTCTGAAATTATTTTCAGCGACAAATTGCAATTAAGTGTAGGTTTTGCTGGTTCAGTAATCTTTGATGGGAATAGTTTAAATATTTCATCAAAACAAGTATCAAATTCTGGAACACTTAAAATCAAAGCGTTTTTTGTCAGCGATGAAAATAAAATTTCACCTATGGAAAATGTAATTTTCAACGTTAACGGTAATGAATACAAAACATCGAAAAACGGTGAGTGTATAGTTACTAATCTGCCAGTTGAAATGCCACATATTGTTTGCCCAAAGTTTTCCTCACTTAGTGATCCATACATAGTATCAAATGCTAACTCTCAAACAGTAAAATTACAAGAAGGAAAGGTTACAGAGGTAGTTTTCTACTTTTACTATAGTTCAGATATACTAGGAAAGGTTGTGTACGTGAACAATGAAAATACGGTACCATTGTCAGGTATTGAGGTACAATTAATAGATAAGCAGACCAACAAAATCGTCAGCTACGAAAGGACTGATTCAGAAGGAATTTTCTATTTCTCTATGTTGCTTCCAGGAAAATACATAGTTTCTATTAACGAAAGCGAACTTCTTGAGTTAAACTTAAATTATCAACCTATAGAAATTGAGGTCGGTTATGAAAGCCAAGAATTTGAAATTATTTTGAAATTATACGATGCGCAACGAGAAACTAATGAAAAAACAAATGAGATGGAATCTTGAAATTTTAAGAATCTGTGCTATAATTTATTTGTTCTTGAAACGGAGAGATGGCCGAGGGGTCTAAGGCACACGCCTGGAGAGCGTGCGGCGGCAAAAACCCGCCCGTGGGTTCAAATCCCACTCTCTCCGCCAGGCTGATTAGAATAAATTCAGTAAGAACCGGGACAACAGTCCCGGTTCTTAGTTTAAAAGTGAGAAATATGTGAGGTGATGAGAGATGTTGAGCCAAAAAGAAATAATTTTTAAGGTTTCTGAAATTGCAAAACCAATAGCTGAAAGTTTTGGACTAGAATTGTTTGATGTTACCTACAGTTCGAAACGTGGAAGATGGATATTGACTATAGTAATTGACAAAGAAACCGATTACGTTAGTACCGAAGACTGTGAAAAGGTATCTATGGCTCTTGAGAAAGAACTCGACAGACTTGATATAATACCTGGAAGGTATTACCTTGAAGTAGCTTCACCTGGACTTGACAGACCTTTGAGAAACAAAAAGGATTTCGAAAGATTCAAAGGAAAATATGCGAAGGTAAAGTCTGACAAAACGTACAAGGGCTATATAAAAGACGTTTTAGAAGAAGAGATAGTTTTAGAAGTTGACGGAACGGACGTAAGGATTCAGCTAAGCAGTATAAAGAACGCAAATTTAGAAATCGATTTTTGAGGGAGGTAAGTTTAGATGAACGGAGCGATGTTACTTGAAGCGTTGAAAGAGCTTGAAAGAGAAAAAGGTATTAGCGTTGATGAATCTATCGAGATACTTAGTAAAGCACTTATGAGTGCTTACAAAAAATACTCAGAAAGCGAAAGAAACGTTGAAATCCTCATCAACAGACAGAGCGGAGAAATAGAAGTTTACCAACTATTAGAAGTTGTTGATAAGGTGGAAAACCCAAACTTGCAGATTAGTTTGGAAGATGCGTTGAAGATTAAAAGCGGTGTAAACGTTGGAGATGTTATCAAGAAAAAGATAAATATCAAATCCTTAGGAAGATACGCTATTCAAACAGCAAAACAAGTTCTAATCCAAAGAGTGCGTGAAATAGAAAAAGAAAGACAATTTGAAAAATATACAGAACTGATAGGTAAGATTGTAACCGCTGAAGTTTTGAAAGTTACACCAGAATGGCTGGATATAAGAATTGGGAAGATTGAAACACATCTCCCAGCTAAAGAATGGATACCTGATGAAACTTTCGAACAATCGGAACTTATCAAAGTTTACGTGATTAACGTTGAAAAAGGTAAAAAAGGTCCAAAGATAATCGTTTCAAGAGCTGTACCAGAATTCGTTGAAAAATTGTTGGCTTTGGAAGTTCCCGAAATTGAAGACGGTGTCGTTGAAATCGTAAGAATTGCAAGAGAACCCGGAGTGAGAACAAAGGTTGCTGTACAATCGAAAGATGTTCGTGTTGATCCAATTGGTGCGTGTATCGGGCCTGATGGCACAAGAATCGCATCTATTTTGAAAGAACTCAAAGTAGAAAAACTCGACATAATCAAATGGTCAGATGATCCAAAAGAATTGATTACAAACGCTTTGATGCCTGCAACGGTACTGGAAGTTGATATACTAAACGAAGCTGAAAAAAGTGCACGTGTTTTAGTATCACCAACTCAACTTTCACTTGCTATTGGTAAAGGTGGACAAAACGCAAGACTTGCAGCAAAACTAACAGGTTGGAAGATAGACATAAAACCTGTAATGAATGCTTGAGGTGGTAATGGTGCATTACGATATACTGAAAAAGGAATTAAAATATAAAAAATACAGAATGACTCCACAAAGAGAACAAGTATTAAAGGTCTTCTTAGAAGTTGATGCAGATCATTTGGGGGCTGAAGAAGTATATAAATACCTTCTTCAAAAAAGGATAAATATAAGCAAAGCAACAGTTTTTCGAACTTTGGACTTATTAGCAGAATTAGGATTTTTAAGAAAACTCAATTTTGAGAATGAAATCTTCAGATACGAACTTACCGAAAAAGATAAAGGACAAAATCAGTTTATCTGTTCAGATTGCGGAAGCATAATCGAGCTTAAAGGAGTTATATCACCATCCAAGTATATCAAGGAATACACAGAGTACTTATCAAGCAAAGGATACGAAATATCAAACACTGATTTCAAAATTCACGGTGTTTGTCCTTCGTGTGCTAAGAAAATAAAGAAAGCTACTACTAAGATGCAAAAACTATAGACGTTTGAAGGTAATTTCGGTAGTGGCGCAATTAGTTGCGCCACTTTGTTTATTAGAAAAGCGAAAAAGTTTGCAAATCTAAGAACAAAATCTGTTAGAAAGTTTAGATTTAAAACGTAAAAGGAAAATCCAATCACGCTCAAGTAAAGGCTTATGCTAACAAAAGGTGAAACTAAAAAAGTTCCTAAAGGTGAGAACAAATTAACGGATGAGAAGGTCGATATAAACGGAGCACTTCCCAAAAATCCGCCAATACCCGCGGTGTATTTGTGTGTCGCCGACAAGACACCTAAAGTGGAGAAAAAAGACATATAAAATGAAGCTGAGAAAAAGAGCGAAGGTTCGTTTAGAAGAAGGACAAGTCCAACAAAAGAAAGTGAGTTTATCGGATGTACCTTTATATCTAACATCTTAAACATTGTTGCTGCGTAAATCATCAGTAGTGCCCTAACGGAAACTATACTTATTCCGGAAGCAATGACAAAGGCTGTCGGGAAGATTAAGGAAATAAGTAGCCTAATTCTTTTCTTGTAAACAAGCAATCCAGTTAAATAGTAAGACAGTCCAAAAAGTATACTCACATGCATTCCAGATACGCAAAATATGTGGTACAGCCCACTTTCTTTAAAGACATCCTCTCTTTCTCTCCCACCGAAAAGACTTACAAGAGTCTTATCGTATTTTGAAAGTTCTTTTCTGTAATTTTCAGAAATACTGTAAATTTCGTACATAATGTTGAAATCAGTACTTGTTGCGTAAAATGTAGGCTTGATAACTAACTGTGGATATCCATTTTGTTTGTAAATATAACCTTTTGCATAAACTATCGCACCGACGGGTTCTTCCTTCCAGATCAAAACCTTTCTTGGAAGTTTCTCCCAACGACCATCAATAAAAACTTTTCCTTTTAGTACGCTTGATTTTGTTTGCGTAGATACCACTTTCCCTACAAATTCAACATCTTTCAAATCCACCGTTACGTTTGAAAGATAATTAGCACCCAAGAAAAACAAAACAATCAAGGCTATCTTTGGCCTTTTTGTTAGATAGTAAACGATTATTGGTGTTACTATAGTAAAAAGTGGGAACGATATCTTCGTTCCCACTAAAGCACCCAAGAGCGCTCCCGCAAAGTAGTAAAACGTCATTTTTATGCTCCGTATTTTTCCAACCTTCCAGAGTAACCCATAATCAGCGGCATAACATCTGTTGCGTGTATTGTTCCAAGTGTTCCTCTTGCACATTCGAATTCGTTGAATTCCTTTGAAAGCCCTTTTCTTGTAAATTTAGCATAGAACATAACTGGGACTGGATGGAACGAGTGCCCCTTCATTGCACATGGAGTTGAGTGATCGCCTGTTACAACTAAAACGTCAGGATTGAGCTTGAGTATTTCTGGGATAAGTGCGTCTACTTCTTCAATAACGTGTACCTTTTCGTCGAATTTTCCGTCTTCACCGTAAGAATCTGTCTTCTTAACGTGTATGAAGAAGAAGTCATAGTTGTTCCATTCTTTTTTAAGCGTTTCAATTTCGTCAGCAACAGTTTGACCTGTAGGAATTATCGTCATTCCGACAAGTTTTGCAAGTCCTTTGTACATCGGATAGACAGCGATTGCACCTGCTCTCAGTTTGTAAACTTCTGGAAATTGTGGAAGTGCTGGGTATTTTGAAAATCCTCTTATAAGTGCAAAGTTGATCTTTGATTCATCTTTCAAGACTTCTCTAATTGTATCAATGAGCTTATTTACGACATTCGCGGTTTTCTCTGCTTCTGGAGAAAGTGGTGCTGTGTATTTAATTGGTCTTCCTTCTTTTTGTGGGTCTGCATCTTCGAGAGCATCGCTCAAACCTTCCGCTGTGAATTTAACAACGAATCTGTGTTCTTTTCCGGGGTAAAATGTTATCTTTACTCCATCAATTTCTTTGATGTTCGCATTAAGCTTTTCAACAATTTTAGCACTTTCTTCCGTAGTCGGTCTTCCAGCTCTTCTATCTTTAATAAGTCCATCTTCACCGATTGTTGCAAAGTTTCCTCTTGCAACAACGTCCAAGCTTCCAACTTCGATATCTTCACCGAGCGCTTCAAGGATTCCTCTACCTATTTTGTACTTTAATGGGTCGTAACCGAAAAGTCCAAGGTGTCCAGGACCACTACCTGGTGTCACTCCATGAATAACAGGAACCGTTTGACCGAGGTCTGATAGTTTTGCAACAAAATCAAGGTTTGGTGTTTTTGCTTTCATAAGTGGCGTAAGTCCTTCTTCGTTCGGAATGTCTCCAACACCATCCATAACTAAAAGAACGATCTTCGACACGTTCGGCGAAATTAGTTCTTTCAAAATTTCTTGTTTGTCCATCTTAAATCACCTCCGAGAGAATTATATCACAAAAAATATGGGTTGAATAGGAATTATAGGTCGTACAAAACTTCTTTTATCTCTTTTGGTTCCAGTCTGAACTTCGCACCTTTCCCTTGCAAGAAATGGTGTGCAGCCAAAAGATGGATAGAAAGATCGCTGTAAACAAGTTCTTTTCCGTTCTTGAGGTTTTTAACGACTGTTGTTCTTTTTCTAAATATTCCATCTTTAAACGGACAAGGCAAAAATCCTCTTGCTTCATCGACTCTTATCTCCCAATTTTCGTATTTTATAAGCTCTCCAAGGCCTTTGAGACCTTCTCTTGTAAGTTTTCGCATCAACTTTGCAACTTCGACAAAATCGAGTCCTAAAAGTGCCATCTCCTCCTCATCTTCAGTTATTATATCCACCAAATTCCTATCATCATCACCCAAAAATCCATCTGCTGTGATGACTCCAGGTTTCATATTTTCCTGAGCCATCTTGTATTTTGGAGATTGTTTCATCGCTCTCCCCCCTCGTATTATGCAAATTTATCATAGTAAACATCTTTTATTGCGTGTTTATCAAAAACGTTTATACAAGCGTTTATCATTCCAGGGCTACCACACAAGTAACCTTCCTTTGGATTTTCTTTGTTTATTATCTCGCTTAAGTACTTATCCAAAACGTTTGTAATAAGTCCAACCTCACCTTCCCATTTATCTTCCGGTAGTGGTTCAGAGAGTGCCGGTATGAAGTGGAACTTTGGCCATTTCTCTTCTATCTCTCTGAAAAGCTCAACGTAATAAAGATCCCTTAAAGAGCGCGCACCGAAAAAGTACCAAACTTCCCTATCAGTAATCCCATGTTCCAACATATCAAGAATTATCGATTTTATAGGCGCCATACCGCTTCCACCAGCAACACAGATCATATCTGCGTTTGTATCTCTCATATAGAAATCTCCGAATGGACCTACAACACTAACAAAATCTCCTTCTTTCATATATTTATGCACATATGTTGTAGCTATACCACCGGGAACGAGCCTAATCAAAAGTTCCACATGTTCTTTATCGCTTGGAACTGATGAAATAGAATAAGCCCTTTGAGTTTCTTCTTTTATCTTTTCATACGGCGGTATAACAAGCTGAACGTACTGACCGGCTTTAAAATTGATTTCATTTGGTTCCAAAAGTTTTATTCTAAGTTCTTTGATATCGTACGTAACATCTTTCAGGCTTTCAATGATGCCTTTGTATCTTCTGATGTTGAAAAGCTCTTCAGGAAGTTCGATTTCAATATCTTTCTTTACCTTTATCTGACAAGAAAGTCGTATATTTTGTGCAAGTTCTTCTTTATTCATATAAGGAGTTTCGGTTGGCAGATAAGGTCCAACATCAGAAACGATTTTAACTTTACAAGCTCCACAGCTTCCACGACCTCCACAAGCGGAAGGTACAAAAATACCAGTTTGAGAAAGGGTTGTCAAAAGCGGGGCTCCACCTTTAACCTTTAAAGTTCTTTTTCCACCGTTTATTTTGATCTCAACTTCTCCGTAGTTGTTGACAACTGAATCAACTAAAGCAATTATCAGCGCAAGCCCTGCACTTATTCCTGCAACGATAAGAGAATGAATTAAGCTTACCATCTTATCACCTCACATTTATCATTCCAGCAAACCCTATGAAAGCCATTGCCATAATTCCGATGGTTATCATCGTTATTCCGACGCCTTTCAAAGGTGCTGGAACTGGAGCGTTTTCAGTCTTTTTCCTGATAGCCGCAAGTGCAACTATCGCAAGCCACCATCCGATTCCTGAACCAAATCCAAAGAAAACAGATTGCATAAAATTGTAATTTCTAAGTTGCATAAAGAGTGCAACACCTAAGATAGCACAGTTGACGGTGATAAGTGGTAAGAAGATACCGAGAGCCATATAAAGGTTTGGAGAAACTCTGTCAATTATCATCTCAATTATCTGAACTACAGCAGCAATGACAATTATGTAAATGATGAATCTCAAATACTCAATACCTAATGGAACTATAACGTATGTTTCAAGTATCCAGTTTAAAGCAGTTGTTACGGTCATAACCATCGTAACTGCCATTCCAAGACCGTTTGAAGATTTCAAATCTTTTGAGATCGAAATAAAAGAGCACATCCCCAAAAAGTTGGTGAGAAGGATATTGCTTGTAAAAATAGATGCGAAGAAAAGGACTAAAGGATTAATTTGTGGACTCATTTACCCCCACCTCCAACTTGTTTTTGAAGCTGAATTCCTCTGACAACCCACATCAAGATAGCGATCATAAAGAAAGCGCTCGGGGGCATTATCATTATCGTCCAGCTGACAAAACTTTCTGGAAGTATTTGTACTCCGAACAAAGTTCCAAAGCCAAGAAGTTCTCTAACAAAAGCTATAGCTATCAAAACCCACATATATCCAAAACCTGCGGTCAAACCATCCCAGAATGAAAGAAGTGGTGGATTGCTTTGTGCAAAAGCCTCAGCTCTTCCCATTATTATACAGTTGGTGATTATCAACCCAACGTAAGGTCCAAGAGCTCTGCTCACATCTGGAACGTAGGCTTTCAAAAGTATGTCAACGATGATGACGTAGAATGATATAACGAGAACTTGAGTTATCATCCTAACTTTTCTTGGAATTAGCGTTTTTATACCTGAAATTGTAATATTTGAAAAGGCTGTTACCAAAGAGACACCTAAGGTCATAATAAACGTGTTTTTCAAATTATTCGTAACTGCGAGTGTTGAACAGATTCCTAAGATCTGGACTATAACTTGGTTTTCTGTCCATAGATTTTTGATTAAGATCTTTTTCATTTCCCCCATCTCACTCACCCCTTATTAATTTTCTCAGGGTCTCTAAGTTATCGTTGACAATCTTTTCAACCGATTTTGAGGTCAACGTTGCACCGGTGATTCCATCAACTTTTCCATCTTCTTTATCGTCTTTTGGAGTTCCAAGAACTATTTGAACTTTTCCATCTACTATTTTTTCAGCTCTGAATTGTTCTTTGAACCAGCTTTCTTCAATTCTTCCACCGAGCCCCGGGGTCTCGTTTTGAGAGATAAAGTCAAGTCCAAGTATATTTGAAACGTCTTTGTCAACGGCAAGAACGCCGGTAATAGGTCCCCAAAGACCTGAACCTGTGAATATAACTGCGTAAATTTCTTTTCCATTGACTGTTGCTTTGTACAATTTTAAACCTTGCCGTTCTTCAACGGTAATTTCGTTTTCAAACCTTTCTAAAGCTTCATCATCAGTTTTGTATTCGATTCCAAAAGCGTTTAGGACTGATTTGACAGCCATAAGCTTTAAGTTTTTCTGAACTTGTGGAGCGGTTGCTGAATTCAAAAGAGCTAACACGAAGACAAAGA
>FWWM01003047.1_pt1 | contig 42912 bp, 46 predicted proteins | sample 2228351 | NCBI WGS metagenome assembly FWWM01 (sample SAMEA103939774, study PRJEB20133) | metagenome
GCCATATAGCTGAAGAATACAACCGAATTTACGAAGCTTACACACGTATCTTACAGCACGAGGAGAAAGAACTAAGTTGGGTAGGCACCGCATCGGTTCAAATCTTTCTTCGTTCAACTTGCAAGGATACGAAGGGATACTTCCTAACGCTACCTGAAGGCACAGTGTTTGGCGTAGAGAAGCAGACCAAGGATGGATGCCTTTTGCTGGGTGAACCCATAGGAGAGCTTATGGGGATGATGAAAGTGGCGTCAGATCTGGACTATGTCGTGCTTATCTACAAAGAATGGTTAGACTTAAAGGGAGAGGATTTGGACGCTTACATGAAGGACAAGGTGGTCACAGACAGCATAATTATAGAGAGGCTAAGCGATGAAAGGTTTGCCACTTATCCCTTGGACTTGAAGGGTTGGACCGTTTACGGAAGCCTCTTACAGGGCAAGGTGTTGATGATAGAGTTGCCTATGCGCTTTTGGGATGCAAACCCCAGAGGAAAGATAGTAATCTTGAAGGATATAAACAATCTTTACGTGGAAGCTTACACTACCGCGGGTTTTATCATCCTCTTTGCTTTACTTTCCTCCTTGCTGGCTTCTTTTGTCCTTTATAAGACAGCGTCTTACCTTGTAGACAACATACACGCCTTAAAGGTAAGCGCAGAACATATAGAAAAAGGAGATTTTTCCCACATTGATGGGCTAAGGGTTAAAGAGGGGAAAGATGACGAGATAAGTAAGCTCAAAGCTTCATTTTATCGGATGGCTTCTAAGATAAGGGACCTTATATTAGAGCTTGAAAGTAAGAATAAAGAACTGGAAGAGCTGGCATACTTTGACCCACTGACAGGACTACCCAACAGGCGATTCTTCTTAAACAGTGTACAGACCCTTTTGGAAAGTGCCAGAAGGTATGGTAATCCATTGAGCCTTATGGTTATGGATGTAGACAACTTCAAATCCATAAACGACACTTACGGACACGAAGCGGGTGATTTGGTTCTAAAGAGTTTAGCAAGCATACTGAAGACGAACCTAAGGCAGGCGGACATTCCCGCCCGCTTTGGAGGGGAAGAATTCATAGTAGCCCTACCCAATACATCCTTGGAATCCGCTTACAAAACGGCGGAACGCATAAGGAAGACCTTTGAAAATTCTACGGTAATACACAACGGCCGCGAGATAAAAACCACAATAAGCATAGGAGTTGCCCAGTTCAGGGACTATATGGAGAGCATAGACGACCTTATAAGGGATGCGGACCAAGCCCTATACCAAGCCAAGGCAACAGGTAAAAACAGGGTGGTTATCTACGAACCCCAAGGAGGGGAACATCAAAGCGAGGGTTAGCCAGAGCCCTTAGAAAGCCCTTCTTTATAGCTTTTGCAACCTCGGGTGTGAACTCTCTTTCCTTTAGCTTTAGAAAGTGGTGAAAGAGCACACCCGAGGCTTCAAGCCCCAGACCCGTGTCCTTTATGATGTCTCCAAGCTTGTCCCCACAAGCTTTTAAAAAGAGGTTCTTAGGGTTGAGCACTCTACCCCTGGGCATGCCCACAAACTGGTATCCGCAGACCCTACCCCCTTTTAAGAATATCTTTATCAAAGAGTTTTCATGCTCAAAGGTGTGAGACTCCTCTGCATCCTCAAAGACGCCTCCGCTTCCGGCTGTCACCGCACGGGTCTTAACGGCGTTATAATCCACAAGCCCCGGGTTTTTAACCTCAAGCCCCATCATGTTCAGACCTGCTATAAAGCCCCCCTGCTGTGCAGGTGGAAAAAGGGCTATCCAGCGAAGGTTTCCCCAGGCGTCCACTCCCGAGCATATGTCCCCCGCCGCGTAGACGTCAGGGTCCGAAGTCCTTTGATACTCATCCACCAGAATACCTCCCACCACCCTGTTTCTCACCTCGTCTATGTGAAGCTTTATGTCCGTGTCCTGAACCAGGTGGGTGCGGGGTCTTACGCCGGTGGAGAGGATGACCATGTCCGCCTTTATAAACTTGCTCCTGTCGCTTCCGTTCTGCCTTACCTCCACCGCCTCCACCCATCCGTCCTCCCCGTGTATGGCTACCACCTGATGGTTCAGGTAAAACCTTATCCCCTCCTCTTCTAAGAACTTTACATACCTGTCCGCCATATACTTGTCCAGCATCCTCGGAAGAGCCCTGTCAAAGAACTCAACCACGCTCACCTCCAAGCTCATATGGCGCAGGGTCTCCGCATCCTCAACGCCTATGGGTCCCGCTCCCACTATGACCACAGACCTTACCCTGCCCGAGAGTATCCAGTCCCTTATCCTCTTGGCATCGTCCAGGTTTTTGGCGGTGGTGACACCACCGAGCTCTACGCCGGGTATGGGTGGGATAAAGGCGCTTGCGCCCGCAGCGAGCAGGCACTTGTCATACCTTATCTCTTCCCCACCCTTTACTATCACCACCTTTCTCCTGTTGTCTATGCCTACAACTTCCTTTCTGGGTCTGAAGTCTACCTTATGTTTTTCATAGAAGGTATACCCTCCCTTGTAGAAGAGGGCTTGCTCGCTGATGTCGCCTCGGATGACGTTCTCCATACAGTTGGGAGCGTAGGTGGGGTATGCTTCGTCGGAGAGGAGGATTATATGCGTGTCCTTGCAGACCGACCTTATGGCTTCTACTGCGCTCGCACCCGCCGGACCGTTGCCTACAATGACTATTCTCATAAATTTATGTATTATAACCCGCCCCCTCTTCCAAAAGCTTTCTCACATACTCTATGGCTTCCGCTTTGTCCTTGACCAACCCATCCAGCTGGGCTTGTTCCAGGAGTTTTTTAACCTTGCCTATGATGGGTCCCTGGGGTAGGTTAAAGAGCTCCATTATCTCCTTGCCGTTGAGCAGTGGTTCTAAGGGTATGTGGTCGTATCTGTTTCTTTTATACTCGCACAGGTCATGTATGGTCTCCAATAGAGCTCTTATCTCCTCTTCGTCATCTCCGCTCCCTAAGGCGTCCGCTACGGCGTGCAAAAATAGATGGGGTGCAAAGTCCTGACATTCCCTCCAAAACTTCGCCCTTCCCCTGTCGGTAAGCTGACCCCTTTGCAGGGACTCCCTCAGGTAAAAGGGTCTTAGGTGGTTCTCCACCATCTTGGCTACAAACTCTGTAACCTCACCGCCCCATCTCATACGCTTGCCTATCTCCCTCACCATCTCAGCTCCGAACTTGTCGTGGTTGTAAAAGGTTATCTTGCCATCCCTTATCTCAAAGGTGTGGGGCTTGGCTATGTCGTGAAAAAGGGCGGATAGCTTGATGAGTTCCAAGTCTGAAAACTCGCCCATCACATGCTCGGTGCCAAGGTCCTTCAAAAAGTCCACGTGCAGGTATCTCTCCCTGTTCTCTATCACCTCATCCACGGCGAACATAACTCTCATGACATGCTCGTCAAGAGGGTAGATGTGGTGCTCTCCTTGGTCCTTTATCTCTTTGAGCCTTTGCAGTTCTGGGAATATATGTTCCAACAGAGCGTTCTTGTAAAGGTGCTCTATGATGCTCCCTGCCTTCCTGTGCCTGAGAATCTTAAAGAGCTCCAAGCTTACCCTTTCGGGAGGCGCCTTTCTTATGATGTGCCCCTTTTTCTTTACAAAGTCCAGAAAGTCTTGGGTCAGCTCCAAGTCCTTTTCAAAGGAGAGCCTAAAGCCCCTTATGAGCCTCACCGGATCCTCTTCCAAGTTTTTCAAGGATACGGGTCTTAGGATGCCCTTCTCCAGGTCCTCTATACCGCCTGTGGGGTCATAGAGTATGGTCTGCTTTGCACCTATGCTCAAAACATCGTCTATGCTTACCGCTATGGCGTTGCATGTGAAGTCCCTGGAGCGCAGGTCCTCAATCAGGGCTTTCTCCACATCCCTGCCCTTTATCTGGGCAAAGTCAAACCTATACTTGTAAGGTGGTAGCCTAAGGATGACGGTAGCCACGGTGGGTCTTCTCAGAAGCCCTTTCTTCTCAAACTCAAAGTAAAAACCACCCACCATATCTGCGAACCTACGGGCTATGTGGGTAGGGTCGCACGTGACCAACAGGTCCACATCTATGCTGTAGCCCACCGGCTCTCCCAACAGCCTGTCCCTTACCCAACCGCCCACTATGAAGCAGTAATCCTCACGGGGCAGGAGCTTGGCTATGTCATCAAAGTAAGAGAGGTAGAAGTTAAGACCGTGCGCGGTGTGCTTTACGCCCTTTACAAACTCAATCTCCTCTATCATGTAGTTTAAATATCTTGTAAACCGCGGAAAAGTCCAGAGGACCCAAACCCATAGCCTTGGCGATGGCATAGGCGCCTTTTACGTTCTGTAAGCTCAAAGAATAGCCCCCTATGTCGTAAACCAGGTCCTCCGCATAGTGAAGGTCCTTGTGTATCAAATCTACGGAAAAGTGGGTCTGGAAGTCCTCCAAGAGGAGCTTTTCCCTCTTGACATCAAGTATCATGGACCTGCCCGCACCGTTTTGTAGGACATCAAGCACGAGCTCCTTGCTAAAGCCCGCCCTCTCACCCAAAGCCAGGGCTTCCGCGAGCACCTGCATAAAACCTCCCAGGACTATGTTGTTTATGAGCTTGAGCTTTGTAGCATCACCCGCACGCCCCACGTAGAATATAGCCTTGCAAAACTTTTCAAAGATGGGTCTGCATTCCTTAAACCTTTCCTCGTCCCCTCCAACCAGTATGGTAAGCTCTCCCCTTCTGGCGGGTATGACGCTACCCAGCACCGGTGCATCAAGATAAAAACCGCCGAGCCTTTTAACCTCCTCGTAGGCGCTCTGTGCGTAGGCGTAATGGTTGGTGGTCATGTCTATGAGCGTTTTACCCTCCAGACCGCCCTGAGCCAGACCGTCTTTGCCGAATATGACCTCCTCCGATGCTTCGCTGTCAAAGACCAGTATAAAGACCTTATCCACCCTTTTTATGAGCTCCGCAGGGCTCTCCGCTATGGGACATCCCAAATCTTTGGCTTTTTCCTTGCTCCTGTTCCAGAGTAGGAGCTCCACGCCCTGCGACAGGAGTCTTTTGACTATTTCCTTGCCCAGCGTCCCAAGACCTATAAAACCTACCCTCATGGTCCTTACCTCATAGGAGGTTCATCACCGAAGGGCTGAGCAGTTCCCAATCCTCTTGGGTCAGGCTTGCATATACCCTTTCGGAGTCCGCCATCATGTTGGAGGTATCACCTCCCACGCTTTCCACAAAGCTTTTGAGCTTCTCGCCCTTACTTTTGGGCACGCTTATGGTGTATGTCCTATTTCCCCACCCTTCATACCCTTTGTCTATGTATACATCTATCCATATGTCGCCTATCTCATAAGACAACATAAAGCCCACCGGCTGAGCCAGACCTAGTATGCTGGCTATCTGGTTTATGTGGTAATCTATCCTTTCCCTATCTTCCATCACTCTCGTATAACATAGTCCTCTATCAGGGGGTTTACCAAGAACTTCTCCGCTATCTCCTTAACCTGCGAGGGCTCGTCCGTCTCCAGCTCCACCACCTTCCCCACCCTTACCTCCTTCACACTATAGCCGTTGTCCGAAAGCATCTCCCTTACAGCCCTACCTTCAGGGTCAAGAAGACCTTCCTTCGGCATTATAACCACCTTGACTTTCATTCCAACTATTATAAACCCTCTTCCCTAAGCGCCACCTCTATGCGCTTTATAAGGTCTTCTTTTGCTGTCCCTCCAAAGCTCTTCCTCCTGTCCACAGATGCCCGTGGGTCAAGTAGGGTCAGGGCTTGTTCGTCGTAAAGTTCGGAGAAAGAGCGTAGCTCCTCAAGGCTCAAGGACTCGGGACTTCTATCCTTCTCCATCAGGTAGGAGGTTATCCTGCCCGCTACCTTGTGGGCATCCCTGAAAGGCATGCCCTTTTGCACCAGGTAGTTGGCAAGGTCGGTCATGAGGCTAAAGCCCCCTGCCCTGGAGCTCATGTTTTCCTCTTTTATCCTCATGTTCTCCAACACCAAGGTCATGCCCTCCAAGGACATGCGGACCGTATCCAAGCCGTCAAAAAGTGGTTCTTTGTCTTCTTGGAGGTCCCTGTTGTAAGCGGTAGGCAAGCCTTTTTGTAGCACCAGAAGAGCCATGAGGTCAGAGTATACCCTTGCGCTCTTTCCCCTTATGAGCTCCAGCACATCCGGGTTCTTCTTCTGGGGCATGATGGAACTGCCCGTGCATAGCTTGTCCGGGAGCTCCACAAAGTTAAACTCTTCGGTGGACCACAGAATAAGGTCTTCCGAAAGCCTTGAAAGATGCATTAACACGCTTGCGCATGCGTAGAGGACATCGGTTATAAAGTCCCTGTCTGCGGTGGCATAGATGGAGTTTCTCACCAGCCTGCTAAAGCCGAGCCTTCGGGCTGTGTAGAACCTGTCCACGGGGAAGTCTACGCCTGCCACCGCACCCGAACCCAGCGGTAGCCTGTCCGCAAGCCTGTAAGCGTTGAAGAAGCGCTCAGCGTCAGACAGGAACATCTCACGGTAAGCCATAAAGTAGTGAGCCAGCCTTATAGGTTGGGCCTTCTGGAGGTGTGTGTAAGAGGGGGCTAAAACATCCACGGTGTTTAACGCAAGCTTTACCAAAGCTCTTCTCAAGCCCCTCAAGGACTCCAAAACAGCCCTTATCTCATCCTTTATGTAGAGCTTTTCATCGGTAGCGATCTGGTCGTTTCTGGACCTGCCGGTGTGAACCTTACCACCCACGCCTCCTATCCTCCTGATGAGCTCCTTCTCTATGCTCATGTGCACATCTTCGTCCTCCATCCTGAACTCAAAGGAGCCCCTAATGATGTCTTCCCTTATGGAAAGGAGTCCGTTGATGATTTGGGAAGCTTCCTCCAAGGTTAGCACACCCGCCCTCAGGAGTGTTTCCACATGGGCTATGCTCCCCTCTATGTCATGGATGGCGAGCCTTTTGTCAAAGCTGACAGACTGGGTAAACCTCTCCACAAACTCATCGGTAGCCTCTTTAAACCTACCTTCCCAAGGCTTCTGCATAGTGTCTATTTTAAGCCCAAACACCGATGCGGTAGATGTGGTAAAAACCCTATGATTTTCCTTAGCACTTTTTGAAAATTGGATTATAATAGATATCCACTCTTTTGAGGAGGTCAGGATGAAGGTAAAGGTTGTCCAAAAGGAAGACTTTCACTTTGTAGGCACGGGCGAATCGGGTAGGGAAGTGCCCATAGACGCCGCGGGCTATGTGGGTGGTAAAGGAAGGGGTATAAGACCCCCGGAGCTTCTCTTTCACTCCATAGCGGGCTGTGTGGGTATACACCTTTATGAGGCGCTCCACAAGGAAGGCAAACACACAGAGCATATAGAGATAGAAACGGATGCGGACAGGATTACGGAGGGCTATCCTAAGGTCTTTACCAAGATTTACCTGAAGGTAAGGGTTAAGGGTGAGGTTAGCCAAGAGGATGTGAAGAAGGCTCTTGACAAGACCATATACGACCCGGGCACCTGCTCCATAGCCTACATGATAAACAAGGTGGCACCCATTGAGTATTCCATAGAACTCCTTTGACGGAGGAAGGCATGCTTAAGAAGGTCTTGGTGGCAAACAGAGGAGAGATAGCCTGTAGGATTATAAGGGCTTGCAAGGAACTGGGCATCCCCACCGTCGCCATCTACAACGAGGTGGAGTCAACCGCAAGGCATGTGAAGATGGCGGACGAAGCTTATATGATAGGCACCAACCCTCTGGATACATACCTGAACGCAGAAAGGATTGTGGACTTGGCTTTGGAAGTGGGAGCGGACGCTATACATCCGGGTTATGGCTTTTTAGCGGAGAACGAACACTTTGCAAGGCTCTGTGAAGAAAAGGGTATAAACTTCATCGGACCCCACTGGAAGGTTATAGAGCTTATGGGAGACAAGGCACGCTCTAAGGAGATAATGAAAAAACTGGGCGTGCCTACGGTCCCCGGAAGCGACGGCGTTTTAAAGGACGAGCAAGAGGCAAAGCAGATAGCCAAGGAGATAGGTTATCCGGTGCTACTCAAGGCATCCGCGGGCGGTGGAGGTAGGGGCATAAGGATATGCAGGGATGAGGAAGAACTCCTCAGGAATTACGAAAACGCTTACAATGAAGCCCTAAAAGCCTTTGGCAGGGGCGACCTCCTGCTGGAGAAGTATATAGAAAACCCAAGACACATAGAGTTTCAGGTGCTTGGAGACAAGTATGGTAATGTGATACACCTGGGCGAGAGGGACTGCTCCATACAGAGGAGAAACCAAAAGCTCGTGGAAATAGCGCCCTCTTTGCTTTTAACCCCGGGTAAGAGAGCTTACTATGGAGAGATAGTAGCCAACGCCGCAAAGGAGATAGGCTATTACAGCGCGGGCACCATGGAGTTTGTGGCGGATGAGAAGGGCAACATCTACTTCATAGAGATGAACACAAGGATACAGGTGGAGCATCCGGTCACGGAGATGATAACGGGCGTGGACATAGTCAAATGGCAGTTAAGGATAGCTGCGGGTGAGCCTCTCAGATACAAGCAAGAGGACATAAAGTTCAACGGTTATGCCATAGAGTGCAGGATAAACGCCGAAGACCCCAAGAAGAACTTTGCACCAAGCGTGGGTATGGTTGAGAGATACTACGCACCCGGAGGCTTTGGCATAAGGGTGGAGCATGCGGCATCCAGGGGCTTTGAGGTAACACCCTACTATGACTCCATGATAGCCAAGCTCATCGTATGGGCTCCCACTTGGGATGTGGGGGTTGAGAGGATGAGGGCGGCGCTGGAGACTTACGAGATAACAGGTGTAAAGACCACCATACCCCTTCTCATACAGATAATGAAGGACGAGGACTTTAGAAAGGGCAACTTTACCACCAAGTATTTAGATACTCACCCTCACCTCTTTGATTACGAAGAACCCAAGAGCAAAGAAGACTTTGTCGCCTTTATATCCGCCGTGATAGCCAGCTATCACGGTTTATAAAAACTTTGAGGAGGTATAGGCATGTTCAAAAGCATGGCGGATGTGGTGGATGACCTGAAGGAGCAGTTAAAGGCTTTTGGGAATGGTCAAAGTATAAAGAAGAGGATTTTCATAACCGACCTGACCCCCAGGGACGGTCAGCAGTGCAAACTCGCCACACGCGTCAGGACCGATGACCTTCTGCCCCTTTGCGAGAAAATGGACAAGGTGGGCTTTTATGCGGTGGAGGTTTGGGGCGGTGCTACCTACGATGTCTGTCTTAGATACCTAAAAGAAGACCCATGGGAAAGGCTCAGAAGGATTAAAGAGGTAATGCCCAACACCAAGCTGCAGATGCTCTTCAGGGGACAGAACATAGTAGGTTATAAGCCCAAGTCGGACAAGCTGGTTTACAAGTTTGTGGAAAGAGCCATAGCCAACGGTATAACCGTCTTCAGGGTTTTTGACGCGCTGAACGACAACAGAAACATTGAAGTGCCCGTCAGAGCCATAAAGGAGCTGGGAGGTGAGGTGCATGCGGAGATAAGCTACACAAGAAGTCCCGTGCATACTTACCAAAAGTGGATAGAGTATGCCTTAGAGATAGCGGAGATGGGCGCAGACTGGCTCTCTTTCAAGGATGCCACGGGCATCATCATGCCCCTTGAAACCTACGCCATCATAAAGGGCATAAAGGAGGCAACTCAGAATAAGCTTCCCGTCTTGCTTCACAACCACGACATGAGTGGGACAGCCATCGTGAACCACATGATGGCTGTTTTGGCGGGTGTGGACATGCTGGACACCGTGCTGTCTCCTCTGGCTTTTGGCTCTTCTCACCCCGCCACCGAGTCGGTGGTCGCCATGCTTGAGGGAACGCCCTTTGATACGGGACTGGACATGAGAAAACTTGACGAGCTTGCGGAAATTACCAAGCAGATAAGGAAAAAGTATAAAAAGTATGAGACAGAATACGCCGGCGTCAACGCCAAGGTCCTCATACACAAGATTCCCGGCGGTATGATTTCCAACATGGTGGCACAGCTCATAGAAGCCAACGCCTTAGACAAGATAGAAGAAGCACTCGCAGAAGTGCCTAACGTGGAGAGGGACTTAGGATACCCACCCTTGCTTACACCTTCTTCCCAGATAGTGGGCGTCCAAGCGGTCCTCAACGTCATATCCGGAGAGCGCTACAAGGTGATAACCAAGGAGACAAGGGACTACGTGGAAGGAAAGTATGGAAGACCTCCGGGTCCCATATCCAAAGAGCTGGCAGAAAAGATACTCGGTCCCGGAAAGGAGCCGGACTTTTCCATAAGAGCGGGAGACATGGCGGACCCCGAAGACTGGAACAAGGCTCACCAGGAGACAAAGGCATTACTGGGAAGAGAGCCTACAGACGAAGAGGTCCTGCTGTATGCCCTCTTCCCCATGCAGGCTAAGGACTTCTTCTCCGCCAGGGAGAAGGGAGAGCTCATCTCAGAGCCTGTGGAGGAGCTGGAAGCCACCGAAGTAAAGCCCGGAACGGTCCCCGGCGCCGCACCTGTAGAGTTTGAGGTGGTCTATCACGGCGAAAAGTTTAAGGTGAAGGTGGAAGGTGTCAGCGCCCACGCAGAGCTCGGAAAACCCAGAAAGTATTACATAAGGGTGGACGGAAAGCTGGAAGAGGTCCAGCTTACCCCCTTCCTTGAAGCCATACCCTCCGGAGGCGTGTCTGCTGCGGCAGTTCAGGCGGAGGAGAAGGGCATACCAAAGGCTACCCAGCCCGGAGATGCAACCGCACCCATGCCGGGCAGGGTTGTAAGGATATTGGTTAACGAGGGTGATGCGGTCCAAGAGGGTCAAACGGTAGCCATAGTGGAAGCCATGAAGATGGAAAACGAAATCCACGCTCCCATATCGGGTGTGGTCAAGAAGGTCTTTGCCAAGCCCGGCGACCAAGTAACGCCTGACGACGCCATACTTAGGATTGAGGTAGGCAAAGAGGAGCAGATGTACGGATAAAAACCTGCCCCCGCGTCATGCGGGGGTTTATGTGTTTTCTATCTTCCAAAGCTCTATAAGCTACTTTAAATCATAGATAGTCTTTACAGGAAACTTAAAGTAAGCTGTATGAGGGCGAGTGTGCTATTGCTCTTTATTTTAGGCCTTTCCTTTGGCAAGCCCGAAGGACAGGTAATATGGGAAACTCAATGTCAAAGATGCCACGTGGGCGAGGGTAAAAAGGACCTCAACTATCTCAGGCAAAAATACAGAAACAACCCTCAAGGGATAAGGGATTTGGCTAAGGTCTGTCCGTGGGGTAAGAGCCTGTCGGACATGGAGATAGAGCTCGTGAGCAAGTGGATAGCAGGTAAGTAATCAGCGCCAGAGGCTTCTTTTTCTTAGCTTAAAGTAAACAAGGGACCCACTGAAGATGTTGTAAAAGAGCAAAGCGGATGTAAGACACAAAAGGAGGGCAAAGGAGTATAGGAAAAAGGACCAAAGGAGGCTTGACATCAAGGAAAAGCTCGTGCCTACAAGGATGTAAAAGCTCAGCCTAATCCTATTAGGGCTTATAACATCGCTCATCAAAGGCGTGGGAAATACTCCTTCGTTGCTCAGGTGAAACCATACCAAAAAGGGTATAATCCTCTGCATCATACCCATTATTATGCTTGTGAAGAACATAAGGAAGGCATAGTAAAAGGCTGTTTTGGAGATGGGATAAAGGACCAGTGATAGTGCAAGCATGAGCATTCCCAGATACCAAAAGGGTATGGTGGGCTCGCTGGTCTTTCTCTTCCTCCTTAAAAGGTGCAGGACGGTTATGAGGGCATAAGAAAGGTATAGAAGGAGAAGGGGGTAGTCGGTTATGGGGCTGATGAGTAGCGCCAAGCCCAAGAGCTCCGGAAACCTGTAAGCGTAAAACCTCGGATAGGGCTCTGTCACGTAGAACATCTCCACCACCCTAAAGGACACGGAGGCAATCAGCAGCCCTATCCATCCGAAGAGTAAGACCTTAAAGTGATACTCTAAAACCCACCCTTTGAAGGGAATCAAACCCGTATAGGACAGGATTGTATAGTATCCTAAGGAAAGCCCGATGATAAGCAACACAAGGGCATACTTCATACCGTAGGAGGTGGGAATGTTTGCCCTTATTCTGTAGAGCTTGCTTCCCATCACGATAAAGGTATAGATGGAGCCTGTATACATTAGGGTGGCACCCAAAAGCTTGAGGGTGGGGTTTGAAAGGTAGAAGGAAGGTGGAAAGATAAACGCACCGGAGAGAAGTAGCAAGTAAGAGGGGAGGGCTTTCTTTACCGGCTCTTTTATGACTGCGCCGGCTACCACGGGTAGCATTTGGTAGAGGGCACCGAACATGGTAAGGAGGGCAAGGCTTACCGTAAAGGTGTGTATGAAAAAGGGGATGTTAAGGTGAGAGGTAAACATAAGGAATGCATGGAAGAGGGAAAATACAAACCAGAGGGCACAAGCGGTCGTGAAAAAGGAAGACACCACTATAAAGGGTGGCGCCTGCTCTATAGAAAGACCTACGCCCCTCATAGTGCTTCCATCTTGCCTATGACCTCCGGAGCGTCCAAGTGCTGGTCGCACATGGGGTAGAGTATCTGTTCTTCTTTCATGTTGTGCTGTTGGATGAGTATCATAAAGGTCTCGCCTATGGATACGAAGCTTTTCTTATCCCTGTCTTGAAGAGCCTTTTCCATCCTCTGCAAAAGCTCTCTCGCCTGGGCATGCTCCATCCTCATCACCTGCGTAGGTCCCATCAGTATGCCCGTCCTCCCCTCAAACTCGGGAAAAAGGATATCCTCCTCCTTGGCAAAGTGTTTTAGCGTCTCGTCCCTGAAGGTCTTGAAAGCTTCCAAAGCCTGCTCCCACATTTCCGAGCTTACCAGCTCTTCAACCTTGGCGTAAAGCTCGTCGCACTCCCTGTGCTCTTCTGTAAGGTAGCTCGTGATGTCAAACATGGCTAACCTCCTTTACACTTTATAAAAATCCCTTTGATGAATACATAGCGTATGAAGAATACCCATACGACTAAATAAGGTATAAAAGAAAGGTAAGCAAGACCGAGACCGTCCAAGAAGACCATAAAAAACACCGAAAGGGCAACGAAGGGTAAAAGCCTTTTCACACCCTGCTCATCCACCAGGTCCGATATAGAAGCCTGAAGGGCGGGTGTGGCGGTCTGTGTCTGTCTCCAATCTTGGACCACCATGCCGTAGATGATGCGGGGAAGAAGGTGGAAAAGACCTCCCATTATAGTGGTGGCGGTAAAGCCGTATAGGAGGATGTCTGCGTGGATGCTTGCGAGGTGAGAAGCTAAGTTCATGCTGGACATCACACTACCCATAAGGACACCAAAAGGCAGGAAGGACAGGGCTAAGAAAAAATACTTAACCGCAAGGGGTATCTCCCTGGGCATTCTCCTGTTGGCAAATAGGCTGTAGATTAGCCATAGAAAGTAAGCAATAAAGGCAAAGGGGAGGACCGAGAGGTAGGCTACAAGCTTGTAGTCAAGCAGGTAAAAGGAGAGCAAGAAAGGGGGGAGGTAAGCGATGGCAAAGTAAAAGAGCCTTTTGGCATGCCTGATGCTCAACTGTTCCATAGAAAGCATGGGTATCCATGCAAGCTCCACTCCCACCACTACGTTGAGCATAAAGCCCAAAGTGATACTGTGCAGGGCAAGGGGTAAGGAGACCAGACCGAGCTCGTAGGCTAGGAGAAGATAGCTTCCGATAAGCAGATAAGCACTTCCCAACACCAGAAATTTTACCGTCACGGGTTGGTAGTTTCTGACGGACGCGAGGATGTGTATAACAAAAAGGGTAGAAGTCAAGGCATAGAGCAGGCTTGCATAGAGGGTAAGGTTCAGATAAAAGAGTGCGGAGGATATGACACTCAGAAGGAAGACAAGGTAAGAGAGCTCCAGAAATCTTAAAGCCTTTCCCTGCGAGTTGGGAACTATTTGATACATGGCGGACATGATGGTGTGGGCTATAAAGCCAAAGACTCCTATAGTCCAAGAAAGCCTTATATCAAAGCCTTTGTAGAGTAGGGATGCGAAGAGGTCTAACATGGCAAGCATAAAGAAGTAGGGCGAGACCTTGGACACGTAAAACATGCCTTAGATATTAAAACAGAAGAGTTCATTAGTCAATATGATTTTTAGCACTTGACAAATTTACCTGTAGGTAAGAAAATTATTTATATCAAATCAGGAGGTACTGCCATGAGCATAGGCTGGCTGGAGGTCACGGTAGCCACCATCCTCATCTCCCTCGTAGTAAGCATCATCTTAGGTAGGGGGAGAGGATGGCTTGAGCCGGGTTTTTGGAAGGTCGCCGCGGTCATAACCAGCTCGGTGATGACCATCACCCTCATACTCCTTACCTTTGATTCCCTGAGTGCTATAAGCGTAGGGAGTAAGCGTGTCCCAAACCCCACGGTAATCAATAAAGAGATAGGCTACGTCTATAACGCAGAAAGAAGGGCTATGGAACCCGTTATAAGCAAAGCGGATGTAGGTCTTTTTGGAAAGGTATGGAGCGAGGAGGAAGCCTACAGGCTGTTGGAGAAGGGTAAGCTCGCCATCCAGAGCAGGAACTGTATGGACTGCCATACCCTGTTGGGAAACGGGGCTTACTACGCCCCTGACCTCACCAAGGCTTGGCTTGACCCCAAATGGGAACAGCAAATAATACCCATCACAAACGCCAAGAGTAAGGAAGAGGCGATGAAGATATGGCTGATGAACCCTGATAAGTATCCTACATGGGTGAGGAAGATGCCCAACCTAAGGCTTTCTGAAGATGAAGCTGTTGCCATAGTAGCCTACCTCAAGTGGATGTCCGCCATAGATACCAACGGCTTCCCCGCTAACTTTCCAGAAGTTAAGTTAAGCCAACAATGAGGAGGTATAGCCATGGAGAGAAAGCTCTATGAATCCCAGAGGTTAGCCCTTTGGTACTTTTGGACCGCCTTTATACTCCTTGGAGCTCAGCTCCTCTTTGGACTCATCGCCGCATACCAGTTTATAAACCCCGACTTCCTCTACGGCACGCTCAACTTCATGACCAACAGGATGCTCCATATCAACGCCTTGGTTGTCTGGCTCCTCATGGGCTTTATAGGTGGCATATACTGGTTCTTACCCTTGGAAACGGAGAGGGAGGTGGTAGGCATAAAGCTGGGTAAGCTGGCTTATTTTGCCTTTGTAGGTGCCGTCGCCATCGTGGTCCTCGTCTATCTTCTCAAGCAAACGGGCACCGCAGACTTTTTTACCATGTGGTTCATAACGGAGGGAAGGGAATACATAGAAGCGCCCCGATGGGCGGACATAGGCATAGTGGCGGTTGCCCTCATAGTAGCTTACAACGTCATAGCAACTACCTTAGCGAGTAGAAGGATTACCGGTATCTTAGGTGTGTTAATCGTTGACCTTGCGGCACTCTTTGGTCTTTACTTAGCGGGTATGTTCTTCACCCCCAACATATCCCTTGACCAATACTTTTGGTGGTGGGTGGTCCACCTCTGGGTTGAAGCCACATGGGAGGTGCTCGTAGGAGTCCTTATGGGATGGCTTTTGCTACACCTTCTGGGAACACCGAGGAAGATTATAGAGGCTTGGCTTTACGTGGAGGTTATGTTGGTGTTTGGAACCGGCATACTCGGTCTTGGACACCACTACTACTGGATTGGGACACCCGAGTACTGGTTGGGTATAGGAGGCTTCTTCTCCGCTATGGAACCTTTGCCCCTTGTAGCCATGGTGGTGCACGCGGTTTACGATGCGGGCGTGCACAAGCTTAAAACGGTCAACAGACCTGCCCTCTTCTGGGCTTTCGCTCAGGCTTTTGGTAACCTCTTTGGTGCGGGGGTTTGGGGCTTTATGCACACCCTACCACAGATTAACCTCTTCAGCCACGGAACACAGCTCGCACCCGCCCACGGACACTTGGCTTTCTTCGGAGCCTACATGGCTGCGAACACAGCCCTGTTCTACTTTGCCTTAGGTCAAAGCAGGGTCCGGGAAGGATACATACTCAACGGCTTTCCTTGGAAGCTTGCATACGTAGGTCTGATAATAGGTATGGTTGGTATGGTGGGAGCTCTGACGGTGGCGGGCTTTACGCAGACGATGATAGAGAGGGCTACTTTGGGAAGCACATGGTCCGCCTACATAACCGCACAAGACCACCCTTGGATGGTGTCCGCATACGGTTGGAGACTTCTCTTCGGTTTTGTCTTCTTCTTGGCATACCTTGTCTTGATGTATGACCTTGCAACCGCTGGCAAAAGGGTGGAGGAGCTCAAGAGGATGGAGGCTGAAGTTGCTGGCTGAAATCATCTACAAGCTTATGGTTTACGGCTTTTTGCTAGTCTTCTTTGCCAGCGCTTACGCCATACTTTACGCCTTGGGGAGGGTCTATTCAAGACCCTCCCTCGTCAAAACGTCCTATGGCTTTGCGGTGCTTGAGTTTCTGTCCGGGCTTGGGATGATAATCACAGACTATCTGGCTCTTCTTTGGAAGGCGGTCATACTGGTGAGCATGGTGGCTTACCTGCTGATACCACCCTTCATGTGGAAGGTGGTGGTCAAATTCCATCAAAGACATTCTTAACCAAATCTTAACAGGGAGTGGATAGAATTACCATTAAGGAGGTCCGAAGTATGAAGATAGTTCAGGTAAAGGACAAAAGGGTTGCCAAGAAGATGGCGAGCAAGTTGGTGAGTAAGGGGCTGGTGGTGGCACAGGTAAGCAGTGCGGAGGATATAAACAAGCCCATGGTAAGAAAGGCTCATGTGGTCATAGTGAGCCAGCGGTGATGCTATAGGATAGCAAAGGTAGAATAGGCTTGCAGATACCTTTCTATGCTCACCTTCCATGAGAAATCCCGCCTTACCATCTCGTGGAGAAAATCTCTCATGGAAGAGCTCAGATGCTCCCTTGCCCTGTGTATGGCTTGGAGGAAGGCATCCATAGAATAGTCCTTGACGAGAAAGTCTTTAAGAATCTGTGTCTCCAAGTCCATGTCAAGGGCTACGAGCAGAAGACCGCTGGACTGGGCTTCCAGAAAGGCAAGCCCAAAGGTCTCAAAGGGTGAGGCGCTAACAAATATGTCGCAATTGGCGTAGATGAAGGCGAGTTCCTCTTCCGAGCTGATGTAGTCTATAAAGGTAAGGTTCTTCATCCTCTTGGCTTTGAGCTTTACATAAGCCCTGAGGGGTCCATCTCCCACCATCATCATGTGAAAGTCCTTATCTTTGAGGTTTTCAAAGACCTTAAGCAGAAGGTCAACGCGTTTGTCTATGCTGAGCCTTCCCACGTAGAGCAGGACCACCTTGTCCTCTTCCACCGAGTATCTTTCCCTGAAAGCCCTCCTGTCCCTCCTTCTTGGGTTGAAGATGTCCACCTCAACGCCCAAGCTTACCTTATAAACCTCGGAGAGCCCAAAGGACATAAGCTCCCGCCTATACTTCTCCGTGGGTGTGAGGATGATGTCCGCTCTGGAGAGGCATTTTTCCACCAGGGTGCCAAAAAGCCTGTCCTTTATCCTCCTCGGAGCAGGCAAAAAAGACATCTCCCTCCTTGCGTCCGAGTGGTAAAAGACAGACAGGAGAAAGTCCCTGTCTTTAAACAAGGGTGCCAGTAGGTATGTGCCACCCAGCTCCACCACGTGAGGTCTTTCCGCAAGGACTACCCGCATTATCTCCTCCACGCTTCTGAAGAACCTGTAGCCACCGGATAAGGGTATGCTCAAAGAGGGAAGCTGATAGAACTTGGTAGAGCCTTGAAAAAACTCCCCTCTTTCCTTCCCTGGAATTACCACCACGTGTTGCACGCCGTGTGCGGGTAGGTGCTGAGCCTTCTTGAGGATGAACTTCTTTATACCCCCGCTCTTCCTGTGAAAGTAAGGGGTAAGGTCAAGCAGTTTCATAACTGAGCTGTCCGTCCATTATCCGGTTAAGATAGTCCAAGTATGTCTCCCTTATGTCCATGTTGACAGCGCAGGATAGGGCTTCCTTTGACATGTTTTCTCTGAGCTCTTCCTTCTCAAGCAGGAGCGCAAGCTTGTAGGCAAAGTCTTCCTGTGTATGACACACAAAGCCGTTGAGGGAGTCCTCCACATGCTCATGGGCAGCACCCTTTGAGCTAACCAGAACGGGAAGACCGCTCGCCATGGCTTCCAGGACCACCTGAGCGTAGGTGTCCGTCTCGGAGGGAAACACAAAGGCGTAGGAAGACGCATAAGCCTTGGAGAGACTCTCACCTTCCACGTAGCCTGTCAAAAAGAGGTTTTTGGGTCTTTTCTTCTCCAGCTCTTGCTTGTAAGGACCGTCTCCTACCACTACGAAGACCTCCTCCGGGAAGACCTTGGCGAGGTAGACAAGTGCGTCCAAGTTCTTCTCCTTGGAAACCCTTCCCACGTATAGTAGCACCTTCCTTTCCTTTTTTATGCCCAGGAGAGAGCTCCAGAAGTTTTCATCTTTGTAGCTCGGGTTGAACTTCCTCATATCCACGCCCCTCTTGAAAACCTTCACCTTTGAAAAATCCACGCCAGCGCTGGATAGCAGCCTTCCGTAATGGAGGGAGGGGACGAAGACCTTATCACACAGATTGCCAAGGTATGAGAAGGCTTTCCACAGGGACTCCTCCAAATCCTTGCTCTGGGTATACACAAAGGCGTAAGATGGCACGTCCGTGTGGAAGGTAAAGCTTACCTTGAGGTGAAGGGCTTTGGCAAGCACAAGAGCCATCAAGCCCAAGGCGGAAGGTGTGGACACGTGCACGTGGGTGTATCCCTCCTTCTGGAAAAGGTCCAGCAGGTCTATCAAGGAGGGAATCCTAACCTTAAACTCCGGGTAATAAGGCAGGGGAAACTCCGCATAGGATTTGAGGGCTATGAGCTTGTCCTCCCTGTAATCCTCTTGGTCTGCTATGATGACGTCCACCGGTAGGTCATACTCTTTGGAGAGCTCCCTCACTATCCTCGCGGTCCTTGATACGCCGTTTATCTCGTGGTAGGTGTCGGTTATGTATGCGAGCTTGGGCGTTCTCTCGGTCTGCGCGCCCAAGGTTTTGGCAAGGTCTAAGGCTTTGAGCTTTTCCCCGTTGAAGACATAAGCTATGCCTACGGGTAGGGCTTGGGATATGAAAGAAAGGAGAACCTCTCCGAAGGTGGAAGTGGAAGGCGATTCCATGAGGCGTCTAAGGGTTATGAAGGGCAGTTTTTTCAGAAGTTCCTTTGGAAGGATGTGTCTTTCTGCGTTGGTGTCCAAGAGGTACCTTAGGACTACCTCCTTCATAGGGTCGTTGGAGTGCATGAAGACATAATCAAGGAAACCTCCCAATTCTTTGGGTATGCGGTAGTTTCTCTTGAGGTAATCGTAGCCTACACGCAGGACCATGTTCAGAGGACGCTCATAGCCAAGCTCTTGCGTTCCCACCTGCGTCCTGCCCTCTTTCAGAGCCTTGAGGAACTCCTCCACACTCTTTGCAGGCGCCTGCGTCCAAGTCCTGCCCACATCCATGCCACCGTGGTCGTCGGAGCCGGCGGTGAAGGCTATAAAGGGTCTCCTCCTGAGGGCTTTTATGCGGTGCCTGTTCTCAAGCTCGTGTATGCTCTCCCATCCGTCATACCTTCTGGCTATGGCTTCCTCCGCGTGTCGCACGGCGTCCGCGCGCGTTCCGTTTATTACCTCCCAGTTGTCAAACAGAAGCACAAACTTTTCCACCACCCTCCTGTTTAGCTTGGAGTTGTTTACCGTGTAAAGGGGATGTGCCAGGCTGAAGGCTAAATCCTTTTCCACCAGATAGCTCACAAAGTCGTAGACATTATCTCTCAAGCGCATTAGGTCATCGTGGTTTTTTTCGTCAAGACCGTAAACGAGCACATGGACGCTCACAGGCTCTTCCGGAAAGGCTACCGTGTATTCACAGCTTATGAAGACATCCTTGAGGTCTGCTATCTCCAGAACTCCGTCTATGGTGTTGTGGTCGGTGATGGTTACAAAGCTCATTCCCCTCTCTTTGAGGCGCCTGTAGATTTCTTTGGGCTCCGCGTAGCTCTCAGGACAACCCAAGAGCTGGCTCACCCAACCACCCGGCTTGTCTGATGCTTTGGAGTGAAGGTGAAGGTCCGCCCTTGCGTAAAAGTTCTCCATAGCTTATCAACCTCCTTTTGCTTTTTACGTCTTTGAGAAGCCACCTCCAAAGGACCATCTTCCTACGGTCTTTAAAGTCCCTCATGTGCAGGGCTATGCGCAGGATAGGTTCCTTTCTACTGAGCCTGTAAAGTAGCGGTAGGGACTTTATACTAAGGTAAGAGAGCCCGTGTCTGTTGGAGAGGGTAAGCACCCTTGAGGGTATGCTCTCTCCCCTTTGTAGGTCCTTTATACGCTCCCTGTAGCCCACACCTACAAAGTCAAAGGCGTAAAGGATGTCCTCCAAAAAGGGGTTAGAAAGCCACGCCGGAGGGACAAAGACCGAGCTCTCAAGACCGCAGGCATGGAGCGTGTCTATTGCCTTCTCCACCTTACGGTAGGTCTCTTCAAGACCCCCCTCCCCGAACTCTCCTTCCCCGTAGGTGTAAAGCAGGTGAGTTATCCTAAGCTTGGAGCTGTGAGTGTATCCGTGAAGGACTATCTCTTGACCTAAGGACCTCAAAAGCTTTACAAAGTCCGCATGCCTGTAGAGGGGATGCCTTCCGTGGAAGTTCGGCACTACCAGAAGGCTGTATTTTCCGATGCCCAGAAGGTTCAAAAGGTCCAAACAGGAGCAGAACCCGTCGTAGTAGTAAGGGCTAACATCGTGTAGCTCTACTATGGCATACATCCTGATTATCAGGATACGGTCCTTGTGTTAAGCTTAGGTTAAGATATGGTTAAGATTCGGTTAAGGAGGTCCGACATGGCAAGGCTCGTCCTTATGAAGGAAAAGGGACCCTACAAGCTTGAGACGGCGGGAGAGACATACTATCTGTGTCAGTGCGGGCTTTCAAGGAAGTTCCCCTTCTGCGACGGCTCCCACAGGAGGACGAAGGACGAGGAAGAGGGTAAGGTATACATCTACGGCGAAGATGCAAGGGTAGAAATGAGCTTGTGAACATCCCTGCCCGTTCTTTCCGTGAAGTAGGAACTGCCTATCCTTCCCAAGCTCTCCGCACCCGCAAGGAGCAGGGACAAAGAGCCTTCACGGATTTCTTCGGTGTGGTTGTCAAGGAAGGTTTTTACATCCTCAAAGCTCAGACCTTCGCAGTCCTGCGTTGTGTCTGCGGGAACGCCCAGTATACGCTTGGCGGACAGGCTTCCCACCAATAGGACCGAGGATTTATCGTGAAAAACCTCTGCCTCAAGGCTGGCGCTCACTCTCTCGGAAAGTAAAAGCTCCTTATAACCCGCGGGCACAAGGAAGGATGGAGAGCTCTCAAGCCTCACCCTATCCAAAGGCTTATCCTTGAAGGGCTCCACCAGTATGAGCCTAAGACCCTGTTTGTTGTAGTAGATTGTGTTTCCAACCACATCCTCCACATCCGCCTTTACCACTCCCCTTACGCTCTTTGAGTAGGGAACTATGTAAGAAGGTATAGCCTTACCCTTCACCTCCACCTTGCCACGGATGGGTCTCCAGTTGAGAAAGTCAAACTCCCACTCCCTGCAAGGAAGACCCAGAAATTCTGCGTATGTCCTCACGAGCTTTACAAAATACCATTCTTCCTTACTTCCTGGTCTTCTCCCCTTGTAAGCCACCAAGTCCCAGAGGGAGCTTTCCCTCTTCTGTTTGAAGAGCCCGTATACGCACCCGCAGTAGTCCTGATGGTATATCTGGAGGTCTTTTGAAAGCTTGAACATCTCCTGCGTGCCACCGCCCTTCCTGTAGTCCACGCTTACAAACTCTATACCCAAAGGTTTGCATACCTTCTGTCCTACCTGCGTCAGAACCTTTAAATCCTTTTTGGGGCTCATGAGGAGGGTAGTGGTCATGTGGGTAGCTCCGAGCTCCTTAGCCAGCAGGGCGGACCTTTCCAGTCTGAAGTCAAAGCATACCTCACACCTTTTACCCCTCTCCGGCTCATCTTCCAAACCCTTTACCGCACCGAGCCAGCTCTCCACATCATACTCTCCCTCCAGAAATTCCACGCCCAGCTCCTGACATACCCTCTTGGTCTCTATCATCCTGAGCCTATACTCCTCGTAGGGATGTATGTTAGGGTCGTAGAAGAAGACGGTCAGTCGGGCTTGGGGATAGTCCTGCCTTAGCCTCTTTATAAAGTAGACCGCATCGGGCGCACAGCAGGCATGGACAAGAAGGTGCATAGTAAAATAATACCTGATGATTTATCTCTACGCAAACCTCAACAAAGGCTTTGAGCAGTACAGTATAGACCAGTTTGCGGATATTCCGAGGGATAAGGTAATTTGGTTTGATGTGGAAAAGCCCACCGAGGATGAGATAAACTGGCTAAGGAGCGCTGTAGGTTTTAGCATGCCGCCGAGGGAGGTCTTCGGTGATATAGAGATAAGTAGTAAGTATAAAGAGGAGGGGGAAGCCATATACCTGACCCTCTCCTTTGTGATTCAGCAGAAGGAGGACATAATCGTGGAGCCTGTGGTTTTTTTCATAAAGGGGCGCTTCTTTGTCTCCATACACTACAGGGACATACCCACGCTGATGATTTTTCAAAAGAGGGTGCAGGGTCAGGGTATATCCTTTCAGTTTGCTGAAACCTTGCTTGCGGAGATAATCAACATAGAGGTGGACAGGATAGGCGACAGGCTGGAAATCCTCGGAAAACGCATAAGAAACCTAAGGAAAGAGGTCTTCGTGGAGCAATCGGAGGAGATGATAAGGGAGATCTCCTACTACGACGAGCTCAACATAACCCTGCGGGAAACCATAAACGAAAAGCTCAGGGTCCTATCTCACTTTGTAAAGAGCCCCCGTGTGAACGCCCAAACCAAGAGGGACATAAAAGTAGCCCTGGACGATCTTCATACCCTCTTGGACTACACCACCTTTTACATGAACAAGTTAGACAGCATACAGAACTCTCTCCTGGGTATCATCAGCATAAGGCAGAACGAGGCGGTCAAGGTCTTTACCGTCCTGGCTACCATATTCCTGCCCGCCACACTCATAGCCAGCATATACGGTATGAACTTTGAGTTTATGCCCGAGCTACACTGGAAGTATGGGTATGTGTTCTCCCTCCTTTTGATGGTCGTGGTTACCCTGTCTCTGCTTTACTGGGTAAAGAGGAAGGGCTGGCTATGAGGCTAAACCTTATGTTAAGAATGTTAAGAAGCGAAGACCTCCTCATAGGCGTGATGATAGCCTTTGCCTTGCTTTATCCTTTCTTGGTAGCTCTGGTTATATGGTATGAGGATTACCGTCAAGAGCGTCAATACGAAAAAGCCTTGCTTCCTCTGGCACAGGTTATCTTAGGAAATGTAGGGTGTAAGGCTGTTTACAAGGAGGAAATTTTAGAGCTCCTTGGTGAGCGGATAAGCCCTAAGGAAGTAGAGCGCTTATGCACCAACTACGGAGGAAGCGAGATAAAGAAAAGGGATATGAAGGTGGATGGCGACAGCCTTACATACACCGTGTGGTTCAAGAAGGACAGTCAAGAGCCTTTAAGAAGCCTTACCTTAAGGATTGAGACGGAGGATGGTGTTATAAAGGTAAGGTCCGTATACTTGGACGGTGTGAGAGTCCTGCCGTGAGAAAGGGTATAGACATAGGGGGGAGCTTTATCAAGGTCCTCTGGGAGGACGGAAGGAAGGAAAAGGTCTCCGTGAAGGAGTTCTTAAAGGACAGGGATACACTTTTGAAAAAGCTCCAAGAGGTCATCCTTGGAGGCTCTCCACGGAGGGTGGGGATAGCGGTCGCCGGTTATACTTCCTTGGAGGGCGTGGTCTGGCGCTCTCCCAACATACCCATCCTTGACGGCTTGGACCTGAAGGCTTTTGTGGAGGGCTTGGGTGTTCCTTGCGCGGTGGTCAACGATGTAAGCGCCGGCGCCTACGGGCTTTGGTATTACCATTACAGGAATGCCAAGAACCTGGTCTTCATAGCGGTGGGGACTGGCTTGGGAGCGGGTCTTGTGGTCAGCGGCAAGCCATACCTGGGCAGTTGCGGGAGCGCTATGGAGCTTGGGCATCACACTTTGCAGTGGGGCGGAGAAGCCTGCGCCTGCGGTAGACACGGATGCTGGGAAGCCTACTGCTCCTCTTACGGTCTTGAGAGGATTTACTACAAACTCTCGGGTGAAAAACTCAGAGACTTTCAGATAGTCCAGAGGGCAAAGGAAAACCATCCTGACGCCCTGAAGGCTGTGGAAATCTTTAGGGAATACCTGATGGTTGGTCTTGTGAACACGGTGCATATACTGAACCCCGATAGGCTTGTGCTGGGGGGTGGGCTCATAGAGGGGTTGAGGGAGCTCCTCGGGGATTTGGAGGGTGAGATAAGAAGGCGTGTGGAGAGCCTGCCATCAAGCTGTCTAAGGGTCAGCTACGCTCCGTGTGCGGAGTTCTGCATGGCTATGGGGGCTTTAGCCTTGACTTACTCGGACGATATTTAACCTTATGGAAATCCGCCGTATAGAGGGAGTATTCTTACAGGTTTTAGGCGAACAGGCTCAGGGCATAAGCGCCCAGAGGAAGACAGAGGAGCTCCGTATAAGGCTCGTGTCCGTAGTGCCCGAAGTCCTTCTGGAGAGCCTAAAGGGTAAGGAGACCCTTAGGGCTACCGTGATGGACACCTCGGGAGGTAGGGTCAGGCTACTCTTGGACAACGGGTATGAAATCCTCGCAGAAAACAGGATGAGCGTATCCCTGCAGAGGGGCGACCGATTGGAGCTCAGGCTGGAGGAAAACAACCCGGCGGTCCTGAGGCTGGAGAGGCTGGAAGGAGTTCTCAAAGGCGAGGGCATACTCAAAAGCCTGCTGGAGGGACAATCGCCCCTGACTTACTCGCCCCTTAACCTAAAAGAAAGCCTTTTTTCCTCGGGCATATTCTACGAGAGGAGGCTATATGACTTCATAACGGGTAAGTTGAGCCTTCAGGAGCTCCTTTCCGATACCAAGGCACAACTTTTGCAAGAGGTGGGCAGGTGGGTAAAGCTTGAGGGCTTGACCAACACAGAGCTCCTTTCTTACCTTAGGAACCTTCTAAGGGAGGCTTCCTACACCGGAGAAGTCGCCCAAAAGGTGATGAGCTTGTTGGAGGTGCTGACGCTTAAGAACCTCACACACGGGGAGTATGCACAGCTGGTAAGGTATCTTGGTTCTCTAAGCGACGAAGGTGCAAGGGAACTGCTTTTAGCCCTAGAAAGGAAGGACCAAAATACGATGGTTCAGAGACTCCTTGACATGTTAAAGGTGGACGAAAACCTACCCTACAGGGATAAGTTTATGGGGGCTGTGCAGGAGCTTGTAAGGATGGAGGCGCAGACCTCGGACCAAAGCTTAAAGAGCCTGCTGAGGGAGTTCGTACAGACCCATAGGGGTGCGCAAGAGCTCATGTCCTATGCGAGGGAGCTCTTAAACTCTCCTTTGGTGAGAGCCGTTGAGGACCTTCATAGCCTGACAACCAAGCTTGAATACATCATCTTCGCTCAGCATAACCTCATAAGTAAAGGGCGTGTCTTTCTTCCGGTGGAGGACGGAGGAGGAAGGGGAGGACTTTTGCTTGAAGCTAAGGAAGATTACCGCATAATCGCACATCTTAACTACCCCGGCTACTATGTATCCGTCATCATAACGGCGCCCAAGAGGGAAAGGGTGGAGTTTTTAAGGGTTGCTATGTTTACCGACGATGAAACTCTGGCAAACCTTCTCATGTCCTCCAAGGGTCAGTTGGAGGCTCTCCTTTCAGAGGAGGGCTTGAGGCTATCTGCCTTTTCGGTGGACCTCAGGACCAAAGAGGAGAACCTGAGCCATCTTCTGGAAGAGTTGGGAGAAGAGGGCTTTCATCTGGTGGTTTAAGATGGAGGAGAAGAAAAAAGCCGTAGCTCTGAGGTATGAGCATGGTAAAGACAGGGCTCCGGTGGTCGTAGCAAAGGGCACGGGTGAGCTGGCAGAACGCATAATAGAGATAGCCAAGGAGAACAAAGTGCCCATAGTTGAGGACAGATATCTCCTGTCCGCCATGATGAAGGTGGAGGTCTACGAAGAGATCCCCCCCGAGCTATACAGGGCGGTAGCCAAAGTGCTCGCCTTTGTCCAAAAGGTCAGAGAAGGGAGAGGCTTATAGGCTTTTCTTTCCTCAGAAGTTTGAGGACCTCTCCCAGCTTGGAGCTCCCCACCTTGCAGAAAAGCTCGGTAAGCTTACCCCTCCTTATTTTCCTCAGCTCCAGACATGCCTCCTCCAGCTCCCTACCTACGGATACATCCTTTGAAAAGAGAGCCTTTATCACCTTAAGGTAGGGTGGAAGACCCTCGTCTTTCCTGTGCCTTAGTTCTTCCTCCAAAAAGGAGTAAGGGTCTTTTAGTTTCAAGCTTTCAAGCAGGGGCAGTTGGGGGAGTAGGGTCTGGACGATGAGCTCCCTTTCCGCCACGGCGAGGGCTCTCCAGAGGTAGTTAAAGTATCTTTCTTCTGAGTCAAAGGAGGGCACGCTGAGGATGTTGTCCGCGTTTATCACCACCACCCTTTGGTAAGACTTGGTCAGAGGTGGCTGGGTGTCAAACTCAAGGTCTTCAAGGCGGACCAGCATGCGCTCCAGCTCCTCCACCACCCTGTCTATACCAAAGCCCCACTCTTTAAGAGCTCTCTCGTGGACGGGACACACCGCCGGCGCTCTGTAGCCACATGTTTTACAAAAAATCAGGTCCTTTTGCTTTGAGAGGGTAAGAAGGCTGTTGCACCGGGGACAGAGCATAAGGTCCTGACAGCTCTCGCAGTAGGCGTAGGAGTATCCACTCTTGTTTACCAGGATGAGGGTTTTGTGTTTGTCCTCTTTGATGAGCCTCAAGACCTCCGGAGCAAACATGTCCTTGGCTTTTCTTTCCACTACCCTTATGTTGGCGGTGGGTATGTGAGCTTCTTCTTCAAAAAAGCCTTCCTTCACAGCCTTGTAGGTGTAAGTATCCAGGGAGGGTGTCATCAGAAAGAGCTTACTTCCCAAGTATTTGGAGAGCTTGTAGAAGAATAGCTTGAGGTCTATGAGGTTGTCCAGCTTGATGTCTGCGTCGTTGAAGATGATGATGCTTTCCACACTGCGGACGGGGACAAGGCTTGCAAGCCTGGTGCCAACCACCACCTTGGGCGCAGAGGACGCCAAAAACCAGTTTTTGACCAAATCTTTGGGTCTTTCCCTTGAGGTAAACACCAACAACCTGTCTCCAAACTCTTCGTAGAGCTCTCCACTAAGGGCGTAAAGCTCCTCCGCATGAGGGAAGAAGACCAAGGATGTCTTACCATCCCGCACGCTTAGTTCTAAAAGCTCAAAGAGACGCTCTTTTAACCTGTCATAACTACCCCAGATTACACCGCTCCTTTCCAGCCTCTTGATCAAACGCTCCTCTCCCTGCCTTAACCTCTTGGGCACATCCCATATGCCGTAAACCGGCTTGCTCTCCTTTTTTACAATCCCCTTGTTCAAGAGGTATAGAAGGTCCTTTGAGCTAAAGCCAGCTTGTTTTAACTCTTCCTTGGTGGCGTAGAGCCTTTGGGAGAGGTAGGTCAAAAGCCTTACTTTCTCTTCTTTGTTTCTTAGCCTTTTGAGTCTTTCCAGAGCGAGCTCCAAGCCCGTAGCCAAGCTGTAAATCTCCACCTCCAGGTTGGGGATATCCCAGTCGGTAATCTCTTGCAAAAAGCCCTTTTCTTTGAGGAGCTCCACCTTTTGCCATCCGAATCGCTCCTTCAAAAGCTCTTCCTTTACCCTACCGCGCTCCTTTACAAAGCCTAAAATCCTTAAGCTCTCCGCATCCAGAGTTTTATCAACCCTACCGGAGACTTTTAAGAACCTCTCTTCCCTCCAACGGAAGACGCTCGGAAGGAGCTCAAAGAGTAAAAGCCAAGGAGAGATGCGGTAGAGCATGCCTACATCCACGAGTACCTGTATGTGTGCGGGCGTAATCACGGGCTCCTGATCCGGAAAGGACACTTCCACATGCTGAGCCTTTGAGCCCGAGAAGGCTACCACTATACCCGTGGTCCTTCCCTCCTTGGTGGGGACTATAACCCTATAACCCCGAGGGTCTTGGGGGCATTCAGAGGATGGTGAGGCTATCACCACCCTTCCGTTGGGTAGGGCTACCTTGAGGTTCATCCACCGTAGTATTCCGCCTTTGAGGTGGCGGTCTCCCAGAGGACTACCTTTACGACCTTCACCTCGCCAAGAAGATGGGCTTCTTTGAGCCTTTGCGTCAGGAAGTCGTAAAAGAACTTAGCCAGGGCTTCCGCAGTGGGACAAAAATCCACCGGAAATATCTTCAGGGCTCCGTGCTTTTCCGCCACCGCTCTGAGCTCCTCATACATGGGGTCGTGGATGTCTATGATAAAGCTGTGGTCCATGGTGTCAATGAGGTCTTTCAGGGCATTTTTGACATGGTAGAAGTCTATGACCATGTCTTGCTCGCTAAGGGTGTCCGAGCCCAGGACTACCTCCAGCACATAGCTGTGTCCGTGGAGGTTTACGCACTTGTTGACGGGTATCTCTTTGAGAAACTGAGAGCCCCTGCCCATGGTAAGGTTTTGTTTCCAGACCCTGTGCCCTGCCTCAAACCTAAAGGTCTTACTTATCTGATACCTCATTACCACACCACCACTCTTTTAGCCCTTACTATAAGCTCCGCTATCTCCTCGTAGCTTTTTAGCTTCTCCGTAGGCATCTCAAGACCTCTGGCATGCACATCCTCCTTGCACGCATACCAGTCCTTCTTGGTGGGAACCCTCAGCACACCATCCTGTATGAGGATTACCACATCGCCTTCTCCTACCAGATCGGAAGAAAAATCGCCCAGCTTCCTGACCAACCAGAGTGTATTCACCATACGAAGACTGCCTCCGCCTGTCTTATAAGCTCGCCTATGTCCTCCATACTCATAAAGGTGGGCTTTACCTTAAAGTTCTCCTCCTTCAGACCCCTTTCCTCCGCGGACGCATCTTCAACTATAATTCTCATGTTTACATACTCCAAGTTCTCCAAAAGTCTTTCAAAGCCATGCAGTCCCAACTCCTCCGGCTTCCAGCGTGTTAGAGCGTAAACTCCGTCCTTTAAGAAGATAAAATAGACCTCGGAGCCTATGGCAACAGCCATGCCCACCCTTAGGGCTTCGTGCGCCTTCCAAGAAAAGGGGTCTCCCTTAAGTATGAAGACCATTTTTTTCATGATTAATTAAAAGATATTACCTTATCAAAATCCGGGAGTATCTTAGAGAGGTTGTAGGTAGAACCGCTCTCAAAAAACTCCGGAGGGTTGGATACTCCCCTCTGGTGTGCGGAGTGGGCACAGTAAAGCAGTTTGGAGGCATAAGCCTTCAACTCCTGCACCTCCGGTCTTATCATATAGTAAACACCGTTGCCCACGAAGAAGATGACCACCTCGCCCTTGGTGGAGAGGGTCTTAACCAGATGATAAAGGGTGGTGTAGTCCTTGGAGAAGGGGTTGGAGCTGACCACAAACAAAAACCTCATCTTACCTTCCTGACCAGTATTTCCCACTCTCTGTCGTTTATCTTATTGACTGCAAGGACTTCCTGTCCTTCCTCCCTCAGGCTCTTGGGAACATTTTCCGCGGACGGAGGGTAATCTATGATGACCCTGAGAACCTGTCCCTCCTTCATCTGCTCAAGGACGAGCTTACTCTTGACAAAGGTAAAAGGACACACATCACCCCTTATGTCCAATTCCCTGTCATACTTTACACTTTCCATAGCTATTTAATTATAAGCCCCTTAGTTTATGTTGCTTGTGTTATGTTGATGTTGTGTTGGCGTTATAAACTTGAAGATGTCTCTATATTATTAAGTTATGGCGGAGCTCCTTAAGATGGTAAGGTCGTCGGGCTGAGCGGCAAAGGTGGGTCCGGCGGACCTGGAGAAATTGATAAGCGGTTTAAACCTTTATGTGGATGAGAGCACCCTTGTGGGTGTGGGAGATGACGGGGGGGTCTATCTTCACAGGGGAAACCTTTACATACACACGGTGGATTTTATAACACCCATAGTGAACGACCCTTACCTCTGGGGTGCCATATCCGCGGTCAACTCCCTCAGCGATGTATACGCCATGGGTGGAAAGCCTCTGAACGCCTTGGCTATAGTATGCTTTAACAACTGCGATTTGGATGTATCTGTGCTTAAAGAAGTCCTGAAGGGCGCGGTGGATAAGCTCAGGGAAGCCAAAACTGTCCTCCTTGGTGGGCATACTGTTGATGATAAAGAGCCCAAGTTCGGGCTTGCGGTCACAGGTGTGTGCAAGGACGGAAAGTATCTAACCCAAGAAGGTGCAAAGGTGGGAGACATACTCTACCTTACCAAGCCCATAGGAGTGGGTATACTCACCAAAGCCCTAAAGTCAGACCTTATAAAGGAGAAGGATATACAGCAAGCCATAAACTACATGCTTGAGCTCAACGATATAGCGGGTGAGCTTGCTCTGGAGTTTGCCAACGCATGCACCGATGTGACGGGCTTTGGTCTTCTGGGACACGCCTTCAACATAGCGAGAAAATCAAAGGTAAAGCTTGTCATTGAGTATGGCAAAGTCCCCTTCTATCCTACTGCTGTGGACTTTGTGCAGAAAAAAGTATATCCCAAGGGAGCTATGGATAACTACAACTTTGTCAAGGAAGGCATAGACAAAGGCAGTGAACCCTTGGAGTGGTGGCAGGTCCTTCTCCTCTCGGACCCCGTAACCTCCGGTGGGCTTCTCATGAGCGTTTCGGAGGACAGAGCAGGAGAGCTTGAAAAGAAGGCGCAGGAGAAGGAAGTAAGCCTTTGGAAGATAGGAAGTGTAGAGGAAGGCTCTGGCTTACTTCTTCTTAGGTAGGAGGGCAAAGGTCAGAAAGGCTCCCTCCTTCTTCGGTTCTGCCTCCAACTGCCCTACATCTGCGAGTTCATCCACTATCCTCTTTACAAGCCTGTCTCCAAGCTCCGGGTGTGTATGCTCCCTACCCCTAAACCTTATACGCACGCGCACCTTGTCCCCATCCTGTAAAAACTCCCTCATATGCTTTAGCTTCACCTTCAGGTCATGCTCGTCTATCCTCAAGGATAGGTTTATGTCCTTTACCTCCATGGCATGCTCTTTTTGTTTCTTTTTTGCTTCCTTTTCCTTCTTCTTCTGTTCATAGATAAACTTTCCGTAGTCTAAAATCTTACACACGGGAGGGTTTGCCTGTGGTGCTATCTCCACCAGGTCAAGCCCCTTCTCTTCCGCTATCCTCATAGCCTCTTGCAAGGGCACTATGCCTATCTGCTTGCCGTTTTCGTCAATGAGCCTTACTTCCTTAGCCCTTATCTGACGATTAACCCTATAGCTTTGCATCAACACCTCCGTGATTTTTATGGGTCTTAGGTTTCATCATGAGTTCAAAAGAAGGAAAAGGGAGGATAAAAAGCTTATAAAAAGCAAAGAGGTAGACAGCAAGGAGACCTTCCTGAAGAGAACCCTCTTTGGGTCTTCATAGGGCACTTTATCTATGTCCCCCAACACTTTTTTGTAGTTTTTAAGCCGCTTAGAGAGCATCACCTGAAAGCCCAACAACAGCATAAGTAATAAAGCGTAAAGCTTCTCATCAGTGGTAATAAGATACATCAAAAGCAGGAAAAAAGCAAGCGGATAAAAGCGCCAAAGTATCCTCCCGTAAAACCCGCCGGCGAGGTTTTTGTTCTCTTTTGTCCTCAGCAGAACCGGCGCTACCACAAAGACCAGAAGGAAGAGAGAACCGCAGTATATACCCAAGAGGACCTTATCCATCCTCTAAAACTACCACCCTGTCCTTGCCCTGTCTTTTAGCCATGTACATGGCTCTGTCCGCCCTGTCTACGTCTTCCATGGGGTCGTCAAAGTTCTTTACCTGAACAACACCGGCGCTTACGGTTATCCTCAGCTTAAGATTTGATACACTCACCTCGCTTTGCTTTAAGGCGGCCCTAAGCTTCTCTGCCACCGTCCGTGCCCCCAGCACATCAGTATGGGGTAGGATTATCAAAAACTCCTCTCCACCGTACCTTACGGGTATGTCCGTGGAGCGTGCATGCCTTTTCAGGATACACCCCACCCATCTTAGCACCTCATCTCCCACCAAGTGTCCGTAGGTGTCGTTGATGAGTTTAAAGTTGTCAATGTCTATCATAACCAAACTCAGGGGCGTGCTGTACCTCCTGCTCCTGTTTGCCTCTCTGTTTAGAGCAAAACCCATGTAATTTCTGTTGAAGAGCCCTGTAAGGGGGTCGTAGACGGTTATGTGTGCTAAGTAGCTCATGAGCAACGTGTCCAGGTTCTCAAGGAGGCGTGTAGAGCACCTGTCAACCTCCTTAACAGCCATATAGAAATCGCTAAAACTTTTGTTCGCCACCTTAATGGTGTATTTTACCGCCTTATGAAGATCCTCATGGTTTCTGAGTATGAGGCTGTAGAGCTTTTCCTGTTTTAGAAAGGAGAGACGTTCCATGTAGCGGTTAAAATCACAATCCTTCGCATACAGAGGCAAATCAAAGGGAACACCGTCCAGCATACTTCTAAAAAACTCCTTTACATAACGTAAGTGCACCCTTTTAGCCTCTTCTAAGGTTTTTATCACCGCCAAGTTTGCCTTGTCTATGTTGGCTATGCTCTCTTCTTGAAACATATAATTGGCTATATAAGGTGAGATGAGCGCTCTGAAAGCTTTATCCAACCTGTCAAGAAGTTCTTTGTCTTCGTTCCTTAGTTGGCTTTTCAGGTTTTCGTATAGGTTTGCGAAGAATATATCCGGAATTCCCACCCTCAAAGAAAGGCTTCCCAGCCTTTGGAATTTCCTCAGTTCCTTATAGGTAAATGTCTCCAAGGATAAATAGCCTACCGCTTTGCTTACGATACTTTCCAGCACGCCGAAGTCTAAATTTACGATGGAATGTATATCACTCTTCTGGAGCTCCTGTATGGTTATACTGATTAGCTTATCTTTATCTACATCCGGCCTTTTGCTTACAACGCTCACATAATCCCTCCATGCATCGGGTAGCCCACTCACCTAAATTTATTATACCTTAGGAGCCTAAAGATGTATCCGGATAAAAACAACACCGTTATAAGTCCTATAAACGCCAGTATGAGGACATACTTCAGAGCTCTACCTCCGCATGCCTGCTGGCATGACACTGTATGTTAACCGCAACGGGCAGGGATGCTATGTGGCAAGGGTAGAGCTCCACCTTTACGTCCACCGCGGTCACAGTCCCTCCAAAGCCCATGGGTCCCAAACCAAGCTTGTTTATATCCTGTATGAGCTCTTCCTCTATACGCCTTGCGATGGGGTCTTGGCTTTTTTCACCTACCTTTCTCAGAAGTGCCCTTTTGGCTAAGATGGCGCACATCTCAAAGTTTCCGCCAATGCCCACACCAACCGTTAAAGGAGGGCATGCGTTGGGACCCGCCAGCTTTACCGTCTCTAAAACAAACCTCTTTATACCCTCCCAGCCGTCCGCCGGCTTTAACATGGCAAGTCTTGAGGTGTTTTCCGAGCCCGCACCCTTGGGAGCAAAGATTATCTTAATCTTATCTCCGGGGACGATGCTGTAATGGATTATAGGTGGGGTGTTGTCTCCCGTGTTTTTCCTCTCAAAGACTGGGTCGTAAACCATGGAAGCCCTCAGATAGCCTTCCGTGTAAGCCTGACGCACACCTTCTGTGATGGCATCTCCTATGTATCCTCCCACCACGCGCACGTCCTGTCCTATGTCTACAAAGACCACCGCCACGCCCGTATCCTGACAGTAAGCCATGCCTTCCTCTTTGGCGGTCTGGGCGTTCAGGAGTATCTGCCTTAGGACTTCTTTTCCTAATTCAGACTCTTCCCTTTCTAAAGCTCCCTTGAAGGCATAGACTACGTCCTCAGGAAGCTCGTAGTTTGCCCTTATGGCTATCTCCTTTACCGCCTTTACTATGTCCTCATACCTTACTTCTCTCATTGAGTATCTCCTCTACAGCCTTCAAGTTCTTCATCACCGACGCTACCGACCTTTCCCACATCTGCCTTTCTTCCTCTATCATAGGTATTTTAATCACCTCCTCCGCTCCGCAGTTGCCCAACTTTACCGGAACTCCCACGCATATACCGGAAACCCCATAGTACTCTCCCACCTCTCCGTCAAGGTATACCGAGCAGGGAAGTATCCTCTTGTTGTCGGTCACTATGGCTTCCACCATCTCCACCACCGCAGCGGCTGGAGCGTAGTAGGCGGATGTTCCCATAAGGTCCACTATCTCTCCTCCACCAAAGCGCGTCCTCTTTATGAGCTCTTCTATCCTCTCCCTGGGTAGCATATCCTTTAAAGGTATTCCTCCCACGTTGGAGATGGATATGAGGGGGACCATCTCGTCCCCGTGCCCTCCTATGACGTAGGCGTGTATATCTTTGGGTGAAATCTTAATCTCTTGGGAAATAAAAGTTTTAAAGCGTGCGGAGTCCAAAACTCCCGCCATGCCTATCACCCTCTTTTTGTCAAAGCCCGTGAGCCTGTAAACCGCATAGGTCATCAGGTCCACCGGGTTGGTCACCACTATGACTATAGAATCCGGTGCGTAGGTCTTTATCTTCTGGGCTATCACCGAAAGGATAGATATATTCCTCTCCAGTAGGTCTTCCCTGCTCATGCCCGGTCTTCTGGGAAAGCCCGCCGTTATCACCACTATGTCCGAGCCTTCTAAGGCTTCGTATCCTTCTCCTTCCGGGCTTACCGTGTAGCCCTCCACCTTTGCGTCTATGTCTATGGCTGCGAGCATCTGTCTTACGTCCAGAGCCTTTCCCTTTACCGGTTCTATGAGTCTGTCACCGTCCTTTCGGGGTATGTCAAACATCCTAACGTCCACCAACCCCCTTAGAGCCAGAAGGCTGGCAACGTGCTCTCCTACGTTTCCCGCACCGACGACAGACACAGTCTTTCTCATCTTCATGACGCTACCCCCGTGCCTTGTTTGTTCTTTATCCAGTTGAGAAGTCCTCCCGCCAGAAGGACGGATACCTGCTTTTGTGTGAGGTTGTACTTACATATTATCTCCTCACCAGTGGTCTTGTTTACCACAGCCACCTCTTTACCTTCCTTGAGCCTTTGGTAAAGGTCCGGTATGTGGATTTCATCCCCCAAGGAAAACTTATTGTAATCTTCCTTATCCACAAACTCCAGAGGGATTATACCGAAGTTTACGAGGTTTGCATGATGTATGCGTGCAAAGGACTTGGCTATTACCGCCCTGACTCCCAAAAATCTTGGGGCAAGTGCCGCGTGTTCTCTGGAAGAGCCTTGTCCGTAGTTCTCACCTCCTATTATGATGTTGGCTTTGCCCTTTTGGTCCCTTACAGCCTTTGCCCTGTTTACAAAGTCAGGGTCTACGTAATGGTAGACATACTCGCTTATGGCGTATATGTTGGACCTCAGTGGTAGGATTTTGGCACCCGCGGGCATGATGTGGTCTGTGGTTATGTTATCACCCACTATCAGGGAAACCTCACCATCTATAGCTTCGGGTAGCTCGTCAAACTGGGGAAGGGGCTTTATGTTGGGTCCTCTGTATATCTCTACACTCTTGGCTTCTTCCTCGGGCAGAGGTTCTATGAAGGCTTCGTCTCCGTAGGGGAAGCGTTCGGGCATTTCTACATTTATCCACTTTATACCTTCCCTTTCCGCAAGCCTTCTTGGGTCTATTATCTCTCCCGCCATGGCACACGCCACGCACACCTCGGGAGATGCCAAGTAGACTTTGGCGTCGGGCGTTCCCGACCTTCCCTCAAAGTTTCTGTTGAAGCTCCTGACCGACACTCCTCCGCTGGGCGGTGCATAGCCCATGCCTATACAGGGCCCGCAGGCGCTTTCTAAAATCCTCGCTCCCGCCTTCAGGAAGTTAAGGAGTATTCCGTTCTGGGTTATGAGCTCAAGAGCCTGTTTTGAGCCAGGTGCTACTGCAAACACCACGTCAGGATGGACCCTTTTACCTTCCAGCAACTTACCCGCTCTTGTTAGGTCCACAAAAGAGGAGTTGGTGCAAGAACCTATAACCACTTGGTCCACCTTTATACCTTCCACCTCCCTAACGGGCACTACGTTGTCCGGGGAGTGGGGGCAGGCTATGAGTGGTTCAAGCTCGGAAAGGTTTATCTCTATAACCTCGTCGTATTCCGCATCAGGGTCCGGCAATAGCTCTACCCAGTCTTGTTCCCTACCTTGAGCTTTGAGGAAGGCTCTGGTTATTTCGTCGGAGGGAAAGATGGATGTGGTAGCTCCAAGTTCTGCACCCATGTTGGTGATGGTTGCCCTCTCGGGCACAGATAGCTCCTTTATACCCTCTCCGAAGTATTCAAAAATCTTACCCACGCCTCCCTTGACGGTAAGTCTCCTTAAGAGCTCCAAGATAATATCCTTTGCACTAACCCAAGGTGGGAGCTTGCCCGTGAGCTTTACGCCCACAATCTTGGGCATTTTCAGGTAAAAGGGCTCTCCCGCCATCGCAGCGGCAACGTCCAGCCCTCCAGCACCTATGGCTATCATACCCACACCGCCGGAGGTGGGAGTATGGGAGTCTGAACCCAGTAAAGTTTTCCCTGGCTTGGCAAACCTCTCCACATGCACCTGATGGCATATGCCGTTTCCCGGCTTGGAGAGCCATATGCCGTAGCACTTGGCTACGCTCATGAGATACTTATGGTCATCGGGGTTTTTAAAGTCCGTCTGTAGCATGTTGTGGTCTATGTAGCTAACTGAGAGCTCCGTCTTTACCCTATCTACGCCCATGGCTTCAAACTGCAGGTATGCCATTGTTCCCGTTGCGTCTTGGGTCAGCGTCTGGTCAATCTTTATGGCCATCTCCTCACCCGGGATGAGCCTTCCGCTCACCAGATGGCTTTGAAGTATCTTGTAGGCTACCGTTCCCTTTGCCATTTAAAGACCTCCTGTTTCAAAAAGTGATGATTTAAATTATAAACTTTTTGATGTATTTCAAGCTTTCCCGAAAATGTAAACACTCTCACAATTTTGTAAACACTTGAACCCCCTATGCTCCACCGAAACCTTGCAACAAGCGGATTTTAATCGTGGCACTGGTTTTGCAAGAAGGTAGGTCAGGAGGTGAAGGCATGAAGAAGGTGGAGGCCATCATAAAGCCCTTCAAGTTGGATGAGGTCAAGGATGCCCTCGTGGAAATGGGCATAGGCGGTATGACGGTCACGGAAGTGAGGGGGTTTGGCAAGCAGAAGGGGAAGACGGAAATATACCGTGGCACCGAGTACGTGATAGACTTCCTGCCAAAGGTGAAGATTGAGGTAGTCGTGAGGGACGAGGACGTGGAGAAAGTGGTGAAAGCCATTGTGGAGAACGCTTACACGGGTAAGGTGGGTGATGGGAAGATATTCATCCTTCCCGTTGAGGACGTCATAAGGATAAGGACGTCGGAAAGAGGAGAAATAGCCATATAAGGAGGTAAAAACCATGAGAAAGCTAACGTTCATCAGCCTTCTACTGCCCATGCTCGTCTTTGCGCAGGAGGCAAAGCCCTCCGTAAACTCGGGGGATACCGCTTGGCTCTTGAGCGCTTCCGCCCTTGTTATGCTCATGACTCTTCCGGGCCTTGCCCTCTTCTACGGCGGGCTCTCCAAAAGAAAGGACACCCTAAACACCATGGGTATGTCCTTCTTGGCTTACTGTGTCGTTTCCGTTCTTTGGGTAATCTACGGCTACACCTTAGCCTTTGGGAGCGACGTCTCTGGCGTGATAGGCGATCCGTCTAAGCTCTTCCTCTCCGGCGTTGGCATGGATTCCTTGAGCGGGACCGTTCCGGAGTTCATATTCGTAGGTTTTCAGCTTACCTTTGCCGCGATAACGGTTGCCTTGGTAAGCGGTTCTTACATTGAGCGCCTGAAGTTCTCCGCATGGTTACTCTTTACAGTTCTCTGGATGAGCCTTGTCTACGTGCCTATAGCCCACTGGGTGTGGGGAGGTGGTTTTTTGTCAAAAGACGGAGCCCTTGACTTCGCTGGTGGGACAGTAGTCCACATAAACGCGGGCATAGCGGGTCTTGTGGGTGCGCTCATCCTCGGTAGGAGGCTTGAGAAGGCCCTCATACCCAGCAACCTCCCCCTTGTAGTCACGGGTGCCGGACTTCTCTGGTTCGGGTGGTTTGGGTTTAACGCAGGTTCTGCCCTGTCCGCCAATGCGTTGGCTTCGGTAGCTTGGTTGAACACCAACTTGGCTACCGCGGTTGCGAGTCTTTCTTGGATGTTTGCAGAGTGGATACACGCCAAAAAACCCACCATACTGGGCCTGGCTACCGGTGCGGTGGGAGGTCTTGTCGCCATAACGCCTGCGGCTGGTTTTGTAAACCCGGTGGGAGCCTTTTTCATAGGGATAGCGGGAGGAGTCCTCCCTTACGTAGCGGTAGCCTTGATAAAACCCAGACTCGGCTACGACGACGCCCTTGACGTCTTCGGTGTTCACGGTGTGGCGGGCATAGCGGGGGCGATCCTGACGGGCGTGTTTGCAGACCCGTCCATAAACGAGGCGGGCAAGGGACTCCTTTACGGCAACCCTATGCAGGTTCTGATACAGTTAAAGGCTGTCCTCGTGACGCTCGTATACTCGGGCATCATGACAGCCCTCATCCTCTTGGTCCTGAAGGCTATAACGGGTCTTAGGGTCTCCAAGGAGGAGGAAGTTGCAGGCTTGGACTCAAGCCAGCACGGTGAGAGCGCTTACAACCTTTAAAGGAGGTATGCCATGAGAAAGGTGAGCATGACAGGATTAGCCCTCCTGGGAGGATTTTGCATCTCGCACGCCCTTGAGCTCAAAGACACGCCCTTCGGAGAGCTGAGCGTGGGAGGTGCGATGAGCGGTTATATCTTCTTTGAAAGCCCAAGAATGGGAACAAGCAAAAAGACCAACTACGACATAGGGTCAGCTTTGCTGAGCGTATCCAAGAGCCCTAAGCCCTTCGGGTTTACAATGACGGTGGGAGCCTACTCCCTACCGGTGGTTGGGCTTGCCATCGGGAAAACCTCCGATTATACCAAACTTTTCAGTGCCTTACCCATAGCCTACCTGGAATACGCACCGATTGACAGCCTTTCAGTGCAGGTAGGCAAGCTCCCTACCCTCATAGGCTACGAGTCTGCCTTTACTTACCTAAACCCCTACGTACAGAGAGGTCTCATCTGGAACATGCAACCGGTGGTCCACAACGGGCTCAGAGTGTCCTATCGTAAAGAGTTCTTTAGCCTGAGCGTAGGCATGAACGACGGGTTTTACACACTCAGCACAAAACATGCCAAACCCGCCTTGGAGCTCCAGCTAAAGCTCACCCCTACGAAAGAATCCTCGGTAGCTTTTAACATGCTCCTGCCTGACAAGGACGCAAGACCCAACGACACAGCCATACCCGCCAATAAAAGGGAGTTTAACCTGGTAGCCACATACTCCCTGAATAAGCTCACCTTAGGCACGGACCTAATCTACGTGGAGGCGCCGAAGAGTCAGAGCGGGCAGGTACCTCAAAAGGCGAAGGCGGTCGGAGGCTGTGTCCATCTTTCTTACAGCCTGGACCCCTTTAGCGTGGCGGGAAGGATAGAGTATGTAAAAGACAACACGGATAACACGGACTTGGTAGGGCTGGGTGATGGAAACAGGGCATGGACCTTTACCCTCTCACCGGGTTATAAAAAGGGAGCCTTCTTTGCGAGGGCGGACCTGTCCTACGTGAAGGCAGATAAGCCCGTGTTCGGGGAGGGTGCAGACAAAAAAGGCTTTGCCAGAGTGGGTGTAGAGGTAGGCCTTAGCTTTTGAATCAGGGTTGGGGGAGGGATATTATCCATTCTATCATTGCACGCGCCTCACCCTCGCTTATCCTCTGCGGGGGCATGCATTCCATCCTCCCTTTCCACTTACCGCAAGAGCCGTTTAATACACTTTTTACAAGTTCCTCTCTGTTTTTTCCACCATAGCGCGTGGCTATATCCTCAAAGGGTGGTCCTACTAAAGGTTTTTTGAGGTCGTGGCAGTTCGTACATCCTCTTGTCCTAAAGAGTTCTTTCACAGACGGAACGGGCTTTTCCGAAGGCTTTTCTTCACAGGACATAAGCAGAAGGAGAAGAAGAAACATCCACATCAGAAATCCCTCCTGCCGAAGCTCTTAACACCAAAGACCAAGCATAGCAGGGTGTAAAGGGCTGAAGAAAGCACGGGCACGAGCCGGTAAGCACCCGAGTACTTTGAGAGCATCTCACCCGTAGGACCTGCGAACTCTTTCAAGCCCATGTCAAGAAGCACCACTATCCTCACTGCGTCAAGGGGGTTAATAAGCGTCAGAAACATTAGAAGGATTTCAACGGGATAAGCATTTAAAAGCACTATCAGGTAAAGCAGTAAAGCGTCGTAGAGTATGGAGGTAAAAAGCCAAAAAAGCAGTGCCAAGGCTGTCCCCTTCAGCCTGTCCTCCACAAGGCTGGGGATGAGGATTCCTAAAGCGGTAAAGGGGAAAAGGATGCAGGAAGACAGTAAAACCGTATTAAGCACGTGCATGTCAAGACCCAACAAGTATAGGAATGGGATGAGACTCCCCGCAATATAACTGAGAAAGCCTGTAACGGATATGCTGAGAAAGGTAGAAAGAAATAGGGAGGACCTACCCACAGGTAGCGTCAAAAGTAGTTCTACAAAGCTCCTGTTCCCGTAGAGGTAAGACACGGACACCATGAGGATAAAAAGGGGGAGGAAGAGGACAGAAAGCACTGTAAAGCCCACGAGGGCTTTCTCTAAACTACCCGCCAGTTTAAGGAGGAGAAAGCTGCAAAAGGCAAAGAAGATAGCCTGTGCGAAGAACCACCTACTTTTTATCAAGTCCGCCGTTTGGTATCTTGCGAGCTTAGTAAGCAAAGTATGGCCTCCTCCAAGTTTTCGCTTGAGGTCCTCTCCTTTAGCTCTCCGAGCCTTCCCCAAAAGGTGAGTCTCCCTTCCATCAGGAAGGCTACCTTTTGGGCAAGCACCTCCACCTCGGACGGCACATGGGAGATAAGTATAAGGGTCTTTTCTTCGGATATCAAAAGGACCTTCAGCTTATGGGCGGTCAACGGGTCAAGACCCACGAAGGGTTCATCAAGTATGAGGATGGGTGGGTCAAACATCAAAGCCAAAAGTAGCGCTACCTTCTGCTGGGTTCCCCCTGACATGTTTACCACCCTCTTGTCCATCTCACCCTCAAGGCTTAGGAGGTTTAAAAGTTCATCTTTCCTTTTGCCTCTTTCCTTCCTTATGTCCTCCACCATGTTTAGAAGGTCTCTGAGCGTGAGGTTGTCTGGGAATCTGGGGTCTTGGGGCACATAACCCACATACCTCCTAAAGTCCCCCTTTATTCCGACGAAGCTTACCCTACCCTCTGTGGGGTGCACAAGACCCAGCATACACTTTATGAGCGTAGTCTTTCCCGAGCCGTTGGGACCCAGAAAAGCTACCCTCTCACCTTCCGATATGCTCAAACTCACCTCCTTTAAGGCAATCCTCTTACCGTATAGCTTACTCAAACCATCTACATCCACCCTTACCATGGTTTCCTCACGAGGGGTTTTCTGTCTAAGAAGTTCTCCGGTGTGAGCGTAGGTATCAGGTACTCAAGCCAGGAGAGGAGTTTCATAAAGGGGCTCTCCATCAAGAGAAGGCTCAGGGGATACATCTCGTAAAGCACAGAGGATAGGGAGAGGGGTCTATGGGGAACATCCCCGTAGCCATCTTTGTTCAGGTCATACCCTACATAGCTGTCGTAATAGTTTTCTTCAAACACATTGTTCAGGTATGACATGGTGTTGGTGGAAACGTCAAAGGTGTTGTTCACAAAAATGTTTTTGTAAAACCTGTTGTCATAACTGCTGGCGAATACACGCACAGCCCATGTGTTCGCCCTGAAGTAATTGTTATCAAAGGTTGTCCCTGTGCACTCGTCCAAATAAACTCCCACGCTGTTTCCTATGAATACGTTCTCTTTAAGTAGAGAATCTCCTATGGCTTTAAGGAGTAAGCCATAATTCGCTGGTCCTCTGTTTTCCTCGAAATGATTTCCTTTCATCACTATACGCCTTGAATACATGACCGCGACACCCGCACCGTTTTTATAGAACCTGTTACTCTCAAAAGTGTTATCATTGGAGAACATAAAGTGAAGCCCGTACCTGAGGTTTCCCTCGCTGTCGTTGTAGCCTACATAGCTATCCTTCACGAACTCAAAGTATATGCCATCCCTGTGTCCCCTTACGTGGTTGTTTACCACCTTTACCCTTTCCCCGTTCCATACATGTATACCGTTTCCCGAAGACCCCTCACTTACCGCAAAACCTACCACTCTGTTACCTTCAACGGTGCAGTCCTTCACATCGTACAAGCCAATGGCGAAGAAGTTGTTAAGGAATGTGTTGTTTTTTATGACGCAGTTCTTCGCCTTTTCCACCTTCAGCCCCGCCACATCTTCCATGTAAGACATGCCCGAGTTCTTTATAATAAAACCCTCCACCTTTACTCCGTCCGCCCTGACGGTGATGGGTTGGTGCTTCCTAAGCCCGTCTATTACGGGGTTGTTCTCACCCTTTAAAGTGAGAGGTTTGTCCAAAACCATTGGTTTGTCGTAGTATCCCCCCTTTACCACCACCGTATCACCGGGCTTGGCAACCCCCACAGCCTTCTGTAAGTCCCTTATCTCACACTCCGAGCAGACTATGATTAGAGAGAGTATGAGGGATAGCATGTCAGTGAGAGAACTTGTACT